>ENA-UERZ01001349-UERZ01001349.1-human-gut-metagenome-genome-assembly--contig:-NODE-1349-length-18034-cov-5.729910_pt1 | contig 18034 bp, 18 predicted proteins | sample MGYA00242997_ERZ507998 | MGnify/ENA primary metagenome ERZ507998 (study PRJEB26167, sample SAMN06115470) | human gut metagenome | host: Homo sapiens | place: China:Henan | collected 2016-06-23... | reverse complement strand
GGCGGTGCCGATGTGGATGTTGCCGTTGGCGTAGGGCGGGCCGTCATGGAGGACGAAGGCGGGCTTGCCCTCGTTCTTCTTCATCAGCTTGTGGTAGAGGTCGTGGTCGTACATCTCCCGGAGCATGTCCGGCTCCCGCTTGGGCAGGCCCGCCCGCATGGGGAAGTCGGTCTGGGGCAGGTGAACGGTCTGGTTGTAATCCATGGGTTACTTCTCCTTTTATTGTCAGATTTGATTGGTCAGTTCTCTCCCGGGCGGTCCGCCAGACAGCAAAAAACGCCTCTGTCTCCTGAATTTCAAGAGACAAAGGCGTTTTGAACCTCTGCGGTACCACTCTTCTTGCCGCACAATGCGGCCCCTCGGTCCCACGGGCGCAATACCCCCATGGGCGGGCGGATAACGGCCGCCGGCCGTCCCCGCTTACTGTCCTTCAGCGGGCCGCTCCGAGGTGATCTTCCCGCCGTACCGCTCTCCGCCTTGCACCAAACGGCGGCTCTCTGGGCAGCAAATACGGCGCTACTGGTCCTCATCTGCGCGTTTTTCCTATAAAGTGTTACTATCTTATCCGCTTTTCCCGGTTCTGTCAAGAGGGGCTTACTTGATTTCGTAGTCCTTGCCGAACTGGAGATTGGAAAAGTCGATGCGTCGGGTGGGGGCGGTGTCGTCCTCCTCGCTCTCGTCCGGGGCGGGCGCGGGGGTCTCGATGGGCTGGCAGATGGGGCGCTTGTGGCGCTCCCCCTCGGCGGGGTTCATGTTCAGCTCCATGAGCTCGGCGTACAGGCCGCCGTCCTGCTTGTCCTCCACGGGGACCGCGACGGTGACCTTCTCCTCCTCCTCGCGGACGGACTGCTCCACCGCGTGCCCGATAGCCTGGGCGGTCTCGCTCACCGGGTCAGCCTTGGGCGCGGCGGCGGTGAGCCTGCCCAGTCCGTTGAGGTAGTCCATCTCATGCTGGTAGAGCTCCTTGAGCCTGCCCACATACTCGGCGGTGGCCTGCCGGGCGGCGCTCAGCCGGGCCTCCTCATTGGCCAGCTCCTGCTGGAGCTGGATGCGGCGGGTCTTGGCGTCGGCCTCCACATTCTGGAGCAGCTCGTTTTTCTTGGCCTCGGCCTCGGCCACCATCTCATCGGCCATCCGCTGGGCGGTGAGCAGGGCCTTGCGCATGGCCTCCTCCGTCGAGCGGTATTCCTCCACCTTATCCACCAAGACCTTCATCTTGCTCTTGAGCACGGCGTTTTCCTTATAGAGCGCGGTATAGTCCTCGGTGAGCACGTCCAGGAACTCGTCCACCATGGCCATGTTGTAACCTCCGAACGAAGCCTTGGCAAAGGCGTGCTCGGAGACTTCCTGAGGCGTCATCATAATTCCAATACCCCATTTCTCTTATTGCTTCTCTCGTTTTCCGGGGAGACGGCCCCCCCAGCGGCCCGTTTAGAAATAGAGCCCGTTGTTCTCCAGCTCGTCGATCAGGTCTCCTAAAATATCCACATTGTACGGGGTGATGATGTAGGTGGACAGGGCGACCTTCTTGATCTTGCCCTCGTTGGCGTAGGCCACGCCGGAGAGGAAGTCCAGCAGGCGCCGGGCGATGTCCTTGTTGGTCTGCTCCAGATTGAGCACCACCGTGCGCTTCTCCCGCAGGTGGTCGGCGATCTCGGCGGCGTTCTCAAACCGGTCGGGCTTGACCAGCACCACCTGGAGCTGGGTCGTGGTGTGGATGTTGACCACCTTGTTGCTGCGCCGCTCCGGCTCCAGGTTGAAGGAGGCGCTCTCCTTCTTGGGGGCGGATTTGCGCTCGCTGAAGTCGCTCCGGCCGGTATCTTCAAAGTCGTCCTCGTAGCCGTCCATGTCCTCTTCATCCTCGTAGGGGCGGGCCAGACGCTTCAAATCATCAATAAATCCCATGTTTGTTCCCTCCTGCATGGCAATACGTTGGGTCAATCCAGACCGCGGACCGGTCCGGCCGGAGGCCTGCGCCTCCATCCGGTTCACCCGGGCTGTCCCATGGGCGGGCGGGGCCCGAACAGGGCCGTTCCCACCCGGACCAGCGTGGCGCCTTCCCGCACCGCGTCCTCATAATCGCGGCTCATACCCATGGAAAGGCAGTCGATAACAGACTTATTATCGTCCATTTTTCCCTTTATGTCAACAAAAAGCTGGCGCATTTGGGCAAAAAACGGGCGGTTTTCCCCCTCCTTCCGCGCTGCGGGCGGAATGGCCATCAGGCCGCGCAGGCGCACATGGGGCAGCTCGGCCGCCCGGGCGGCCAGGGCGGGCAGCTCCTCCACACGCACGCCGCTCTTGCTCTCCTCGCCGCCCACGTTGACCTCCAGCAGAATATCCTGCACCACGCCCAGCTTGGCGGCCTGGTGCTCGATGGCCTCCAGCAGGCGCTGGGAGCCCACCGACTCGATGAGATCCACACGGCCCACCACAAACTTGACCTTGTTGGTCTGGAGATGGCCGATAAAATGGAGTCTGGCCCCCTCATAGGCGTTATCGGCCAGGTGGGCGGTCATCTCCTGCACCCGGTTCTCCCCGCACACTCCCACCCCGGCGGCGATGGCCTCCCGGATGGTCTGGGAGGTCTGAACTTTGGTGGCGGCCACCAGGGTGATCCCGCCCGGGTCCCGCCCGGCCTCTCGGGCCGCGGCGGCAATGTTGTCCTGTACCTGCCGGATCTTTTCTGCCAATGACATCACAAGCACCTCTGTTTCTCTCTGGTCTGAACGGTTCAGCGCACCACTTTTCCGTCAAACAGGTCTTTTCCTGTCACAATGATCTCGTCCCCGGAACGCAGGGCCTTCTTATCGGTCCCCGGAACGCCGGTGGTCACCGGCGTCACCACACAGTAGCCCTCCCGCTGGTCCACCACGGTCACTTCCTTGAACTCCGCCTGTACGCCGACAATGGCGTAGACGCCGGTGACCTGGCGCACCGTGGTCTCTCCGGTCTCCTCATCGGTCTCGCTGCGCTCCTCCGTGCGGATGGCCTGGGTGGGCACCCGGATGCCGCTCTTGCTGCGGAACACCAGGTCCACCGTCTGCTTGCGCAGCAGGGTGGTGTCCGCCAGGAAGCGGTCGGTGGAGAGGATCACGGTCATCCGTCCGCCCTGGGGCGGACCCAGGCGCTCCACCTCCATGTCCACCGAGCCAGACCAGTCCCGGGAAAAGCGGACGGTGATGTCCTTCCCCTCGGTCAGGTTGGCGGCCTGCTCCTCGGAGAGGGCGCAGACAAAATACCAGGTGGAGCTGGTGATGAGCTTTCCCACGGCGGTGGCGTCCTGCTGGGGCGTCTGGGCGCTCAGCTTGTCCAGGTCTGCGGGGGTCAGGTTCTCCAGCCCGGCCGGGGTCAGGAGGGTCTCAAAGCCGTCCACCATGCCCGAAAAGGTCCCCGACTGGCTGACCGTGACGGGGGTGGTGTCCCGGCTGGACTGGGACTGGAGGGCGCTGATCTGGGCGTTGAGCGCCTGGATGCGGTTTTGCATCTCGGCCACGGTGGCGCCCCCCTCTTCCTCCGTGCCGAAGGCGTCGGCCCGCTGGTAGATCAGGCTCTTGAGCTCCAGCGCCTGGTCCTCCAGGCGGGTAAAGTCCTCGGAGGCCACCGAGGAGCGCAGGGTGGTGATGGCGTCGATGATCTCCCCGCTCAGCCGGGCATTGTCCCCGGCGTCGGCGCTCTGGGTCAGGGCGTACTGGAGCTGATCCCGTTCATTTTCCAGGGCCAGCAGCGTACCGCGCCGCTCGGCGGCCTCCGCGCTGCCGTAGAGGACCGCCACCGTCTGGCCCCGGGCCACCTTCTCGCCCTCGTTGAAGAGCTGGTCCACCACGGCCCCGTTCCCCTGAATGACCTGCTCCTCCCGCACCAGAAAGCCGGTGGCCTCCATGGCGTCGTCCACTGTGCAGGCATAGGCCGTGGCGGTGGTGAAGGGGTCGTTCATACTGTCCCAGACATATACGCCCAGGTAGATAAGCAGAGCCGCAAACAGCGCCAGCATCAGGATTCGGTTGAGAAGGTGTCCCCGTTTCATCTCGTTCCTTTCTTCCCGCGCCGGAACCCAGCCCGCTCAGGACCTTACCCCTCCGGCTCCTTCGTGGGGAAGGGCGTGGGGCGCAGATCCACCGGACGTTCCGGGATAATGGTGGAAATGGCGTGTTTATAGATGATCTGCTGCTTGCCCTCGCTGTGGACCACCACCACAAAGGCGTCAAACCCGGTGATCTGTCCCCGGATCTGATAGCCGTTCATGAGGAATACCGTCACATTGGCGCGGGTGCTCCGGGCCCGGAGCAGAAACAGTTCCTGAAGATTGTTGGTCTTTTGCATCACAGTGCACTCCTTTTCTATCTAGGGCCTGTCCGGAGACGGCCGTCGGAATGCCACTATAATACCCAATTATTGGAAATTTCGCCTGCGAAATCAGTCGACCGGGGGAGATTTTTTGCTCCGGCCTCTTTAGGCCCGCTTAAACTGCTTTTCCAGCTGGCCGCGGGTCAATTCAATCGCCACCGGGCGGCCGTGGGGGCAGTATTTCACCGCTCCGCTCAAAACAGCCCGGGCCACCCGCTCCAGCTCCCGTGGATCGTTTTTCTGCCGGCCCTTGATGGCAGCCTTGCAGGCCATGGTGTGCAGCACGCCGTCCCGGGCGGCGGCCGGGTCGGCCCGCCCGGTGGCCAGCAGCCTGCCCGCCAGCTCGGAGAGGGTGGATTCGATGTCCCCGGCGTCCACATAGTCGGGGCACTGGCGCACAATGAGTCCGCCGCCGCCGAAGTCCTCCACTTCAAAGCCGAAGCCGGCCAGGAGCCCTGTGTTCTGGAGCAGAACCGCGCCCTCCTCGGCGGGAGGCGTAAAGACCACCGGCGTCAGCAGCATCTGGCACATGGGGGTGTAGCCCTCCGCCTTGAGCCGGTCAAAGTGCATCCGCTCGTGGGCGGCGTGCTTGTCGATGAGCAGCACCCGCTCCCCCTGCTCCACAATGATATAGGTGTGGAAGATCTCCCCGGCCAGCCGCCAGGGCTCCGGCTCCTCCGCCGCAGGGGGGAGGACCTCCGGCGCGGCGGGCACGGTTTCGGCTTTGGCCTCCGGCTCCGGGACCACGGGCACCGGGTGAGCGCCGGGGGCGGTGTGCGCCTCCGGTTCTGTCCGGGCCATCGGGGCGGACATCGGTTTCACCGGGGCGCTGACCGGGGCCGATCCCACCGAGGCGCGGGGCGCGGTGCAGTCGTGGAGGGGCAGCCGTTCTCCCGGCAGGGGGGCGGTGCGGATCCGCTCCAGGGCCGAGAGGCCCGGCCGGATGGGGTGCCGGCGCTCCGGAGCACCCTCCGGCGCGCCCTGGCTCGTCAGGGCGCGATACTGCTGGGCCGTCATGGTCTGGAAGCGGGTCTGGTTCGGGGTAACGCTGTCATGGGCCCGGGGCCGCTCCAGCACGGCGGCGGGCCGGGTCTGGTCCTGCTCCAGGGCCGCACGCACGGCGTAATACACCGCGTCAAAGACCTTGCGCTCGCTGCCGAACTTGACCTCCTGCTTGGTGGGGTGGACGTTCACGTCCACCGCATTGAGCTTTGTGGTCAGATGGAGCACGCAGCCGGGGAACTTGCCCACCATCTTCTGGTTGGCATAGGCCTCCTCCAGCGCGGCCATCATGGTACGGGACTTCACATAGCGGCCGTTGACAAAGAAGTGCTGGTATCCCCGGGTGCCCCGGCAGCAGGTGGGAAGGGAGGCGAAGCCGCTCACCGCCATCTCCTCTCCGGAGCCGGTGACGCTCCGCAGGCCCAGGGCCATCTCCCGCCCCAGGACGGCGTAGACCGCGCTCTTGAGCTGCCCGTCGCCGGGGGTGAGAAGCTCCTGCCGGCCGTCCCGCAGGAAGCGGATGCTCACCTCCGGGTGAGAGAGGGCCTGCCGCTGCACGGCGGCAAAGACGGCCGCCCCCTCCGCCGAGTCCTTTTTCATGAATTTCAGCCGGGCGGGCGTGTTGTAGAAGAGGTCCCGCACCACCATCGTGGCGCCCTGGGGACAGCCGGCCTCCTCCCGGGAGACCACCACGCCCCCCTCCAGCTCCACCGAGACCCCCACGCTCTCCTCCGCCGTCCGGGTGAGCAGGTCCACCCGGGAGACCGCCGCGATGGCGGCCAGGGCCTCCCCCCGGAAGCCCAGGGTGCCGATGGCCTCCAGGTCATATTCGCTCCGGATCTTGCTGGTGGCATGGCGCAGAAAGGCGGTCTCAGCCTCCTCCGCGGCGATGCCGCAGCCGTTGTCCGTGACCCGGATGAGGGTCATGCCGCCGTGCTGGATCTCCACCGTGACGGCGGTGGCCCCGGCGTCGATGGCGTTTTCCACCAGTTCCTTGACCACCGAGGCCGGCCGCTCCACCACCTCGCCGGCGGCGATGAGGTCGGCCACATGGGGGTCCAGAGGTTGAATGTGAGGCATAGGGATTCACCAGACTTTCTGAATGAGAAATGAGAAGGCGGGAACTCAGCCCGCCACGATGCGCAGCAGGGTCAGTCCGTTGACCGCCATGTGCAGCAGCACCGCGCTCCACAGGGAGCCGCCCCGTTCGTAGCACCAGGAGAGAAGGACCCCCGCCGGCAGGTACTGCACCGCCAGAAGCAGATAGCGCAGGTCCAGCCTTCCATAGGAGAAGGCGAACTGCCACACGCAGTACAGGGCGAAAAGGCCCGCTGAGAGCAGGTAGGCCGCCCCCCGGCTGTACCGCCGGACGCCTCCGAAGAGCACGCCCCGGAAGAGCAGCTCCTCCACCATGGGCATGAGGACCACCACGATCAGCCCGGTGGCCCGGGGGGAGAGGAGATACTCCAGGGCGTATCCGCTCTCGTTGGGATTGCGCACGGGCAGAGGGATCTGCCGGACCAGGAGGTCCAGCGCGATCCAGGCCGCCAGGCCCGCCGCGACGGATGCCAGATTCCGGCCCGGCCGGGTGAGCAGACGGTCCAGATTCCGCTTCCATAGGCCGGAAAAGAGCGCAAAGCCCAGCAGCACAGAAATGAGACAGTAGACCACGTTGGACTCCGCCACCGGGAGCTCCTCCCAGGCGCTGCGCTGCACCCAGGCCATGAGGAAGGGGAAGAGGGCCACATAGAGGACCGACAGCGCCCCGCCCCGGAGCCATTCCCCCGGGCTGAGCTTCTCCTGCCAGATGGGGATTGGATTCATCTGTCATCCCTCCTTTTGCCGGGACCGCCCTCCGGCGGTCAGAGTTTCTGCTTGAGTTCGTAGATAAGGTTCATGGCCTCGATGGGGGTGAGGGTGTTTACATCCACCCGGCGCAGCCGCTCGGCCACCTCCCCGGCCCCCAGGTCCAGGAGGCCCATCTGGCTCTCCCCGGACGGAGCCGGTGCGGCAGGGGCAGACACGCCGCCCTGTTCCAGCTCGCTGAGGATCTCCCGGGCCCGGCGGATGACCCGGTCGGGGACACCCGCCAGCTTGGCCACCTCGATGCCATAGCTCTGGTCGGCGCCGCCCCGGACGATCTTGCGCAGGAAGAGGATATCGTCCTTCTTCTTTTTGGCGGCGATGTTATAGTTCTTCACCCCGGGGATCTGCCCCTCCAGCACCGTAATCTCGTGGTAGTGGGTGGCAAAGAGGGTCTTGGCCCCCAGCCGCTTGCGGTCGGCGCAGTACTCCAGCACCGCCCGGGCGATGGACATGCCGTCATAGGTGCTGGTGCCCCGGCCGATCTCGTCCAGAATGAGAAGGCTCTTGCTGGTGGCGTTTTTCAGGAGCTCGGCCACCTCGCTCATCTCCACCATGAAGGTGGACTGGCCCGCGCTCAGATCGTCGCTGGCCCCGATGCGGGTAAAGACCCGGTCCACGATGCCGATGCGGGCGTACCGGGCGGGTACGAAGGAGCCCATCTGGGCCATGAGCACGATGAGGGCCACCTGGCGCATGTAGGTGGATTTGCCCGCCATGTTGGGGCCGGTCAGGATGGCCACCGTGTTCTCGCCGGCGTCCATCCGGGTATCGTTGGGGACGAAGAGTCCCCCCTTGAGCATCTGCTCCACCACCGGATGGCGTCCCTCGGTAATTTCAATCACGTCGGAGAGGTCCACATCCGGCCGGCAATAGCCACGGTCGGCGGCCACGGCGGCAAACGATGTGAGCACATCCACCTGGGCCACGGCGGCGGCCGAGCGCTGGATGTCCCCCACCCGCCGGGCGGTCTCCTCCCGGATGGCGCAGAAGAGCTCGTACTCCAGGGCGGTGATCCGGTCCTGCGCCGTGAGGATGGAGTGCTCCAGATCCTTGAGCTCCTGGGTGATGTACCGCTCGCAGTTGACCAGGGTCTGCTTGCGGATATAGGTCTCGGGCACCTGATCGTAGTAGGACTTGGAGACCTCGATATAGTAGCCGAACACCTTGTTATAGCCCACCTTCAGGCTCTTGATGCCGGTCTTCTCCTTCTCCCGGGCCTCCACGGCGGCCACCATGTCCTTGCCGTGGACCAGGATATCCCGCAGGCGGTCCACCTCCGGGTCGTAGCCGTCCCGGATGAAGCCGCCCTCCCGGACCGAGAAGGGGGGATCGTCCTGGATGCCCCGGCCGATGAGCGCCCGCAGGTCAGAGAGGTCGTCCAGCTCCTCCCGCAGGGACTGGAGCAGGGGAGAGGCCAGCCCCTCCAGCAGGTCCCGCAGATGAGGGAGCCTGCCCAGGCCGCCCGAGAGGGCCACCAGATCCCGCCCGCCGGCGGTGCCGTAGACGATGCGCCCGATGAGCCGCTCCAGATCGGTGATCTCCCGCAGGCAGAGGATGATCTCCTCCCGGGCAATGGGGTCGTTCACCAGGGCCTCCACCGCGCCCAAACGGCGGTGGATGGCGGCGGGGGAGAGGAGAGGCCGCTCCATCCACGTGCGGATGAGGCGGCGGCCCATGGCGGTGCGGGTCTTGTCCAGCACCCAGAGGAGGGAGCCCTTCTTCTCCTTGGCGCGCAGGGTCTCGGTGAGCTCCAGGTTCCGCCGGGCGGTGAGATCCAGCTCCATGAACTGCCCGGAGGTGAAGTAGGTGAGGGTGGAGAGGTGGGAGAGGTCGGTCTTCTGGGTCTCATAGAGGTAGGAGAGCAATCCTCCCACCGCCTGGACCGCGTGGCTGTCCCCCTCAGGCAGGGCGCTCACCCCGCTCTGGAATTGCTTTTTCACGGCGGCCCCAGCTGTTTCGGGACGGTAGCGCTCCTCCCCGCCGTTCTCACAGCGGCACTCCAGCTTGTCCCGCAGGAAGGCCCCCAGGGCCTCGTTCCGGCTGGCCCCCTCGGAGAGGAGGGCCTCCCGGGGGGAGAAGCGGCCCAGCTCGTTCTGAAGGTGCTCCAGGGCGTCCCCGCCGTGGAAGGAAGTCACTGAAATCTCTCCGGTGGAGATGTCACAGAAGCACAGCCCGGCCCCCCGCTCGTCCAGATAGATGGAACAGATGAAGTTGTTGCGCCCCTCGTCCAGCATGGAGGAGGCGATGACCGTGCCCGGCGTGATGATGCGGATGATGTCCCGGTCCACCAGCCCTTTGGCGGTGGCCGGGTCCTCCATCTGCTCACAGATGGCCACCTTGTACCCCTTGGCGATGAGCCGGGCGATGTAGGCGTCCGCGCTGTGGTAGGGCACGCCGCACATAGGGGTGCGCTCTCCCTCCGGCTTGCTCCGGTCCCGGCTGGTGAGGGTCAGCTCCAGCTCCTTCGACACCAGCTTGGCGTCTTCATTGAACATCTCATAGAAGTCCCCCAGACGGAAAAAGAGGATACAGTCCGGGTGGTCCTCCTTCATGGCGATGTACTGGCGCATCATGGGGGTGGTGTCTGCTGGCATGGTCAAGGCTCCTTTTCTTCTGTGGTGTATCCCGGGTGCGGGGATGCAAGGGGGAGTCCAGAGGGGGATGCCCCCTCTGGGCTTTCTTTCCCACCGCTTTCTTTGCAAAGAAAGCGGTGCGCCCGCCGCGCAGGCGCGTTCTCAAAATCTTACGGCTCCTCCCGCAGGCCCAACAGGTAATCGGCACTGACCTCAAAGTATCGGGCCATGCGGATGATGGTAGAAGCGGTAGGCTCCCGCTCGCCATACTCATACCGGCAATAGGCGCTGATAGACAGACCAAGTGCCTGTGCCGCTTCTGTCTGTTTTAAGCAATGTTGTTTTCGCAGGGTCAAAAGCCGTTGCGCTAACATCTTCATGAAATCACACCAATATTCCTGACGGTTTCACTCATTACGGCTCGTCCCGCAGGCCCAGCAGATAATCGGCGCTGACCTCAAAATACTGGGCCATACGGATGATCGTAGAAGCCGTAGGTTCCCGCTCGCCATATTCGTAGCGCTTATAGGCACTGTACGACAATTCCAGAATGTCTGCAAGTTCGTCTTGCTTTTTCTGGTGGAGCAGCCGCAGCTCCTTCAAACGTTCTGACAATACACTCATGCCGTGTTTCCTCTTGACAGCTCCATTTGGAGCTGATATGATTAGAACATCTCCAAACGGAGCTGTTATCTTAGGATGGGGGAATCCAACGATGCCCGATTTACTGGAATATCTCAGTCCCTATATTCAGGAGCAGGCGCAGCGGTTCCTCACGGACCCGGAGTACGAGCAGAACCGCGCCTACCGGGACTTTCACCTGGACTGGCTGCGCGCCCACCTGGGGCCGGAGGCCCTTGGCCATCTGGAGGACTTCTGCGGCCTCCAGGCCCTGGCCGGGGAGGCCAAACAGCATGCGCTCCTCCGCGCCGCCCTGGCCGCAGGCGTTCGTCTGGGGAGCTTAGGCCAGCTCGCCGAATAGGGACCACTTGTTGGCCCCGGTGATGGCCACGTCCACAAAGCTTCCGATGAGGGACTCCTCCCCGGTGAGGCGGACCAGCCGGTTGCCCGGGGTGCGGGCGGTGAGGCCCTTCTCGTCCTTCCCGTCCACCAGGCAGCGGACGGTCTTGCCGATGTAGGCCGCGTGCTTCTCCTCAGAGATCTGATCCTGCCGGTCCACCAGGCGCTGGAAGTTGCGGAGCTTCTCCTCCCGGGGCATGGGGTCGGGCATGCCGGCCGCGGGAGTCCCCACCCGGGGGGAGTAGATAAAGGTAAAGAGGGCGTCAAAGCGGACCTCCTCGATAAGGCTCAGGGTCTCCTCGAACTCCTCGGTGGTCTCCCCGGGGAAGCCCACGATCACGTCGGAGGTGATGACCACGTCGGGGATCTGCTCCCGCAGGCGGCGGACCTTATCCAGGTATCCCGCCCGGTCGTACACCCGGTTCATGGCCTTGAGGACGCGGTCGCTCCCGGCCTGGAAGGGGAGGTGGAAGCAGGGGGCGATCTTCTCGGAGGAGGCCATGGTCTCAAAGAGCTTCTGGGAGGCGTCCTTGGGATGGCTGGTCATAAAGCGCAGCAGGAAGTCGCCGGGGATCCCGGCGGCTTCTCTCAGCAGATCGGCAAAGTCCATGGGCTCGTCCAGGTCCCTGCCGTAGGAGTTGACGTTCTGGCCCAGGAGAGTGATGTCCTTGCAGCCCTCGGCCACCAGGCCCCGGATCTCCTCCAGGATGACCTGGGGACGGCGGCTGCGCTCCCGGCCCCGGACATAGGGGACGATGCAGTAGGTGCAGAAGTTGTTGCACCCGTACATGATGGAGACCCAGGCCTTCACGCCGCCCTGGCGCACCACCGGGATGCCCTCGGCGATGGAACCGGCCTCGTCGGCGTGCTCAAAGACCCGCTTTCCGGTGGCCCGGAAGCGCCACAGCAGCTCCGGGAAGCGCCACAGGGCGTGGGGACCGAAGAGGAGGTCCACCTGACGGTAGGACTCCCGCACCTTTTGGGCCACATGCTCCTCCTGGGCCATGCAGCCGCACAGGCAGATGATCTGGCCGGGGTTGGCCCGCTTGGTGTGGGTGAGGGCCCCCACGTTGCCCAACACGCGCTGCTCGGCGTGCTCCCGGATGGCGCAGGTGTTCACCAGCACCAGGTCGGCCTTGTGCTCGTCGTCGGTAAAGCCGTAGCCCATCTCGCTCAGGTAGCCCCGCAGACGCTCGGAGTCGGCCTCGTTCTGCTGGCAGCCATAGGTGTCCACCATGGCCAGGGGGGCGTGGTCCATCTGGGCGTTCATGGCGTGGACCTTCATGCAGTAGTCCATCTGCACCGCGATCTGCTCGGCGGTGATCTGTGTCGTCTCTCGCTTCAAGTCGGTTCCTCCGCTTTCTGTTTGTCCAAAGGGTATTATCAAGAAATTGTACCACTTTCCCCGGCAAAACACAAGGTTTCCCTCCCGCTTCCGCCCCGCTTTTCATTGACGATAGGTGGGGGAGGCGTTATAATGAAAGCTAACCTGTCCCCCGCGGGGGAACACAAAGGAGACAAGCGAGGCGAGGGCGGTTGAAAACACTGGTTTTGGAGAAAAAGGCCCTGAAACACAATCTTGCCGTGGTGAAAGAGCGGGCGGGCAGCGCCGCCATCTACGGGGTCCTCACCGGGGACGGCGGCGGTGCGGGTACGGCGGAGCTGGCCCGCTTCCTCCGGGAGGAGGGGGTCCGCCGCTTTGCCGTGTCCGAGCCGGAGGAGGCCGAGGCCGTGCGCAAGGCCGGCCTGTTGGACGAGGAGATCCTCATGCTCCGCGCCACCACCGACCGGGAGGAGCTGGACCGCCTGCTGGACCTGAACGTGGTGTGTACCGTGGGCTCGGTGGACACGGGCCTGGCCCTCAACAGCGCGGCGGAGGCCCGCTCCACCGTGGCCGAGGCCCACATCCAGGTGGATACCGGCCTGGGCTTCGGCGGTTTTCTGGCCGGGGAGCCGGAGAAGATTGTAAACGTCTACCGGAACCTGCCCAATGTGGCCCTCTCCGGCATCTATACCCAGGTCCACTCCATCCACGCCGACGGGCACAGCGCCGCCGAGCAGCTCAAGCAGTTCCACCGGGTAGTGGAGGCGGTGCGCCAGGCCGGCTTTGAGACCGGAGTCGTCCATGCCGCCGGCTCCTACGCCCTGATGCACTATGACTTTGCCCGGATGGACGCGGTGCGGGCCGGGTCGGTCCTGCTGGGCCGCTGCCGCCGCCGCCGGGGAGACGGCCTGCTCCGGGCGGGCTACGGTGAGGCCGGCATCGAGGAGACCCGCTGGGTCCCCAAGGACTACACCGTGGGCAACGAGTCCACCGTCCGCCTCCGCCGTGCCACCCGGATCGCCGTGATCCCGGTGGGCTATCAGAACGGCTTCGGGGTCTCCCGGGCCCGGGACGCAGGGCTTTGGGCCACCCTGCGCCGCTGGTGGCGCGGCCGCCACATCACCGTGCGGGTCAACGGGCAGAAAGCCCGGGTCCTGGGCCGCATCGGCGCCATTGAGACCCTGGTGGACGTGACCGACCTCAAGTGCTCGGCCGGCGATCTGGTCCATTTTGACATCGACCCCATGTATGCCCGGGGCATGAAGCGGAAATACCGGTAGCTCCACACGATACAGATAAAGGATGATAGTATGCGCGCAGTTGTGACACGAGTGAAAAACGCCTCCGTCGAAATCGGCGGCCGGGTCAACGGCTCCATCGGCCAGGGCTTTTTGGTCCTGCTGGGGGTGGGTCCCAACGACACCGGGGCCCAGGCCGTCAAGATGGCCGATAAGGTCTGCGGCCTGCGGGTCTTTGAGGACGAGAACGGCAAGATGAACCGCAATCTGGAGGCGGTGGGGGGAAGCCTTCTGGTGGTCTCCCAGTTTACCCTCTACGCTGACACCAAGAGCCGCCGGCCCGGCTTCACTGGGGCCGCCAAGCCCGACATCGCCGTCCCTCTCTACGAGAAGTTCATGGCCGAGTGCGAAGGCAGAGGGTTTCACGTGGAACATGGCGAATTCGGCGCCGATATGCAAGTGTTCTCTCAGAACGACGGCCCCGTCACTATTCTCTTTGACACTGACCACATGTAATACGATCTCTGACTGAGGTGATTTCCATGGTAATCAAGACCATTTTGCTCCCCGCCGTGTCCACCAACTGCTATCTAGTGGCCGATGAGGCCAGCAAGCGCTGCGCCATCGTCGATCCCGGCGACCCCGATCCCCGCATCCTGTCCACCGTCCGTGCAGAGGGGTGGGAGGTGCAGTGCATCCTCCTGACCCACGCCCACTATGACCACACCATGGGCGTGCCCGCCCTGCGGCAGGAGCTGCCCGGCGTGCCCGTCTACGTCCACCCCGGCGACGCCGAGATGCCCAAGCCCTTTTTCCGCATCGAGGAGATGGGGGAGCTCACCTTCTACCAGGACGGAGACCATGTGCAGGTGGGCGGGGTGGACCTGGAGGTCCTCCACACCCCCGGCCACACCGAGGGCTCCGTGGTCCTGCGGGCGGGGGACACCCTGCTCACCGGCGACACCCTCTTCAAGGGCTCCATGGGCCGCACCGACCTGCCCGGGGGAAGCTATGACGCGATGCGCGCCTCCCTCCGCCGCCTGGGCGGACTGGAGGGGGACCTGACCGTCCTGCCCGGCCACATGGACCCCTCCACCCTGGACCATGAGCGCAAATACAACTACTACCTGAAGGAGGCGATGAAGGAAGACTGACTCTGTTTCCCGGGAAACGGGGCCCTTCCGTCCCTCTTATGCATCTGACCTTACAAGGACATGACTACCGATACGCCGCCGAGCAGATGATGCTCACCCTCTTTCCCGAGGAGCGGCCCGACTATGCCCCCGCCCCTGACGGGGCAAACGCCGTCCTCCTCACCCTCACCGCCCAGGGAGATACCCTGCACGCCCGTGCCGCCCTCCGCTGGCAGGGCAGGGAGACGGCGGGGGAGGACTCCGCCCCCCTGCCAAGCGGGGCCGATGCCCTCGTCCGGGACCGGGTGTGCCAGCGCATCCTGAAGCTGGCCTTCTACCGGGCCGGAGCGGCCGCCCTGGGCCGCGAGCCCCCCTGGGGCGCCCTCACCGGCGTGCGCCCGGTCAAGATCCCCACCCGGGCCATGGAGCGGGGCGCCACGCCCCGGGAGGCGGAAGAGGAGCTGCGGGAGACCTACCGGGTCTCCCCGGGCCGGGCCGCCCTGGCCCTGGACTGCGCTCAGGCCAGCCTGCGGGCCAAACGGAGCCTGCGGGAGGATGAGGTCTCCCTCTACATCGGCATCCCCTTCTGTCCCACTCGGTGCGCCTACTGTTCCTTTGTCTCGGCCGACGTGGGCCGGACCCTCAAGCTCCTCTCGCCCTTTCTGGAGGTGCTCCTCCGGGAAGTGGACGCCACGGCGGAGGAGCTGCGCCGGGCCGGGTACGCGGTGCGCTCCCTCTATGTGGGGGGCGGCACCCCCACCACCCTGAGCGCGCCCCAGCTGGAGCGGCTCCTGGGCCGGGTGGAGGAGCGCTTCGACCTCTCCCGCTGTACCGAGTACACGGTGGAGGCCGGGCGGCCCGACACCATCACCGGGGAGAAACTCTCCGTCCTGTACCGCCAGGGGGTGCAGCGGGTGTCGGTCAATCCCCAGACCATGCAGGACGCCGTCCTCACCGCCATGGGCCGGGCCCACACCGCCGCCGACATCCTGCGCTCCTTCGAGCTGGTGCGCGCCTCGGGCATCCCCTGCGTCAACATGGACCTCATCGCCGGGCTGCCCCAGGACACGCCGGAGGGCTTCCGCGCCTCCCTGGACCAGGTCCTTGCGCTGGGGCCGGAGAACGTGACCGTCCACACCCTGGCTCTCAAGAAGGGCTCCCGTCTGATGGGGGACGGCACGGGGGAGGGCCCCGTCCTGCCCGCGGCGGAGGATGTGGACGCCATGCTCTCCTATGCGTGGGAGACCCTGCGCGCCCACGGACAGGCGCCCTACTACCTCTACCGGCAGAAGTACATGTCCGGCTCCTTTGAAAATGTGGGCTGGGCCAGACCGGGGTGGGAAAGTCTCTACAATATCTGCATGATGGAGGAGCTCCACACCATACTATCTCTTGGAGGGGGCGGCGTGACCAAGCTGGTCCACCCCCGAACCGGGCGCATCGAGCGCATCGCCAATCCGAAATATCCCCACGAGTATGTGGACAGCCTGGAGAAGCTCCTGCGCGGCAAGCATCAGGCCGCCGACTTCCTGCTCCAGCTGCGTCAGGGGGAGTGAGCCCCCCGGAAAGGAGGCTTTATGGCCTATTCCCTTACGGAGATCCGGACGCGCACCCGGCGCGACCCCGCCGCCTTTCTGGCCGAGTGTGACGAGGCCTACCAGGCCCGTATCCGCCACGCGGCCGGCGTCATCGTCCAGCGCATGGAGAAGAGCCCCATCGTGCTCCTCTCCGGCCCGTCGGGCTCCGGCAAGACCACCTCCGCCCTCAAGCTGGAGGAGGAGCTGGAGCGCCGGGGGGTGAATACCCACACTGTCTCGCTGGACAATTACTTCCACGCCCCCAGCCACCCCGCCGCGCCCCGCACCCCGGAGGGGGACATCGACTTTGAGTCCCCCCGGATGCTGGACATGGCCCTGCTGGACGAGACCTTCACCCGCCTCTCCCAGGGGGAGGAGGTCACCATCCCCCGGTTTGAGTTCTCCCGCCAGATGCGCAACGACGCCAAGGGCTGGCCCCTCCGCCTCCGGGACAATGAGGTAGCCATCTTCGAGGGCATCCACGCCCTGAACGACGACATCGCCGGGCGCCATCCCGAGGCCACCGCCCTGTATGTCTCGGCCCGCTCCGACGTGCTGGAGGACGGGGCGGTCCGCTTCAAGGGCACCTGGATGCGCATTACCCGCCGGGCCGTGCGGGACTGCAACTTCCGGGGCACCGACCTCACCGACACCCTGTCCATGTGGCACAACGTCCGCCGGGGGGAGAAGCGGTATATCTCCCCCTACAAGGGTCGGGCCCACATCGTGGTGGACTCCTCTCTGCCCTATGAGGCGGCGGTCTTTGCCAACTACGCCGCGCCCCTGGCCCGGGCTCTGGAGGGCCTGCCCCGGAGCAATCCCCGCTGGGAAGAGCTCCACGACCTGCTGGACGCCTTCCGCTGGTTTGAACCCATCGACCCCGTCCTGGTCCCGCCCAGCTCCCTGATCCGGGAGTTCATCGGCGGCGGGACCTACCGTTACAAATAAACCCCATCTGCCTGGAGAAATACAAGAAAGAAGGAACACGCCCCATGTCTGAATGCACCCACAACTGCTCCTCCTGCGGCGAGAGCTGCTCGGAGCGCACCAGCCCCCAGAGCTTCCAGGCCCCGGCCCACGAGCTCTCCCACGTCAAGAAGGTCATTGCCGTCGTCAGCGGAAAGGGCGGCGTCGGCAAGAGCCTGGTGACCTCCTCCCTGGCCTGCGCCATGGCCGGCCTGGGCAAGAAGGTCGGCATCCTGGACGCCGATATCACCGGCCCCTCCATCCCCAAGGCTTTCGGCATCCACACCCGGGCCGCGGGCAGCGAGCTGGGCATTTACCCCGAGACCTCCAAGGGCGGGGTGGAGGTGATGAGCCTCAACCTCCTCACCGAGCACGAGACCGACCCCGTCATCTGGCGCGGCCCCGTCATCGCCGGTACCGTCAAGCAGTTCTGGACCGACGTCATCTGGGGCGAGCTGGACTATCTCTTCGTGGATATGCCCCCCGGAACCGGCGACGTGCCCCTGACGGTGTTCCAGTCCCTCCCCGTGGATGGGATCATCATGGTCACCTCGCCCCAGGACCTGGTGAGCATGATCGTCACCAAAGCCGTCAAGATGGCCGAGATGATGCACATTCCCGTGCTGGGCCTGGTGGAGAATTACAGCTGCTTCCAGTGTCCCGACTGCGGCAAGCGGCACGCCATCTTCGGCGAGAGCCACATCGACGCCGTGGCCACCGAGCACGGCCTGAAGGTGCTGGCCCGCCTGCCCATCGATCCCAAGCTGGCCGCCGCCTGCGACCAGGGGGAGATCGAGTCCTTCCAGCCCAACTACCTCTCCGAGGTGGCCGGGATGCTTGCTCAGATGTAAGCCATCCCAGGCTGAAACTGTGAAAAACGCGGCCTGCGCGCTAAAGTCGCAGGCCGCGTTTCAGCGTGTCGAAAAACTTCGACACGCTTCTCAAAAATGCAAGCATTTTTTCGAGGGGATGCAGGCCGCTGCGCGCA
>ENA-UERZ01001321-UERZ01001321.1-human-gut-metagenome-genome-assembly--contig:-NODE-1321-length-18358-cov-3.897817_pt1 | contig 18358 bp, 31 predicted proteins | sample MGYA00242997_ERZ507998 | MGnify/ENA primary metagenome ERZ507998 (study PRJEB26167, sample SAMN06115470) | human gut metagenome | host: Homo sapiens | place: China:Henan | collected 2016-06-23... | reverse complement strand
AGATTGATCTACTTTGATTTGTTCTGCAAAACGGACTTTTTTTATTCCAAGTGATGCTATTAGTTCGCTAATGCGTGTTCCGATATCGTCATTCAAATTATCACCGCCTTTCGAGTTGATACTATCACAGGAAAATGGCTCTGTCAAGAAAATCTAAGAAAACATCTTGACTTAATGAACTCAGTCAATTATAATGATGGCGTAGTCAAGAAAATATGTATTTACTAGGAGGTGAATCTATGTGAGCCAGATGACGAAAAAGGAGCGCAAGATCATGCAGACCATCTCGGAAGCCGTCAAGACACTGAATGAGGAGCAGCAGGAGCGCTATCTGCTTGTCGTACAGGGTGCGGCAGCTATGGCCGCCGCCATGCGCTCGGCCAGCTAAAAAACCCGCCCCGCGCGGCAACACGGAGCGGGGGGGAGGAGGGGCGCTACTACTTTGAGGAATTTGTGATTGGCGCTTTTTTGTTGTGGCCGTAAAAGTTCTAGAAGCTTTTTACGAGCTCTTGAACGACCCACAGGAGCAAAGCGGAAAGGAACCCGAATATTCGCTCCTTCCACCGCTCCCTTACGGTCAATGCTGTTTTAGATCTCCACCGTTTGACCTCTATCCGGCCAAAATCGGTAGCCACAAGGTTATCAATAGGTGGGTCGGTGTAGTTTGACCCAGGAGGAAAGAACGGGGAAAGGTTGGATTTGTGCTCCTTTATGAGCTGGTTTTCCAGCAGGAAGTCCACGGTTTTCAAAATCTCAAAGCCGTGTTTCGATACCAGCTCTTCTCGAGACCATCCATCTTTGCAGTCAGCGATATCAGCTAAAACCAACATATCAAACTCCGGTACATTCATCACAGAACCTCCTTTTAAAGCGATTCTATCAGGCCAAGAAGGATCTTGCAATAGAGGAGCATCCGTCCCGACAAAAACACCCCGCCCCGTGCGGCAACACGGAGCGGGGCATGGGTGGAACGGGAAAATCAGGCCCTGTTTCCACCCTCATTATGACAAACCAGAGCGCCGCTGTCAAGGCCCAGAATAGGACGGGCCGGAGGCGGCATAGCGTGAAGATGAGGTGATACTATGGTAGTTCTGACCACGCCGGAGGGCTGGACCTTCAACTCTCAGGCATTTGTCAACATCAAGGGCCGGTATTACGACATGGACGAGATCACCCCAGAGCAGAAGCGCTGGGTCAGTACCATGATCAACGTCCAGGGACTCAACGCGGCATTTGCCGGAGAGCGGGTATACCGCCCGGCCGAGCCGCTTCCCCCGCTGGAGGAGGTTTTCCCGGAGTTTGCCGCAGACCCTACAAAAGAAGGAAGGGGGTGAGCTTACCATATGGACCGGAGAGCACAGGAGTGGTACACCGAGCAGGCAAGAGAAGCGGCTGGGATGGAGGCGGGGATGAGACAGGCCTACATTTTAGGCGTGTTGGAAGCGATCATTCATGGCGATCATTTGAAGCCCAAGGAGATCGTGGAAAAGCAGCGGTATTTCCTGGCTGAGGTAAGCAATTTTGAATCGAACCTCAGAGAGGATGGCTGAGCGAAGAGTCTACATAAGAAGGAGAGAAACACCATGTACAGCAAGACAACCAAGGCCATTGTGGCCGACCTGATGGACCTGTCCCTGGAGCACGGCCCCATGGAGCTGGCCGTCACCGGGGAGACGGAGGACGGGGACTTTATCCCCAGCATCCTCCTGCACACCGCGCCGGAGGTGGTGATCCGATACCTGGCCATGGATATGCGGGTGGCAGACCTGCGTCTGGAGGACGGCGGACTCATCATCCTGCCCGCTCCGGACTGCCTGGGAGGTGAGGAGGATGCTTGAGCCCTGCATCCTGGACGCCGAGTGGAGCGTCATCCAGCGGGAGGCGGCCGCCGAGCGGGAGCGGCGGGAGGCCGCCCGGAAATACCGCAGCCACAACCGGCAACGCCGCCGGGCGGCCCGTCTGCGCCGGAAGGCGTATGCCTGCATCGGTGGGCTGCTGCTCCTGACCGTCCTGGCCACCATGGGACTTTCTGTGTGGAGGTGATGGAGGTGGCCGCAAAAGAGCGACTTTATAACTATGAGGTGAGCCACCCGGAGTTCGGCGCGGTCACCGTCCAGACCATCGGGCCGGACTCGGCCACGCTGCTGGCCGCCGAGCGGTGGGGCCAGAAGGAGAACTGGAAATACATCGTTGGCGGCATGAATGTCCGGAAGTGCGGCCGTGCCCAGGAGCCCACCTGCCGCCGGTGCGGGAAGCGCACCGCGGAGCCAGGGCTGTGCCGGGACTGCCGGGCGGCGGAGGAATTCCACCGCCGCCAGATGGCGGACATCCAGACCAGGGACCGCCGTGCGGGGATGCGGCGATGAGGACAAAAACAGCCCCCTGCGTTTGGTGCGGTCAAACACAACGCAGGGGGCGGCAGAGACCAGCAGCGCAGACGCCGCCGGATACACCTATCCTATCACAGAGGTGTCCGGCGGCGCAACCATATTTCCTGGAAAGGACGTGGAACCATTGAAATTGTTTGCCTCAAAGCAGGGAAAGGGCGTCTGGATCGGCGGCGGCGCCACAAGACCGTGGGACGGCGCACCCTCCGAGGGGGCCGTGGAGCGGGAGCGCCACCACTATGCGCCGCCGGACAAGCGTTGCTTTGACTGCAAGGTGCCCGGCGGGTGCGATAAGCGGCACCCCCTGTGCGCCCTCAAGCAGAAGAGCCGGGAGAGCGCGCAGGAGCGGCGGGAGACCTTCCTGCGGCTCTATGCCGAGGGAAAGAGCGACGGACAGATTGCCCGGGAAATGGGGCTCTCCCGCTCGACCATTGCCGGCCGCCGGAAACGCCTGGGCCTGGAGCCCAACGGGAAAAAGAAAGGAATGGTGTGATATGGACAGGATTGATGAGGCTGTGCGGAAAATCGCAGAGGAGAGAACACGATTCAAGGGTGGAAGAAAAGAACAAGCCGTCAATGATGAGGTCGCGGAGGCCCTGACGAGATTTGTTAGACAGGATGCGGAGTTTGCCCAGGCCGTGGTCCAGGCAGACGGAACGCTGAGCGATTGCTGCGCCGCGGCCATGAAAGGAGTCGGAGACTGTATCAGCGATCTGAAGCTCTATCAGAAAGCCGTGCAGTTCTATTTCCCGGGTGCAGATATCCGCTGCCAGATGACAATCGATCTGTGCGCGTCTGTACGCGGGGGTACGGAGCCAAATCCCGTACCAGCGCAAATGGACAAGCCTCACCGTAAGGCCGGCGTGCTCCTGGACCTGACCGATTTTCTGTAAGGAGGCGCAGGAGCATGTGCAAGGAATATCTGAACGGATTCCCGGTTGTGACGGGAGAGGACATCAAACGACTCAATGCGCTCTTCCAACCCTATGTTTTTTACAGCACGGGCCGGAATGGAGATCGCAGCTGTACCTGCACACACTGCGGAGAGCGGTACATTATCGAGTCACTTCCGCGCATCATGACACCGGAATGGCAGAGCTTTATGGGGGCGCGGCACAACGGGGCCGCGAACTGTCCCAAGTGCGGTGTACGGGCAATTTTGAAAAATATTGGTATCGCCAAAAGCAGAAAGAATCTGGTGGAGTGGTGCAAGGCGATCCTATTCCACACAGACGGCGAAACCGTATGGGCCGAGGCAGCCTATGTGCGGAAGGACTACCGGGATGGGCTGTGCCCGGAACTGGAGGTCATGCCGAAAATGTGTTATCGTTTCACGCCCGGAAAGGCACAACAGTGGAAGATCCAGCATGATTGGACCGGGTTGGGACTATCACCGGGCGGAAAAGTCCTGGATGAGAGCTGGATCGAGACCCGGAGTATTTATGAGCCGTTTCCGGACGGATACGGGTATTGGGCATATATGGCCGGAGGATATCATGCGGTGGGCCTGGATCGCCTGAAGGATTCCTTTCTCCGATACTGCGGATACGAGCAGTTTGAGCGGGAAGGGCACAAGGTATGGATGGACGGCTACATACACACGGCACTCATGCGCTATCTGGGGGCCGCGACGCGTCGTCCACAGCTGGAAATGATGGTCAAGATGGGGCTCCGAGAGGCTGTGCTGGATCTGGTGATCCGAAAGAGAAGCGGAAAAGGCATCGACTGGACGCAGACAGACCCAAGAAAGGGATTTGGACTGGATAAGGCAGAGCTGAAAGAGTTTCAGGCGGTAGAAGGACGGCTGGAGCTGCTCCGACTTTATAAAAGTCTGCGCACCGCCGGAAAAGAATGTACCTTCCGGCAGCTGGAGGAACTGCGCCTGCGTGTCGGAAGTGCAGAGCTGGGAAAGCTCATCCGTTGGTGTATCCGTCTGAATCTGAACGTGGGACAGGCTGTGAACTATTTGAAAAAGCAGGATGCAGACTGGCAACGGCGTGGAGCCATTGCAGTATGGGAGGAGTGGCGGGACTATCTGGAGGCCGCAGAGTTCCTGCGTTATGACCTGACCGTACACAATGTACAGCGCCCGAAGTCTCTGAGGGATGCCAACGACAGGGCAACCGAGGCAAGAGGCATCCTGGAGGCAAAGCAGGCAAACAAAGAAGCCCGGGGCCTGGTAAAGCGCTTGATGCAGAAGTACCGATTTGAGTATGCGGGATATCTGATCCGGCCTCCATACTCCGTCAGTGAGATCGTGGAAGAGGGGAAAGCGCTGCGACACTGTGTAGGAGGCTATGCCGCACGCCATGCGCAGGGGAAACTTACGATCCTCTTTCTGCGTGATAAGCGTCATCCGATGAGGCCTCTTGTTACCATCGAGATGCACGGGAACCATTTACAGCAGATCCATGGATACCGCAATGAACGGGAAAGCTGCCCGGAGAATCCGGAGCGGGAGGATCCAAAGGTAAGATATGCTGCGATCCTGGACCCGTGGCTCTCATGGGTAAAAAACGGAAGTAAACGCGACAAGGACGGCGCGCCCATCCTGCCCGCCGGTGCGGCTGCGCCTGCGGATCAGATCGCATAGGAGGATGTACGATGGAAGATCGTGATTTTGAGGCCCGCTGCATGGCGGCGGATGCCGGAATGGCCCTGGAGCCGGCGCCCGAGCGGACGGTGGAGCTGGTCACCGTGGAGATCAAGGCCCTCCACAAGCAGGCACAGCAGGATATGCCATTGAGATCGGCCGAAGACTGGTGGAAGTCAAGGCCATGCTGCCCCATGGGCAGTGGGGGGACTACCTGCGGGACCGGCTGGGATACAAGTCCAGCACCGCGCACAATTTCATGCGGATCTTTGAGGCCTACGGGGCAGAGCAGCAATCCCTCTTCGGACCGGTGGCAAAATCCCAAGCGCTTGGCAATTTGAGCTACACCAAGGCCCTGGCCCTGCTGGTTTTGCCGGATGAGGAGCGGGAGAGTTTTCTGTCCGAAAACGATGTGGAGGGCATGTCCACCCGGGAGCTCCAGACGGCCCTCAAGGAGCTGGCCCAGGCCCGGGAGGATGTGCAGGCCGCGGAGGCTGCCCGGAAGAAGACCGAGGCAGAGATCCGCCTGGCCAACGAGCGGCTCTCCGGGATGGGCCGGGAGGTGGAGTCCGCCCGGGAGGCCCAGCGCACCGCGGAGAACCAGGCGGAGGGATACCGCCTCAAGCTGGAAGAGCAGCGCAGAAAGACCGAAGAGGCGGCGGCTTCTGCCGGCGAGGAAGTCAGCCGCCTGCGTGCGGAGCTGGAGGAGCTGCGTGCCAGCCCGGTAGATGTGGCCGTGGAGAAGGTGGTGGACGAGGATGCTGTCCGCACCGCCGCGGAGCAGGCCAGGGCAGAAGCCGAGCGGGAGCTGGAGGAGCGCATCCGCAAAGCGGAGGCGGAAAAAGACCGGGCCCGGGAGAAGGCCGCCAAGGCCAAGGGCGCGCTGGAAGAGTTGAAACAGCGGCAGGAGAAGGAGCTGGAAGAGGTCCGCGCCGCCCGGGAGCGGGCCGAGGAGCAGCTGGCACAGGCGGAAAAGCAGATCCAGGTGGCCAGCAGCGGGGAAGTGGCATCCTTCCAGGTCTACTTCCGCCAGGCGCAGCAGATGGCGGAGGAGATGTGGGAGATCATCCTCTCCATGCGCAGTAACGGCTCAGCGGAGACCGCAGATAAGCTCGCCCGTGCCATGGAGGCCCTGGCCGACAAGCTGCGCAGGGCGCCGGAGGATATGCATGAATGAGCGGATATGGGAGCGTGTCTCCCTGGCGTTTGGGAGCTGCGCGCCAATCGAAGAGCGGTTGGTTTTTCTGGGCGGCGTGGAGCTTTTCATCCAGGTATGCCGTGCGCCGGCCGTCTGGAAGCCGGTGGCGATGGTGATCCAGGTGCGCCTGGAAGAACCGGGGATGACCCAGATTCAGACATTCGGCTCTCTGGAGCAGGCCAGGGATACCCTGGAGAAATGGAGGAATCGCATATGAGTCAAAGACAGTGCAAGCGCGCCAGAAAGGCGCTGAAAGAGCTGGAACAGAGGGACCGGGAGCTGTGGGAGTTCTTTGTGTACCTGTGCCGCCGTCCGGCTCCGTGGCGGATCGCCGCATACCTCAGATGGAGGCTGGAGGGAAAACGAATATGGGAGATCTGAACCGAAAAGAGAAGGACATCCGCTGGCTGACCCAGGAGCTTCGGTCGCTGCGCCTTGCACCGGAAGTGTGGAAGCCGTGCGGAGCGTGCGAAAGGGGTGAAATAACGATACACGTTCCAGAGTTCCGGGCTATGGCTGTTTGCAATCAGCACATGGATCATTCCGCTTTTGACTTAACGTTACGCCTAAAATTCTGCCCATGGTGTGGCCGCCCTCTGACAGAGGAGGCATGGACTGAACTAGAGAAGAGAGTGAGGGGAATCGAGAAAGATGGGACTTAACCTTTGCGATAGATGCGTTGCAGATTGCAGACACCACCGAGAACCAAATGAAATTGTGGTCAAATGTGGGGCATTTAAAGCGCCTGAGACCAACGCCGACCGCATCCGGTCCATGAATGATGAGGAATTGGCAGATTTTATAAACCGATGTATGTCTGAAGATAGTGCTCCTCATATTTGCAGAAACCTGCCAGAGTGTGATGCCGATGTGGAGACCGACACGCTCATACCGTTGGAGCGATGCGAACAGTGTTTGCTGTACTGGCTTAGCCAGCCAGCAGAGGAGAGCTGATATGAATCAATATAGGCCGATTCTGTTCAACACAGAGATGGTGAGGGCAATCCTGGAGGGGCGAAAGACTGTCACCCGGCGGGTGGTTAAAAAGAAGTCTGTGGACGATGTTTTGAGTAGTCCGGCCAGAATCGAGAATCCGGAGGTATCAGACTCACGATTTATTCGCTGTCTCTGTGATCCACCTTTTGAGCCTGAAGACATCCTGTGGGTGAGAGAGACGTGGCAAGTAGCGCGCGGCGGCGGATATATGTATAGGGCCGATACCGTCAGATCGCACGACCTATTTATAACGCCAGACGGGCGGGTTGTGGGTGATATTCCGTGGCGCCCCTCCATCCACATGCCCCGGGAGGCCGCCCGGATCTTCCTGCGGGTCAAGGAAGTAACGGTGGAGCGGTTGCAGGACTGCGGAAATGCTCAGGCAAAAGATGAAGGGTGTACCTGTTGCAGCCAATTTGCAAGGGTGTGGGGCAGCACCCTCAAGCCAACAGACCGGGACCACTACGGATGGGAGGCAAACCCGTGGGTGTGGGTAATCCGATTTGAGCGGTGCATCCGGTCGGCTTTGTGGTCCTGAATAGAAACCAGAAAAAGGAAATCAAAGAACAGCCCGGAGAGGGGGACAAGCCCCCTCCGGGCGTCCGACTCTGTGATGACGCCCCGGGCACTCGCCGGGGGCGCGGTCAGAGGGCCGGCACTCCTTATATATAAGGATACGCGCGTTCTTATGCGGGGCCCTTAGACCGCTAATTATCGCACCAGACCCACAGAAGAAGACGGAACAGAGAGAGCGGAGCAGGAGGAAAGGCAGTGAAGCAGCTCATGCGGTACAAGATCATATCCGGCCGGGTGGTGGAAAAACGGGATGTGCTCATGGAGGTTACCAGGACCCGCAAGCCAAGGGGAGGCCGCAGGGGGAAATCGACCATCAAGCAGGTAGAGCGGAACGAGCGGGAGAGCGTGCTTGCCCTGGCCCGGTTTCTGAATTGCAACTACCGGGGCGGGGATCTCTTCCTCACGCTGAAATATTCCGACGGACGTCTCCCGGCGGATCGGGCGGAGGCAAAGCGCATCGCCAAGAACTTCATCCGACGTCTGGCCAGGGCCTACCGGAAGAAGCACGGCAAGGCGCTGATCTGGGCGCTGGTCACGGCAGACCGCTCCTCAAAGACAGGAGACCCCGTGCGCCTGCACCACCATGTGGTACTCAACGCCATGGACTGGGAACTCATCGCCGCCAACTGGCCCGCCGATGAGTTCTCCTGCCGGCACCTGGACGACAGCGGGGACTATACCGCCGTGGCCCGGTACATGGTACGCAACGCCGGATATGGACGGGGGGAGCAGTGCTGGAGCTCCGCCAAGAAGGGGGCAAAGCGGCCGGTCTACTCCACGCCGGTCCCAGTGCAGCAGGCAGGTTCTGTGCGAGTGCCCAAGGAGGCCAGGATCGTGGAGCGGGAACTGCATGAGAGCGCCGAGAGTGGATTCTCGGCGGCCTACATACGTTACATCATGCCCAGGGAGCGGGACGAGCAATCCAGCAAGGAGAGAAAGGCAGGGGGCAGACAGGATGAATGAGGGATTTCCCACACGCCTGCGCAGGCTCCGGGAGGCCCGGCGGATGAGCCGCCGGACGCTGTCCGAGCTGTGCGGGCTGAGCAAAGACATGATATCGATTTATGAACGGGGCGAAGCAGACCCGTCTACAAGTACAGTGTGCCTCCTGGCAGATTACTTTGAGACGACGACGGATTATCTGCTTGGAAGAACAGAAAAATTTTGAGTTGCCTAACAAATTAGGCAACTTGTCTCCAGAACGTGATAGGCTTACCCTGTGACACCACAGGTGAGGAGGTTTGGAAGTGAAAGCCTTCGCAAAAGCGTTCTACAATTCAAACGCCTGGCAGGCATGCCGGGCGGCCTACATCGCCCAGAGACGCCTGGTGGACGGCGGGATGTGCGAGAACTGCGGGGAGGCGCCGGGGGAAGAGCTCCACCACACGGCCTTCCTCACACCGGGGAATATCCACGACGCCGAGGTCACGCTGAACCCGGAGAAACTGAAGTGGCTCTGCAAGGAGTGCCACTTCAAGGCGCACCGGGAGGCTATCGTGCGAGGATTCCAGAAGCGAAAGAACCGGAAAGTCCTCACAAACGGCGTGTACTTTGGCGCGGATGGACAGCCGGTCCCACAGCGGGTGGTCATCGTATGGGGACCGCCGGCCGGGGGAAAGAGTACATACATCCGTGAGCACATGGATCCGACCGATCTGGTGATCGATTTGGACCTCATCCGGCAGGCGCTTACCATGGGCGGCCGGGACAGTACATCCAACAACCTGGTGGCGCTGGCGCTTTTGATGCGGGAGTTCCTGTTCGGCCAGATCGAACGGCGGGAAGTGGTGGTGGACTGCAAGACGGTGTGGATCGCAGCAACGCTGCCCAACCGTGCAGAGCGGGAGGGGCTGGCCAAAAGACTGCGGGCAGAGCTAATCTTTGTGGGTCAGCCGATGGATCTGTGTATCGAGCGGGCCATGTCGGACCTAGAGCGCACGGACAAGCTCCTGCAGCGAGAAATCATTGAGCGCTGGTTTGAGCAGTACGAGGCCTGACCGTGGGGACCACTCCCCCCCGGTCGGCGGGGGCTGCTGACCCCCAGGAGACCGATAGCGTGGCAACTTTTTTTACAGCGTGGGTGTGCACGGAAGGGGGTGTGGTAATGGCAAAGAGCGTAAAGAAAAAAGACCTGGGGCGGTTCGCGGATACCTATAATGCGGCGGCAAAAGAGAAACAGTCTCTGTGCCTCCAGCTCATCACAAACGCCGTGTTTATGGAGGAGCAATTGACCAAGCTGCAGGCCGAAATACGAGAAAAAGGCGTAGTCTCTGAGTATAAAAACGGAGAAAATCAGTACGGCACCCGGAAAAGCCCGGAGGTGGACGTATACAATGCCATGATCAAAAATTACACGTCCGTCATCAAGCAGATCAACGACCTGCTGCCCGATGCGCCGCCGGCAGACGATGAGCTCACCAAGTTCCTCAAAAATCGGAGCGGTGGCGCAAAATGACCGACATGGAGCTCTATTTCACCGCACTTCTGGATGGGAAGATACAGGCTTGCTGGCGTATGAAGCAGGTGGCCGAACTGCTGCTGGAGAATCTGGCTTGCCCGGGTGAATTTCACTTTGACCCGGACATCGCCGCCCGCCACATTGACTTCATCGAGCTCTTCTGCAAGACCCCGACCGGGAGGATCGGAACGCCTCTTCGGCTTCAGCTCTTCCAGAAAGCCAGGCTCCAGGCCATCTTCGGGTTCGTGGATGACAATGACCTGCGGCAGTATCAGGAGGTCCTCATCGTGGAGGGCCGAAAGAACGGCAAAACCACGGAGACCGCCGGGATTGAGATCGATCTGCTGGTCAACGACGGCGAGGGCGCACCCCAGATCTACAACCTGGCCACCAAGCGGGAGCAGGCGGCCCTGGGGTACGATGCCGTGGTCAAGATGGTCCGGCAGTCGCCGCACCTGTCCCGGTACCTGCGCAAGCGGGTGGCAGACATCTACTGCCCGGCCAATCTTGGCTTCATCAAACCGCTGGCATCCAACACATCCAGCCTGGACGGACTGGATGTTCACGCCGCCACCATCGACGAGCTGTCGGCCATCAAAAACCGAGACCTCTACGACCTGGTCAAGCAGGGCATGGGCGCCCGGTCACAGCCATTGCTGTTCTGTATTTCCACCAACGGCTTCATCCGGAACGGAGTTTTTGACGCACAGTTCCAGTATGCCTGCGACATTCTGGACGGGAAGGCAAAGAACCGGCGGTTCCTGCCGTTTCTGTACACCCTGGATGACCCGTCGGAATGGGACAAGCCGGAGTGCTGGGAGAAGGCAAATCCGGGACTGGGCACCATCAAGAGCCAGGACTATCTGGAGCAGATGGTGCAGAAGGCAAAAGACGACCCTACGTTCAAGCCCACAGTGATGGTCAAGGATTTCAATATGCCGCAGACCTCCGAGAGCGCTTGGCTGCGCTGGGAGGAGCTGAACAACACGGCGAAATGGATGGGCCTTATCCAATTTGATTACTGTATCGGCGGATTCGATGCAGCCGATACCACGGACCTCAATGCGGCCAAGGCAGTCTGCATGAGACCGGGAGACCCGAATCTCTATGTGCGCTCCATGTACTGGATCCCGCAATCAGTACTGGATAAACAGGCAGAGGATGGAAACCGCCGCGAGCGGGATAATGCCCCGTACAGCCTGTGGGTAGAGCAGGGGCTCATGCGGACGTGTCCGGGGAATAAATGCGAGAAGCGAATCTTTCTGGAGTGGTTTAAAGAGCTGCGGGACCAGGATGGACTCTATGCCTCATACATCGGATATGACCCATGGCACATCGATGATACGCTGCTGCGCGAGTTCCGCGCCGAGTTCGGCCCGAACTGTATGATACCGGTCCGGCAGGGGCCGCTGACGCTGTCGCAGCCCATGAAAGATCTGAAGGCCGACTTCCAGGGGCATCGCATCATTTACGAAGACAATCCAATCGACAAGTGGTGTCTGGTCAACACAGAGGTCAAGACGGATGTGAATGGCAATGTCCAGCCCGTCAAATCGCTGGACGCCAGACGCAGGATTGATGGAACGGTGGCGCTGCTGTGCGCCTATACGGTGCTCCAGGACAAGAAAGACATGTACATCAACCTGAACTGAGGTGAGACCGTGGGACTTTTGGAAAAATTGTTCCCAAGAAAGACAGCGGAAGCCCAGGTATACTCCTACTTCCGTACACTGGGAGGCTATACGCCGGTATACACCAGCTTTGACGGAGGGGTCTATGAGATGGCCCTGACACGGGCCTGCATCCATACGTTTGCAAACCACGTGAGCAAGCTGCGGCCCGTGGTGATGGGACCGGGGAACTCCAGGCTGGACCGGGTGCTGTCATACCGGCCGAATCCCTGGATGGACACAAAGAAATACCTGTACCGCCTGGCGACCATCTACAAGACCGAGAACACGGCATTTATTGCGCCGGTGTGTGACGATGACCTTATGCTGCGCATCAACGGATTTTTCCCGGTGCTGCCCAGTCAGGCAGCGGTGGTCGAGCTGGCAGGACAGGAGTATCTGCGTTATCAGTTCCCGGTGGGGACTGGTGTGGTGGAGCTGGAGCGATCCGGAATTATGACGCAGATGCAGTACAGGGACGACTTTTTCGGAGAGAGCAACCGGCCTATGCGCCCGACGATGGAACTGATCCACGCGCAGAACCAGAGCATCATCAACGGGGTCAAAGCCTCCGGTTCCGTCCGGTTCCTGGCAAAGCTGTCGCAGGTCCTGAAACCGGAGGTGATGACCCAGGAGCGGGACCGGCTGGTCCGGGACAACCTGTCTGACACCAACGGCGGAGTGATGATCTTTGACGCCAAATATGAGGATGTCAAGGCCATTGACAGCAAGCCCTATGTGGTGGACGACAAACAGGCGGCCGCCATCCGGGAGAGCGTATTCGACTACTTTGGCATGTCGACGGAGATCCTCCACAACAAGTACACCAGCGACCAGTGGTCGGCCTACTATGAGGGGCAGATCGAGCCCTTTGCCATTGAGGCATCTCTGGTCCATACCAATATGACCTTTTCCCAGGATGAGATTGCCCGGGGAAAGCAGATCATTTTTTCCGTGAACCGGCTCCAGCACATGACCATGGCCGACAAGCTGAGTACCGTCACCCAGCTCTTTGACCGCGGCATGATGAACATGGATGAGGGGCGGGAGGTGTTCCAGCTCCCTGAGCTGGGAACAGAGGACAGCAAACGCTATTACATCCGCCGTGACTATGCCGAGGTAAACGCGCTGAATCAGCAGAACGGAGTGAAAGGAGAGGGGAAATATGCCGGTGAAACAGGGCCGGGAGTACAGGGCAATGCCCCTGTTGATCCCGGCGCAGGTGAACAGGCGGTTTGACACCGATTATTATGTGGAGGGATATGCCACCACATTCAACGACCCCTATGTGCTCTGGGAGTACGATGGGGTGCAGTACAAAGAGGTCGTTGACCGGCACGCACTGGATGGAACGGATCTGTCGGATGTGATCATGCAGTTCGACCACGGCGGCCGTGTGTTTGCCCGGACGGGAAAGAGCAATACGCTGCTGATCGAACCGCAGGAGCGGGGCCTTTTTATCGCTGCTGACCTGTCCAAGACAGAGCAGGCCAGGAGCATGCATGAGGACATCGCCGCAGGGCTGATCACCAAAATGTCCTGGGCCTTTGTGGTACAGGAGGACAGCTATGACCGGGAGACCCACACCCGGCGTATTCTCAAAATCAAGAAGGTGTACGACGTGTCGGCGGTATCCTTTCCGGCCAACCCGTCAACCGATATTTCCGTCCGTTCCTGGATCGACGGAGTGATCGAGGCAGAAAAAGCGGAGCGACTTGCGGCCCTGGCCGCCGAGCGGGAAAAGAAAAAGATTCGGATTTTACTGGAGGTATGAAAGATGAGCATTATGAAGCGTGGCAAACTTGCCGGAATCGGCTTGCAGTTCTTTGCCGATCCCAGTCGCGGGGCGGACCGTCTGGCCGAGATTGAGGCCCGTCTTGCGGCAATTCCCGCAGAACTGGAGAAGGAAGGGGCCGATCTGGACGCGCTCAAGACCGAGGTGAGAAATCTCAAGGCAGAGCGCCAGCGGATCGTGGATGCGGCAGAGACCCGCAAGCAGATCCTGAACGATATCAGCAGCGGCGGCGGTACTGTGGTTCGCACCATGCCCAATCAGCAGGAGGAACGCAGGTTTACTCCTGACACAGAGGAGTATCGGTCCCTCTGGCTGAGAAAGCTCCAGGGCAAAGAGCTCTCCGACGTGGAGCAGCGCGCCTATACCAACGCCAACGGAGCCATTGCGGTTATGACCGCGAACGCCATCATGTCGGTGGTGCGGGACCATGCCCCCATCCTGTCCCGCATGACGGTCATCTACAGTGCAGTCAACTTGACCTACTATGTGGAGGGCACCAACAACGAGGCGGAGGATCATACTGAGAACGCTGCCATCACGGCAGCAGCAGATACGCTGACCAAGATCCAGCTGGTGCCGGCCGAGATCGTAAAGATGATCCAGGTCAGCGAAGCGGCCAAGCTGATGAGCGTGCCGGCCTTTGAGGCCTGGCTTGCCAAGACGCTGGGAGAAGCCATCGCCAGAAAGATCAACAGCAAGTGCATCACGGCGCTGCTTGGCTCTGCTGCTTCAGCAGGGACCTCCATCGATACAGCATCGGTGCAGGCACTTCTGGGCTCGGTCAAGGGAGAGATCACCATTTTGTGCAACCGCAAGACGCTGTACACCAAGCTGCTGCCCCTCCAGGACAATAGCAAATCCAGCATCGTGCGCTTTGATGGAGGTGTGGCCACCGTATATGGTGTGGAAGTGATGCCCGATGACAATGTGCCGGATGATACGGTAGCGGCGGGTGACCTCTCCAAACTCATCGGCGCCATGGCGGAGGATGTGACCGTAAGACAGGGATACGACATCGACACCAACTCCACAAAGTATCTGGGGGTCGCTGTATTTGACGTAAAGGCGGGCCTGGCGTCTGCGTTTGCCAAGTTGACCGTTGGGGGATGAGCTGACTTGCTGGGCCTTAAGGAGTGAGCGGATGATCACAGTTGAAGAGTTGAGGACAGCGCTCCGCATTTCCAACGATGTGCTGGATAAAGAGATAAGCGATACTCTGGATGCCGCTATCCTGGATCTTGGCACCGCGGGGGTGGAAACTGGAGCAGGAGATGCGCTCATCGGCCAGGCAATAAAGCTCTATGCGCGATGGCAGTTTGACTTCTGTGGACAAGGCGAACGATACCGCTCCGCATATGAGTCCATGAAGGCCTGTCTGCCTCTGGTGGAAGAGTACCGAGAGGAGAGGGATGTATGACAGATATCGTGACCCTCATCGCACTGGAACCAAGAAAGAACAAACTGGCAGAGGAGGTCCTGCAACAGGTACGTGCAACTCCTGTATTGGGACGAATCGCGTCGGTAAGTCGAACCGAGCTCTTGGAATCCGGAAGAGATGGACTGGCCCCGGAAGCCGTATTTATTACGCAGATGGTCAATTACCACGGGGAACAGCAGGCGGATTGGGAAGGAGAGCGCTACCAAATCTATCGAACCTACCGGCGCAGAGAGACACAGGAGATCGAACTCTATCTGGGGAAGCGGACGGGGATCGGAATATGAAGGTGGATATGTCTGGATTGTCTGCTGCCGTTGAGCAGGAGCTCTCCGAATATGGAAACCAGGTCAAGGAAACTGTGCGGAAAGCGGTCCGCTCCGCGGCAAAGACCTGCCAACAGGAGATCAAGAGCGCAAGCCCGCGCAGAACCGGAAAGTATGCGAAAGGGTGGCGCATCAAAGAGACCATGGGGCGCGGCGGCGATGTGACGGAGACGGTACATAATGCCGCCGCGCCCCAGCTTACCCACTTACTGGAAAATGGGCATGCAAAGGAGAACGGCGGCCGGGTAGAGGGGAAACCACACATCGCAATGGCCGCCAGGAATGCTGAGGCTGCCTTAGTAAATGATTTGGAACAGGAGTTGAGACCATGACGCAAGAGGAACTGGTCCACCGGCTGGAATCTGCTGGCCTGCCTCTGGCCTACCGTGCCTTCCGGAGCCGGCAGGAGGCCCCCTTTCTGTGTTACCAGTATGTATACGACGTAGAATTTTTTGCCGATGATGAGCGCTATTATGCTGCCGGACATTATCGGGTGGAACTCTATACCGCATCCAAAGAGCCGGACATAGAGGCGCGTGTGGAGGAAGCTCTCACAGGTATTGCCTGGGAGAAGGAGGGCGAATTTTTGCCCGATCAGCAAATCTATGTCATCCGATATGATATTGAAGTATGAGGTGGAAAAATGGCTGGAAGTGAAAACAAAGTAAAATTTGGTTTAAAAAATGTCCACTATGCTCCCATTACGGCAGCGGAAGAGGGCACAGTGACTTTCGCAACCCCGGTACGTATTCCCGGCGCAGTATCCCTGTCCATGCAGGCTCAGGGAGATGAGAGCAAGTTCTATGCGGATGATGTGGCCTATTATGTGTCGACCGCAAATGATGGATACAGTGGAGATTTGGAGATCGCCATTATTCCGGATACCTTCCGGAAGGACGTCCTGAAGGAGTCGGAGGATGAGACGGACAAGGTGCTGGTGGAGAACGCCACCGCAGAGCCGGCGGCCTTTGCACTGCTCTTTGAGTTTGCAGGAGATAAGAAGGCGACCAGACATGTGCTCTATTATTGCTCCTGCAGCCGGCCTACGGTGGGAAGCTCTACCATCAACAATGCCAAAACACCGAGCACCGAGACACTGACGATCACGGCATCGCCGATGGGGGATGGCAGGGTCAAGGCCAAGACGACCGCGGCCACGCCGGATGAGACCTATAATGCCTGGTACACGAAGGTATGGGAGCCTGGAGGGGCTGCTATGAGTGCTGATGGGGGAGAAACGGCATGACAAAGACGGTGACCATTGACGGACGAGTAGTGACCTTTCGGGCCACGGCGGCTGTACCGCGTCTGTATCGGATGAAATTTGGACGGGATATCATGCAGGATATGCGGGATATCAAGCGGGCCGTAGAGCGGGCAAAGGGCCACAAAGAGACAATCCCTGTCAAAATGCTGGAGGTATTCGAGAACGTGGCATTTCTCATGGCACGGCATGCGGATCCGGAAATGCGTGAAAAGACCGTGGAGGACTGGCTGGACACCTTTGAGACATTCTCCATATATCAGATCTTCCCGGTCATCGAGGAGCTGTGGAGACAGAATCTCTATACTGCTGTGGAAGCTAAAAAAAAACACGCGAAACTGAGCGGGAAATGACCACAGCGCTCTTCCTCTTGCGGGCGGCCCAGATGGGGATCCCAATCCGGGATTTGGAGCTCCTCACGGTTGGGATGGTGACCGAGATGGCCATTGAGGCCGGGAATGACCAATACCCATATACGGAGCTGGCAACACAGGAGGATTTTGACCGATTCTAGCGAGAGGAGGAGACCTTATGGGAAACCGTATCCGAGGGATCACCGTAGAAATCGGCGGCGATACCACTAAATTGGATAAAGCCTTGGCAGGCACAAACAAAGAGCTCTCAGCCACACAAAAGGCGTTGAAGGACGTAGAACGCTTATTGAAGCTGGACCCTGGGAACACGGAGCTGCTGGCCCAGAAGGAAAAGCTTCTAGGCCAGGTCGTGGAGGAAACCGCGCAGAAGCTGGAAACCCTGCGGGAAGCGGCCTCATCAGCGGATCAGGCACTCCAGCGGAACAACGATTATACGGAGCGATATGCACCGCTCCGGGAGGAGCTGGAGCGAGTGAGTGCCTCCATGCGAGGGCTGGAGGCAAATGAGCAGTCCATGCGCGAGAAACTGGAGCAGGGAAAGATATCTGCCGAACAGTATGATGCGTTTTCCAACAAACTGAAAGAGACCCGTGAATGTCATGAGGAGCTCCGGCAGGCCGTGCGAGATTTGAATAAGGAGTTCTCCGGGGCGAAAATGGACCAACGGCAGTATGACGCGCTCCAACGAGAGATTGCGGAAACGGAAAAGCAACTGGAAGACCTGGGTGAAGAGGCGGAGGAGGCATCTGCATCGCTCGGCAAGATCGAAGCCGCGGCCGGGAAGGTGGCTGACGGGGCCGGAAAAGTGAGGGATGCCACCGCTCCGATCACGCGGGGCGTGACCGCTCTGGCCGCTGCCGCAATAGCCACTGTCCCAGTAACGGAGGAGCTAAGAAGCAACCTGTCAAAGCTGGAAAACAACGCCAGACAGTGCGGAGTTGGAATGGATGTGGCAAAAGATGCCTTTCAGACGTTCAATGTGGTGTCGGATGAGACAGACAGCAGCGTGGAGGCCACCGCAAACCTGTTGCAGGCTGGGTTTACCGAGTCGAACCTCCAGAAAGCGGTAGAAGGACTGGCAGGGGCCTACTTGGCCTTTCCGGACACATTAAAGATCGAGTCCTTGGCAGACAGCCTTCAGGAGACTCTTGCCACAGGGAGTGCAACCGGACAGTTCGGTGAACTGCTGGACCGTCTGGGGGTCGGTGCGGATAAATATGTACCAGCAGCCGGGGCCTGTTGGCTCCCAGGCTACTTCAAGGGTAATCTCGTGCCAGCCATCAGGA
>ENA-UERZ01001296-UERZ01001296.1-human-gut-metagenome-genome-assembly--contig:-NODE-1296-length-18716-cov-11.407211_pt1 | contig 18716 bp, 20 predicted proteins | sample MGYA00242997_ERZ507998 | MGnify/ENA primary metagenome ERZ507998 (study PRJEB26167, sample SAMN06115470) | human gut metagenome | host: Homo sapiens | place: China:Henan | collected 2016-06-23... | reverse complement strand
AAGACACATTTCTATCGAAATTCATTTTAATCTCAAACCCATCCCGGAGGTGGAACAGGTCACTGCCTGACCTGTCCCGCCGGGACGGTTCTCTTAACAACACCATATAGATTTTTTGTACGCCGCCGCCCGCCATCGAGCAGAGTTTTTACACCTAATTGGGGATAAAACAGCTCATGGCGGGCGGTGGTGTTGCCCTCATCGGTATCACCCTGATCCCCCTGCTGTCCGGCCTTCTCTCTGCCTGATGCCCTTTCAGACCCAGCGGGGGCTTCTGTTTCATAGCAGGAGCCTCCGCAAAGGAGGTGATCTCCCTTGATATTAGATATGATCGAGGAATGGTTCAAGGAACTGCTCATTGACGGTATCATTTCAAACCTGACCGGGATGTTTGATACCCTGAACACAAAGGTGGGCGAGATTGCCGGGGAGGTCGGCATGACGCCCGCCGCCTGGAACAGTGGCATTTTCAACATGATCCGCAATCTCTCGGAGACGGTGATCGTCCCCATCGCGGGCATCATTCTCACCTTCGTCATGTGCTACGAGCTGATCCAGCTTATCATCGAGAAGAACAACCTCCACGACTTCGACACCTGGATTTTCTTCAAGTGGATTTTCAAGACCTTCTGCGCGGTGCTGATCGTCACGAACACCTGGAACATCGTCATGGCGGTGTTCGATGTGGCGCAGAATGTGGTCAGCCAGTCGGCGGGAGTCATTATCTCGGATGCGGGCATCGACATTTCCGGCGTAGTGAACAGCCTGGAGACACAGCTTGCAGACTGGAGCGTGGGCGCCCTGCTGGGGCTGTGGTTTCAGAGTGTGTTCGTAGGGCTGTGTACGCAGATACTTTCCATCTGCATCTTCCTGGTGATCTACGGCAGGATGATTGAGGTGTATCTGGTGACCTCCATTGGACCGATCCCCTTTGCTACGATGGCGAACCGGGAGTGGGGCTCCACGGGGCAGAACTACCTTCGCTCCCTGCTGGCTTTGGGCTTCCAGGCTTTCCTCATTATGATCTGCGTGGCCATCTACGCGGTGCTGGTGGAGGGCATCTCCACATCCGGCGACAACATATCTGCGACCATCTGGGGCTGTATGGGCTATACGGTTCTGCTGTGTTTTACCCTGTTCAAGACCGGCAGCCTTGCAAAATCCCTGTTTGGGGCGCATTAAGGAGGTGTGAAACATTGGCTTATGTAACGATCCCGAAGGACCTGAGCCGGATAGAGAGCAAGGTCCTGTTCGGGCTGACCAAACGACAAGTGATCTGTTTCGGATCGGCGGCGCTGGCAGGCGTGCCGCTTTTCTTTTTGACAAAGGCGAGCCTGGGGACCACCACGGCGGCGCTGTGCATGATCCTGGTGATGCTGCCCTTTTTCCTGTTCGCCATGTACGAGAAGAACGGGCAACCGCTGGAAGTGTTCCTGAGCCATCTGATCCAGAACAAATTTATCCGGCCGAAGGTGCGTATCTACCAGACCAACAATCTCTATTCCGCACTGGTGCGGCAATCCCAACTGGAACAGGAGGTGAAGCGGATTGCGAGAAAAGGCAGAAAAACCGGCAAAGCGTAAGCTCACCCGTGCCGAGCGCAAGCAGATCGAGGCGGTGGTCCGGCAGGCAAAGGGCGACGGAAAAAACCATACGGTGCAGGACAGCATCCCGTTTCAGAATATGTACCCTGACGGGCTGTGCAGGCTGGAGGGCGGCACCTTCTCCAAGACCATCGCCTTTGAGGATGTGAATTATCGCCTGGCGGGGCCGGAGGATCAGCGGAGCATCTTTGAAAGTCTCTGCGACTTCTACAACGGCTATGATCCCTCTATCGGCGTCCAGGTCACTTTGGACAGCCGCAGCGGAGGCAACGCCGCCGATGAAACCTTTGGTATCCGCAGGCAGGGCAACGACCTGGACCCCATCCGGGACGAGGCGGTGGACATCCTGCGGATGCAGTACAAGCGGGGCAATAACGGCTATGTGAAAACCAAGTATGTCACTCTGACCATTGAGGCAGAGAACCTTCCCGCGGCCCGGGCGCGGTTTGCCCGCATTGAGACCGACACCCTCAACCGCTTCAAGGTCATGGGTGCGGCGGCTCATGTGCTGGACGGAAAGGAACGGCTGGAGCTGCTTTACAATATTCTCCACCCGGCAGACGGCCTCCGTCCGGAGGGCGGGCAGTTCGCCTTTGAATGGGACTGGCTGGCTCCCACTGGTCTTTCAGTGAAGGACTTCATCTCTCCGTCCTCCTTCCGTTTCGGGGAGACCCGCACCTTCCGCATCGGCAGACGGTATGGGGCGGTGTCCTTCCTGCAAATCCTGGCGCCGGAGATGCACGACCGTATCCTCACCGACTTCATGGAGGCGGACGGGAATATCATGGTGACCATGCACATCCGGGGCATCAACCAGAACGAGGCCATCAAGATGGTCAAGCGGAAGATCACCGACCTGGACGCTATGAAGATACAGGAGCAGAAGCGGGCGGTGCGCAGCGGATACGATATGGACATTCTTCCTTCGGACCTTTCCACCTACGGCGGCGCGGCGAAGGACCTTCTCACCGACCTGCAATCCCGCAACGAGAGAATGTTCAACATGACCTTTCTGGTGCTGCACACGGCGGAGACCCGGCAAAAGCTGGAGATCGCCGTATCCCAGGCAGCCAGCGTTGCCCAGACCTACAACTGCCTTCTGACCCGGCTGGATTTCCAGCAGGAGGACGGGCTTATGAGCAGCCTTCCCCTGGGACTCAACCGCATCAGGATCGAACGGAGCCTGACCACTTCGGCTCTGGCGGTGTTCGTCCCCTTCGTCACCCAGGAGGTGTTCATGGGCGGCGACGCTATGTACTACGGCCTCAACGCCCTCTCCAACAATATGATCCTGCTGGACCGCAAGCAATCCCGCTGTCCTAACGGTCTTGTGTTCGGCACACCCGGCAGCGGCAAATCCATGAGCTGCAAGCGGGAGATCACCTTTATCATGCTGATGACCCAGGACAACGTCATCATCTGCGACCCGGAGGACGAGTATTCGCCCCTGGTGAAGCGGCTGGGCGGTCAGGTAATCCGGTTGTCCCCGTCCAGCACCGACTATGTGAACCCCCTGGACATCAATCTCAACTACTCCGAGGAAGAAAACCCGCTGGCGCTGAAATCCGACTTCGTGCTGTCCTTCTGCGAGCTCATCATGGGCAGCAAGACGGGGCTGGAGGCCATTGAGAAAACCGTCATCGACCGGGCGGTGCAGATGATCTACCAGCCCTACTTTGCCGACCCCCGGCCGGAGAATATGCCGATTCTGGGCGACCTGATGAACGCCCTTCTGTCCCAGCACATCCCGGAGGCCGACCGGGTGGCCCAGGCGCTGGACCTCTATGTGAACGGTTCCCTGAACTTCTTCAACCACCGCACCACCGTGGACATCTCCAACCGGCTGGTCTGCTTTGACATCAAGGGCCTGGGCAAGAACCTGAAAAAGCCGGGGATGCTCATTGTCCAGGACGCGGTGTGGAACACCGTCACCATCAACCGGGCTATTGGGCGCTCCACCTGGTATTTCGTGGACGAGTTCCACCTTCTGCTGAAGGAGGAACAGACCGCCGCGTACAGCGCCGAGATTTGGAAGCGGTTCCGCAAGTGGGGCGGTATCCCCACCGGGGCGACCCAGAACCCCAAGGACCTGCTTTCCTCCCCGGAGATCGAAAATATCCTGGAGAACAGCGATTTCATCTATATGCTCAATCAGGCGGCAGGCGACCGGAAGATCCTGGCGGAGCGGCTGAACATTTCGTCGGAGCAGCTTGCCTATGTGACCAACTCCGAGCCGGGCCACGGGCTGCTGTTCTTCAACAATGTCATTCTGCCCTTTGCGGATGACTTCCCGAAGGATACCGAGCTCTATAAACTGCTCACCACCAAGCCCAGCGAGGTGGAGCACACGACAGCCGAAACGGAGGTGTGAATATGAAAAAGAAACTGTATGCTATCGAAGGCAAAACCTATCTGGATCATATCAACGATGAGGTCCATCTATACGGCCTTCTTCACCAGCTTGCCTTCCTGGCAGGGCGGATCAAGGACGAACAGGATGTGGTCCATGTTCTGGATACGGCGAAACGGTATGGTGAGATCGCTGAGGAAAAGTTCCAGGGCTGGGACATCCCCGGCCGTTATCTGGTGTTCGGTGACCCTAAAGACCTGAAAAACCTGATGGACAAGGAACTGGCGCTGATCCCGGCGGAAAAGCCGAAGCCTGTGAAGTACCTGGACGAGTACATCATCCCTGGCGGCGGCTTCCGCTTGTTGGTAGGCGACATCCATACCCTGATCGTCCTCTATTACTCGCTGGCCCGCCGTTTGTCTGAGGCAGAAACCGAGAAAGACTTTCTCCGGTTGAAGAAAAAGGCAGGCAATTACGAAAAAGCACTGAAAAAGGTCTACCGCAGTCTGGGACTCCCAGAGGACAGCAGCGCCGCCCACGATGTCCTGGAGGAATCCATTATCCGCCGCCACAGGATGGTCCGTCTGGAAGATGTGGAGGACTTGGACGATGGGGACCTTGAAGGGGATGAGGTATGGAACGATTGACCCATGTAAGCCTATTTTCCGGCATCGGCGGGCTGGACCTGGCGGCGGAGGCGGCGGGCTTTGAAACGGTCTGTCAATGTGAATGGGCGGACTATCCCTATTCCATTCTGCAAAAGCACTGGCCGGATGTGCCGAAGTTCCGGGACATCACCACATTCACGAAGGAGGCATTTTTTGAGAAAACAGGACTTGAAACCATCACGATCCTCTCCGGCGGATTCCCGTGCCAGCCCTTCTCCACCGCAGGAAAACGGCGGGGCTTTGCGGATGAACGCTACCTGTGGCCGGAAATGTGCCGCGTTATTGCCGAACTGCGGCCCCGTTGGGTGCTTGGGGAAAATGTTGCTGGCTTCATCAATATGGGGCTCGACAAAACGATTTTTGACCTGGCAAAAGCGGGATACGCTGTTCTCCCATTCGTATTTCCGGCTTGCGGCGTCGGCGCATGGCATGAGCGCCAGCGAACTTTTATCGTCGCGGCTGATGTTTCCCACACCCCTTGCCTCCGACAAATTCACGGGGCGGGACGCTGCCAACCTGGATGTGTTCCTGTCGGACAATGGGATATTCCGCAAGCGGAACAAAAACGGATCGATCTGGAGCCTCAGCCTGTCGGCGGCGGTGTTCTATCTGACCCCGGCGGCGTCGGATGGATTCCGCTCGACTTTGAAACCATCGGCTTTCGATCCGAAGAAGAAGGACGGGAACCTGTCGGCACAGATGATCGCCCTGGAGCAGCCGGTATCAGACACGGCAGCGCTAAACCCGGATTGGGTGGAATGGCTCATGGGATTCCCCCCGAAATGGACGGACGCATCTTATGGCGTGCCGAGCCCGAAGGAGTCCCCCGCATGACCGAGGACACCGACAACCGGGCGCTGCGGCTGAAAACCCTGGGGAACGCGGTCTGCCCGCCTCAAGCCTATCCCATTTTCCAGTACATCGCCATGATCGAAACCGGGGCGTGTGCCGACATCTGCCCCTATGGAACAGGAGGTGACGCACCTTGAAAGAATGGAAAGCCCCCGAAAAGGAGGCGCAGAAGATGACCCGTGACGGGGCGGTATCCGTCAATCTGGTCACGGGCGAGACCACCTATCCCTCTGACCGGTCGCCGGAGCAGGATCATTCCCCGTCCGGCGACACGGCGGGCACCGCAGGGAAAGCGGTGGATCATGTGGAGTTACATTTTGAAAGAAAAGCAGAAAAGAAGCAGCGCAAAAAACAGCACAGGGCCTATCGGGAGGGCGAGGCGGCAGCGGACCGTCCATCCTCCCGATTGCAATTTTCCGAGGCAGACCAGGCCAAGCCTGAGTTGCAAGGGGCCATCCGCAAGTCAGATAAGGCGGCGGACCGGCTGGATGTTGCCAGGGATGCGATCCCCAATAAGAGTCCAGGAAAACCCCATGCCAATCCGCTGTCCCGCCCCATTCAGGAGGCGGGCGCAGCGATCCACGGCAAGGTCCGGGAGGTGGAGCAGGAAAATTCCGGCGTCCAGTCGGGCCACCTGGGAGAACGTGGCATTGAGAAGGCTGTGGGCTACGGAAACCGCCGTGTCCAGAACTGGCGGGCAGAACGCAAGCTGAAACCCTGGCAGGATGCGGAAAAGGCGGAGCAGGCAGCGGTCAAGGCCAATGCAGATTTCTACTATCGGAAAGCCGTGGCGGAGAACCCCCAGCTTGCATCCTCCAACCCAGTCTCCCACCTGTGGAGGAAAAAGCGGCTGCAAAAGCAATATGCGGCGGCATACCGGGCGGCGGGCAAGACCGCCCAGGCCGGGAAAACAGCGGAAGCCACGGCAACGGCGGCCAGGAAAACCGCCCAGGAGTCCAAGCGCACCGTCCTTTTCGTAAAGCGGCATTGGAAGGGCGCACTGATCGTGGGCGGCATCGGCCTTCTGCTGGTGATGCTGCTGGGCTCCCTGCAATCCTGTTCCTCCATGTTCGGCGGCGGTGTGTCCAACATCATGGCGTCCTCCTATCTCTCCGAGGATGCCGATATGCTGGCGGCGGAAGAAGCCTACTGTGCCAAAGAGGATGAATTGCGGGAGTACCTGGACACCTATGAGGCCACCCACGATTATGACGAGTATCAATTCGACCTGGACGAGATCGAGCATGACCCCTATGTGCTGATCTCCATTCTGTCGGCACTCCATGAAGGGGTGTTCACCATCGACCAGGTACAAGGCGACCTTCAAACCCTCTTTGATAAGCAATATATCCTTACCGAAACCGTGACCACGGAGACACGCTACCGCACCGAGACACGGACAGACAGCGAGGGCAACACTTATACGGTTCGGGTGCCCTATACCTGGACCATCTGCACCGTCACGCTGGAAAACTTTGACCTCTCCCATGTGCCGGTCTACATGATGGGCGAGGAACAACTTTCCTTGTACGCCACCTATATGTCCACCCTGGGCAACCGCCCCGACCTGTTCCCGTCCTCCGGGTATGTGAACAAGTACATCGAGAACCCACCGACTGCCTGGGAGATTCCCGCTGAATATCTCACGGATGAACGGTTCAATACCCTTATCACGGAGGCGGAGAAGTATTTGGGCTATCCCTATGTGTGGGGCGGCAGCAGTCCCAGCACCTCTTTTGATTGCAGCGGCTTCGTCAGTTATGTGCTGACCAACAGCGGCCTGTGCAACACCGGGCGGCTGGGCGCCCAGGGGCTCTACAACATTTCCACCCCGGTATCCGACCCCCAGCCCGGCGATCTGGTGTTCTTCGTAGGCACCTACGACACCAGCGGCGTATCTCATGTAGGCATCTATGTGGGTGACGGGATGATGCTGCATTGCGGTGACCCTATCCAGTATTCCGACCTGAATACGAACTATTGGCAGTCCCATTTCTACGCATACGGCAGGCCGCACTACAACTGATGGAGGTGATGAAGCATCAATATGGTTTCCTATGGGGGCGGCGCCAACAGCACCGCCCTTCTGATCGGGCTGCACCAGCACCGTATCCCGGTGGACCTGATCCTCTTTGCGGATACGGGGGCGGAGCATCCCCACACCTACGCCTATCTGGAGGTGATGGATTCCTGGCTAAAAGAGCACGGAATGCCGCCCATTACCAGAGTGTATAAGACCACCCGTGACGGGAAACGGCTGACGCTGGAGGATGAATGTCTGCAAAGTTGCAGCCTACCGTCCATCGCCTACGGCTTCAAGCGGTGTTCCCTGAAACACAAGATCGGGCCGCAGGAAAAGTTCTGCAACCATTATCCGCCGTGTCAGAAGGTGTGGGCGGCGGGCAAACGGGTGGTCAAGTTCATCGGCTACGATGCAGGCGAGAGCTATCGGAGTGACAAGGTGCTGCTGGGCGACCTGGCCGACCGAAAATACAGCAAGTGGTATCCTCTGATGGAATGGGGATGGACGCGGGACGATTGCATCCGGCAGATCGAGGCGGCAGGGCTGCCCCAGCCGGGAAAATCGTCCTGTTTTTTCTGCCCCAGTATGAAACCTGACGAGATTACCGCCCTGCGGGAACAGCATCCCGATTTGTTTCGCCGTGCCCTGGCGCTGGAGGACAATGCCCGGCAAACCCTGAAAACGGTCAAGGGCCTGGGGCGGAACTATTCCTGGAGAGAACGATTTGGAAAGGAGTTTTGCACACATGGCAACGGTTGAAAAAATCCGCAAGGACATTGAAAAGACGAAGGAGAAGATTTCCGCCCAGCAGAAGCGACTTCGGGAGCTGGAGGCGCAGCTCACCGAGGAAGAAAACCTGGAAATCGTCCGCATGGTCAAGGCGGTGCGCATGGACAACAAGGAGCTGACCGCCTTCCTGAAGGCCTACGCCAGCGGCTTGATCTCCCTGCCCGACGGGATGATGGAGGTGGAGGCCGCGGCGGAGCCTGACGACGAGGATGTGGAAGGAATGGAGGATGGCGAAGATGAAGCGTAACAGAGTTTTTCGCCTTCTGGCGTCCCTGACGATGGTGGTTTTGTTTATGACCACCTTCTCCGTCACCGCCTTTGCAGGCGGCGGGGATGGCGATTACTACACCGGGGAGCCTGTCGAAACGCCCCCGGAACCCACCGAGGAACCCGCCACCGGGGGTATGGAGCCAATGGGCGTCCCCTTGACCCCGGAGGGCAACGCCACGCTGGTGGACGATTACTACGGCGACAAGCAGCTTATCACCGTGACCACGAAAGCGGGCAACTATTTTTATATCCTGATCGACCGGGCAAACGAGGACAAGGAGACCGCCGTTCACTTCTTGAACCAGGTGGATGAAGCCGATCTGATGGCGCTGCTGGAGGATGGGCAGGCAGAGAAAAAGCCCGCAGTCTGTACCTGTGGCGAAAAATGCCAGGCCGGTGCTGTGAATACCGCCTGTCCGGTCTGCGCGGTGAATATGAGCGAGTGCGCCGGAAAAGCGCCCGTAGTGGAACCTGAACCGGAGCCGGAGAAAAAATCCGGTGGCGGCGCTCTGGTGCTGATCCTGCTGCTGGCAGCCCTGGGCGGTGGAGGTGCTTTTGCCTATATCAAGTTCATCAAACCTAATCAGAGTCCAAAGGTCAGCGCCGACCCGGACGATTATGATTTTGAGGACGAGGAATACGAAAATGAGGACATTCCTGAACAGGATGAAATGAAGGAGGACCAGAATTGAGCAAATTGGTGATCTGTGAAAAACCGAGTGTAGCAAAGAGTATTGCATCGGCCCTGGGTGTCACATCCAGGGCCGATGGCTATTTTGAAGGAAATGGATATCTCGTTTCCTGGTGCATCGGGCATCTGGTGGGGCTGGCGGATGCGGCCGCCTACGATGACCGCTATAAGAAGTGGTGGTATGAGGACCTTCCCATCCTGCCCGCCCCCTTCCGCTATGTGGTGTCCGAGGAAAAGGCCGCCCAGTTCCACATTCTCCGTTCCCTGATGGAACGACCTGATGTGACGGAGCTGGTCAACGCCTGCGACGCAGGGCGCGAGGGTGAGCTGATCTTCCGGCTGGTCTATGAGGCCGCCGGATGTTCCAAACCTTTCTCCCGCCTCTGGATTTCTTCGATGGAGGACGCGGCGATCCGGGAGGGCTTTTCCGACTTGCGCCCCGGCAGGGACTATGATCCTCTGTATCAATCGGCGCTCTGCCGCCAAAAGGCGGACTGGCTCATTGGCATCAACGCAAGTCGCCTGTTCTCCGTCCTCTACCACCGCACCTTGAATGTGGGGCGGGTGCAGACGCCCACCCTGACGATGCTGGCCGACCGGGACAGCAAGATCGTCCTGTTCCGCAAGGAGAAATACCATCATGTGCGGCTGGCGTTGGAGGGAGCCGAGGCGGTTTCTGAAAAAATCCCAGCTATGGAGGATGCCCAGACCATCCGGGACGCCTGTGACGGGCAGCAAGCCGTGTGTGTATCCCTGGTGAGGGAGAAAAAGACAGAGAAACCGCCCAAACTGTACGACCTGACCACCTTGCAGCGGGAGGCAAACCGGGTGTTCGGCTACACGGCTAAGCAAACCCTGGACTACGCCCAATCGCTCTATGAAAAGAAGCTGCTGACCTATCCCCGCACAGACAGCCGGTATTTGACCAGCGACATGGCGGAGACCGCCTCCGTTGTACTGCATCTGGCAGTACGGGTGCCGCCCTTCGACGCCTGCCTGGAGTTTTTCCCTGATGTTCTGGCGCTGGTGAACGACAAGGAGGTATCCGACCACCATGCCCTGATCCCCACCCTGGAACTGGAAAAGGCGGATGTGCCTGCGCTGCCTGTGGGCGAGCGCAATATCCTTCTGCTGGTCTGCTGCAAACTGCTGTGTGCGGCGGCGGAGCCCTTTGTGTATGAGACGGTCACAGCCACCTTTGACTGCGGCGGACACACCTTCACGGCCCAGGGAAAGCAGGTGCTTTCCCTGGGCTGGCGGGCCATCCAGGAGGTATTCCATTCCTCCCTGAAGGAGAAGCCGGAGGATGAAGATGCCGAGGGCGTCCTTCCAGCCTTGACGGAGGGACAGGTTTTTGAGCCGGTCACCGCCTCCGTCACCGAACACTTCACTGCACCTCCGCGCCCCTATACGGAAGATTCCCTCCTGGCAGCAATGGAGAACGCAGGCAAAGAGGAAATCCCGGAGGACGCGGAACGGCGCGGCCTGGGCACCCCGGCGACCAGGGCAGCCATCATTGAAAAGCTGGTGTCCGGCGGATTTGTGGAGCGCAAAGGCAAGAACCTGATCCCCACAAAGGCAGGTGTCAACCTGGTCACGGTGCTGCCGGAACTGCTGACCTCTCCCAAGCTCACGGCAGATTGGGAGCAGCGGTTGAACGAGATTGCAAAGGACCAGGCATCGCCGGAGGACTTCATGGACGGGATCGAGGCGATGGCGGCGGAGCTGGTGCGGAACTACTCCCACATTTCCGAGGATGGGCAAAAGCTGTTCCAGCCGGAGAAGGAGACGGTGGGCCTCTGCCCCCGCTGCGGCAAGCCGGTCTATGAGGGCAAGAAGAACTTTGCCTGTTCGGACCGGGCTTGTCAGTTCGTCCTATGGAAGAATGACCGTTTCTGGACCAGCCGCCGCAAGGAAATGACCCGGAAGATGGCAGCCGACCTTCTGAAAAAGGGCCGTACCTCCGTCAAGGGGATGTGGTCGGAGAAGAAGGGTTCCACCTATGACGCCGTAGTGATCCTGGACGATACCGGCGGCAAGTATGTCAATTTCAAGTTGGAGTTTCCCAAACGAAAGGATGGTGTGCATGGCAAAAAGTAAAACCGAGGTCAACTTCATGGAGCATTTGAAGCCGCTGCTCCCCGCAGGCGGTGACGCAAGCGAACTGGAGGCAGCGGCCCAGGCGCTTGCCGGACTTTCCCCGGAGGACCGTGACCTCCTGGCCGTTGTCCAGGAGTCTCCCTTCCGACTGACCACCCTGGAGCAGTTCCGGGAGTTTCCCGCGAATACCGAGTATTTCATTCTGGAGCCCAACATCAGCAAGGTGGAGGATGTGGGCTGGCGCTATCTGGCGCAGCATTTGGATGTCCTTCTGCCCCCGGAGCTGCTGGACGCCATTGATCCCGTTCCTTTCGGCAACCACGCCATGCGGGAGGAACAGGGGCGCTTCACCAGTAAAGGGTATCTCACCCTTTCCGGCGACGAGTGGGAGCATGAGCGTCCCAGGGAGAGGCAGACGGAGAAAAAGCCCTCCATCAAGGAGCGGCTGGAGCAGAGCCGGAAGGAATGTGCCAACCAGAGCAAGGCGCAGCCCCATCGGGAAAAGTCTGCGCCGGAACTGTAAGGAGGTGTCGTTATGCCCCATTATGACTATGACAAAGATTATCCCTTTGCTGCCTTTATCACCAACCTGGGCAAGTATAACGAGGGTGCCCTTGTGGGCGAGTGGGTGAAGTTCCCCACCACGGCAGAGGAACTGAAAAAGGTCTTTGAGCGTATCGGGATCGGCGCGAAGGACGACTTTGGGCAAACCTATGAGGAATGGTTCATCACGGACTACGACTGCTATGTGGACGGCCTCTATGACTTGCTGGGCGAGTATGCCAACCTGGACGAGCTGAACTATCTGGCCTCCAAACTGGATGACATGAGCCAGGACGAATATGAACGGTTCCAGGCGGCTATGGAGGTCGGCGACCACACGGGCAGCATCCAGGAACTTATCAACCTGACGGAGAACCTGGACTGCTACGATGTTTACCCCGACATCCACGACCACGACGATCTGGGCCGGTATTACATCGAGGAACTGGACGCCATGCAGGTGCCGGAGCATCTGCGCAACTACATCGACTATGAGGCCTACGGGCGGGACATCGCCCTGGAGGAAAGCGGCCAGTTCACCGACCTGGGCTATGTGCTGGATACCGGGGACAGCTTCCATGAGTATTACGATGGCGAGCGCGGCAGCATCCCGGAGGAATACCGGGTGATGACCTTCCGGGACGACATCCCCGAAGAAGAAATTTCGGAATGGGCCATGGACCTTGCCTACGATATGGACGGGTTTTTCCGGCAGAACGATCCGCAGTATGCCGCCGAGCACCCGGAGGAACACGCGGCGAAGGAAGAAATCTACGAAAATCTGATGGCCGGGCGCATCTCCGCCCTGGACGAGAAACTGGCCGCCCTGGGGCAGACCCAGGAGGACTATCTGCCTTCGGAGATCGAGAAGTTCAAGGACGCCACCGGCTATGAGGAATTTCTGGATGTGGACCCCCAGGCGATCCGGGAGGCCATCGAAAACCCGGATCAGTCTCATGTGGACGAGATGCTGGCCTTTGCGGAACAGGCAAACCGGGAGTATGAGGCAGAGCTATATGGCCAGCCCAGCCCGGACGACCGGGATAACCGTATGCTGACATCCTCCACGGAACTTTCAAAGGATATTGACGAATTTTTCCGACAGTACGATGTGGAGTACGCAGCCATGTTTCCCAACGATATTGTGCAGAAGCATGTAATTCAAGAATATTTGTATAAGGGGGACACCTCCGCTATCAAGGAAGGTCTTATCAACGAGGGACGGGAACGGGATTTAGCGGAAGAAGTCACTCCCCTAATTGACAGGCTGGATGCCTATGAGAAAGAATTTTGCATGAACCATATCACCCCAGACGACCGGGAGACCGGCGAAACGGTGCGGACCCCCAGGGGCACCTTCCATATGACGGATATGAGCCGGGAGCAGATGGAGGCGGCCGGATATGGTTTCCACCACGAGTCCGAGGACGGAAAGTATCTCATCATGGCCAACGGCAGCCGTGCCTTTGCCATCCCAAACGGAGACGCCCCCGAACATACCGCGCCGGAGAAGCTGACCGTCCTGGTGGTGGAGCCCATGAAGGAACCCTATGTGAAGGAGATCGACCCCGGCCTTCATGCGCTGCAAGCAGAGGTGGGCGGCGATATTGCCGCCTCCTATCCCTTTGACGATCCGGTGGGGTTGGTGCTGAACGATGAAGGCAAGCTCATTGGCCTGGACCTGAACCGTTTCCTCCGGGACGAGCATGGGGAGATTTACGACATTGTGGCGGGCACCTTCCTGGTGGTGGGCTTGGGGTCGGAAAGTTTCGCATCTCTGCCCCCGGACATGATCCAGAAGTACACCGAGCAATTCAAGCGGCCGGAACTGTTCGCCAGCTTGGGCGGGCAGATCGTGTCCGTTCCCGTAGAACCGGAAAACCCGCTGCGCACGGCGGAAATGACCCTGGAGGACGATTATGGGATGATCGACGGAATTGTCAACAATGGCCGCCGTGGGGAAGAACTGGGGAAAGCCCAGGCCGAGGCGCGCAGGACCATCCCGGAGAAAAAGCCCTCCATCCGGGAGCGACTGGAGGACGCAAAACGGGAGTGTGCAGAACGGAAAGCCCCGGACAAGCCTGCCCCGCAGAAGAAGCCCCCGGAGCATGACCTATGAGCCGGAGCAAGAAATGGCGTCTGGAATGGGCGTTCTTCCTGGGCGAGAACGGCAGGCGCCAATACAACAAGCTCTGCAAAGGCTGTGTCCATCCCTGCAAGCAGAGTTTTCGGGCGGTGGTGTTGACCTGTCCGCACTATCTTTCTCGCCGTTCCAAAAAGTGTGGGGATTAAGGTGCAAAAGGGGGTGAGAAGCCGCTTGCAGAGGCTTTTCCCGGAGCCGCCTTTATGATTTCCCATGCAGCCCGTCCCCTTTAGTTTTACGGGTGCAAAGAAGCCATTTTGAACACTTTTTCATAACAATGCGGGAGCGCCGCCTTCGGTTTGGGCCGAGGGTGACGCTCCCGCTTCTTTTTTTATGCACTTTTCCATAGTGAATTATTTGCTGATTGCTTTCAGAAGATTGTCCGCTTGCTCAATATCCCCATCCGTAATTTCAGAACCCCAGCTCAAATCAATTATTCTGATCCCCATACGCAGGAGTTCTCTTACAAATCCCATAGTGAGCCAGAGGTCCCGTCCCAAACGGTCAAGAGCAGACACCACCAGAATGTCATACGCCTGTTCCTGTGCTTTTTGCATGAGTTCATGGAGACTGGGACGGTCCATCGTTGTTCCGCTTTCAAAAACTTTGCTTTCCCCGACGAAGATAAGTTCATGTTTGGAAATGTACTCATTGATCCTAAATTCCTGTGCCCGTATTCCGCTGTCATCTCCATCGTATCCCGCTTGGCGGCAATATTTCCATACCCTGTTCTTCATGCTACACACTCCTTTGCACGATGCTTTTTCTTTCACGATCCAAAAGCCGATAAATGGTCAAAGGGATATACCAGGCAGCTACCAGCAGCCGCCAGGTCAGGATGAAACCGCCGATCACTCCACCAATAATGAAGTTCAGCAGAAACAGCGGAAGGGCGGTCCCCAAAGAGCCGCCCGGCACGATCCAGGCAAACATCCGTGGGATGCCAAAAGGCAGGCCGCAAAGGATGAACAGCCATACATAATCGGTGACTCCATCTTTTGTGCAGGCGGATTTGAAAATGCAGTACAGCAAAGCCGCCACCGCCACGGGCAGCACACTCTTTCTGAAAAACTCTTTGATTACTTCGGATTTTGTCATGGTCAGCACCTCCATTCCTGATCCCATTATATCAGCCGGGAAACTATGCGCCCAGGAGTTTTGCAAAGACTGTAAAAAGCGCCCAATCCCCGTTACTCCAAGTCGTTGCTCCGGTGCCGCTGCTGTTCCTGTTCCTTCGGCCTTTCCAGCAGGGCATCCACATTCTGGCGGAGGGTGTCATATCCCTTTTCTTCCCGCTGTATCTTCCGAAGTTCTGTTTGCAGGGCGGTCTTGTGGGCGGCGAGTCCGTCCAGCTCCGCTTTCAGTTTCTCGGTGGAGGGAAGTTTGGTGAGCCCGGCCTTCTTGATCTCCCTGGCTGCCGCCTCGAACAAGATAATCTCACTCTCAAAGCCACGCAGGAATTTTTCCTTGTCCTTCGACGCCTTATAGCGGTCATAGACCGGTTTCAGCTTACGGTAGGTGTCAATCTGCTTTCCCAGGAGGGTAAGGTCGGCAATCCGCTGTTCCATATCCCGCAGGCTTTCCCTGGTACGGATGGAGGCGGCGGCAACGGCGTCGCACCGTTCCACCAATTCCTCATAGCTGCCAATGCCGTGTTCGGTGAGAAAGTTCATGGTGGCGGCCGCCCGTTTCAGATTCTCAATGGTCGCCCACCGCTGGTATCCGGCGCTCTGCTGGGCCTTGATATTGTTCTGAATATCAATGAGCAGGCTGACCTTCCCGCTGTGCTGCCGGGGCTGCCTGGAAGGGCGGGGGCCTCCGGCGATCCGGGAGGTAACGGCATCTTCCGTGTAATCGGCGCCCAAGGTTTTGAGCCGGGTGAACCTTTCCTGGTCCGGTGCCCTGGCGGAGATGTACTTTCCCCGCTTGATCTCATATCCTTCCCGTTGCAACCGGGCAAGCAAATCTTCCAGGCTGGAGGAAATGGGGATCAGCCGGTCAATGGCGGCTTTCAGCTTTGCCTTGTAGCTGGTGCCGTTCTGTGCGGCTTGATGTTCAATGTAGCTCTTGCCCTTGTCACGGCCAGGGACGATGACAGACAGGCCGTGTTCTCGGCACAGCCTGTCGCTGGCCCGGCGTATCTCGTGGTAGCTGCGCTTGTTGGAATGGTAGTGCTTGTGGTCGGTGAAGCTGACTGCATTGAAAATCAGGTGATTGTGAACATGATCCTTGTCTATGTGGGTGGTGAGAACAAATTCATATTTGCCGCCCAGGACCTCCCGCGCCAGTTCCATGCCGATCCGGTGGGCTTCCTCTGGCGACACTTCTCCCAGTTCAAAGGCTTGTATCAGGTGGCGGCCCAGGTGCGTGCCCTTGTCGATGGCATGGCGGCGTGTCCATTCAAATTCAATGTCGGCGGTCTCGGCGGCACAGCCGAAAGAGGACACCAGCAGCTTCCCGTCCGTCTTGTCGGGATTGCAGATATAATCAATGGCCGCTTTCAGCGTTGACTTAATAGGATGCGTCTTTGTAACTGCCATATCTGATCCAGCCTTTCCCGGATTTCCTCCATGTCGGCCTGATAGGTAGGGCCTCCGGCATTGACCCGCTTGGCGATCTGGTTGATGTTCCGGCCAATGGCGGACAGGAGCTTGTTCATCTCCTTGATGTCCGTGGTGTCCACATAGATGATATATCCGTCAATCGCCATCTTCCGCAGATAGGCGCCGATCCGCTTTGTCTGGAGCTGGACCATTTTCTGCTCTATCAGTTCCTTTTCCTCGGCGGTCACATAGAACTTCACCTGGATATTCCGTTTCCTGTTTGCCATCGTGGTATCTCGCCTCTTTTCGTATCAGGGTTTAGGATGTTCCCAACAAGCATTTTTCGGATTTAGGGGAAGGGTTCCCTAAACCCAAAAATCGCAAGCGAGTACTCGCTTGCTGTGCTTGCTATCGTTTCTTTCTTCGTACCTAAGTAATACCAAAACCTTCACTTTGGCTACCAGAACGCAAAGAAAAAACGCTACAAACTTATCCGTTCATAGCGTTTCTCATTTCCTGTTCAGTTGTGCTGGGAGCATGGTCACTCCCCCTTTTCTCTGGCGTCCAACACGGCCTGTACGGTGGCAAGGATGATCCCGACCTCCCGGTCGGTCAATTCATCCGCCAGGGCATCAAGCTGCCGGCGCGCCGTGGATTTCCCATCTGCCGTGTCCCCAAATAGGAATTGATCCACGGAGATATGATAGCGGGACATGAGCTCCAAAAAGATTTGGAGGCTCGGATGTTGCCCATTATTCTCGATATTAGCGAGATAACGGGGAGAAAGATACATCTCGTTACCTACTTTATTGCGGGACTCTTTCTGTCCTGTCCTCGCTGTTTTGATTGCTGCCCCATAAGGGCTAAAGTCTATTTTCTGTACTGGTCTTTTTGCCATATTCATTCACCCAGTTACATTTTACTGTTCCCCTCTCTTCTTGGATATGTCTACACATTTCCTATCATTGACCCAAATATTTCTCATTATGTATTCAGGGAAATTCTATTTTCTTTATTAAATCTTCAAAATTTGTAGCTATCCTTTTAGCATAATCAAAAGAAAGGATAGTACAAAATATGAGTATAATCTTGAAAACAACAAATCTCTGCAAATCGTTCAACGGGCAGACAGCCGTAAATAACATATCGTTGAACATTGAAAGAAATTCCGTCTATGGATTGTTAGGACCAAACGGAGCCGGAAAATCTACAACACTCAAAATGATAACAGGTATTTTGAGGCCCACATCTGGGAGTATTGAGTTTGACGGCCACGCATGGAAACGCAGCGACTTAAACCATATCGGAGCGTTAATTGAAATGCCGCCGCTTTATGAAAATTTGACCGCCTATGAAAATCTGAAAGTAAGGACTACTATTTTAGGGCTGACAGATAAGCGGATTGACGAAGTGCTGCAAATCGTCCGGCTGACGGAAACAGGCAAGAAAAGAGCCGGACAGTTTTCTCTTGGTATGAAACAGCGTCTTGGAATTGCAGTTGCATTACTAAACAACCCGAAGCTGCTCATACTTGATGAACCAACCAACGGGCTTGACCCGATTGGGATTGAAGAACTTAGAGAGCTTATCCGTTCCTTTCCTGCAAAGGGTATTACCGTTATTTTATCAAGTCATATTCTCTCCGAGGTACAACAGACCGCTGACCACATCGGCATTATTGCGGGCGGCGTCTTAGGTTATGAGGGGAAACTTAATGCAAACGAAAATTTGGAACAGCTTTTTATGGACGTTGTAAAAAGCAATCACAGGGAGGGTTAAGGCATGGACTATCTAAAATCAGAACATTTGAAATTCAAGAGGACAATATCGAACAAACTGATTTTCATTGTTCCGCTAATTACGGCTATTTTTGCGTGGCTTATGGGTGGATATATGGGGTATCAGTACATGACGCTTTACTGGTGGTATGCGTTCCTGCTTCCGGGAGCAATCGCAATTTTGTGTTCTTTGTCACACAGAAAAGAAGAAAACGCCGGGAAATACTATTCAGTATTTTCTATGCCTGTAAATCTTTCGAGATTTGAATTTGCTAAGGGCATTATCTTAGTCGAAAAACTGCTTGTTTCAGCGATATTTTTAGCATTGCTTATTTCTATCAGTAATATCATTGCTCCGGCAA
>ENA-UERZ01001289-UERZ01001289.1-human-gut-metagenome-genome-assembly--contig:-NODE-1289-length-18818-cov-9.753268_pt1 | contig 18818 bp, 18 predicted proteins | sample MGYA00242997_ERZ507998 | MGnify/ENA primary metagenome ERZ507998 (study PRJEB26167, sample SAMN06115470) | human gut metagenome | host: Homo sapiens | place: China:Henan | collected 2016-06-23... | reverse complement strand
TCCATGAATCGTGGTAGACAGGATTCACGACGAAAGGGTGTTCTCTACAAACTTTTGTACGGATTTTTCTGCTGTGTGTTTCCTTTTTCTGAAACCTATAACGATAAAGGAGTCCACCATGTCCATGTTTCCTATTATGATCATCGCTGGTGCTTTCATGCTCATCTCCGTTGTCGTCGGTATCTATGGTGTAAGGAAGTATAACTAGCAGGTTTTTCCATGTGGAAATCAGGAAAAAGCCCTGAGCACTCGATGTGTTCAGGGCTTTTCCTTATCCTTATTCCTCAAAATATATTCATATTTCATGATATATTATCAGTCAGTAGCATACAAACTTAAAATGGCACCTTTTCTTATCGACCGTATTCAACAGGTTCATATCCTCGCTCACACCAAGGATACGCCCGAAGCGCAAACCCCGTCACAGATCCCCAGACAAAAAAAAGACCCCCATTCGGGGTATATAATATGAGTTAATATACTTAAATAATTATATTTATACTCAGCAGAATGTGTCAAAATGTGGCGGAATCGGGCACAAATATGTGTCAGAATATGTGTCTAAAAAAGCCCTCCCGGATTACCACCGAGAGGGCTTTTTCTATCCCTCAATCAACCATCCCGCAAAATCCCCGAATCGGAACACCTCCACGGCGTCGGGCCCCAACTCTCCCTTATACAAAGGCCGCTGCACGCCGGACAATGAAAGCTCTTTCCGCATCACCGCCCCCGGCTCCGCTCCCTGCCTGAGCTTGCAATCCCACGTCAGCCGGGACAGCACCGTTGCCGGATAGCCGCCGGGCGATTCTTCCTTGTCCACGACGATGATCGCCCCGCCCGGCTTCACCTTCCCCCGCAGCGTCACAAGCAACCGCCGCCGCGCCGGGACGGGCAGAAACATGAGCGTCAGAAAGGCAATCCCCACGTCGAAAGCCTTGTACGGATAGCGTGCCACGTCCGCCGTGATCGCCCTTCCCGGCCCCCGGTACGCCGCCACCATGTCCCGGCACTCGTCCAGCGCCACAAGCCGCGCCTCCCGCTCATGCAGCGTCGGCGCCAGCACGCGCCCGATGTTCCCGGTGGAACACCCCAGATCATACACCTTGCCCCCCTGCGGGATGTAATGCCGGGCAATCATGGCCACCGCCGCCGTCGCCATGTCGTACCAAGGAAGCTGTTCGCGGACATGCCCGTCAAACTGGCCGGAGAAGCCGCGAAACGTCCAGTCCTTCAACTCCCGCGCCGCCCGCGTCATAAGCTCACCCCCAGACGGGTACTGAAGGCGGCAAGGGCCTCTTCCGCCATGCCGAACCTGCGGCCGCCAGGATACGGCAGATCGAACTCGAACCGGAGCGCGGCGGCGAGGCGTTCAGGATTCACAGGGCGGGGCTTGCGGCAGATTGCGGCGATTGACGTGGACTTGGGGCAGATTTCCACTTCACCAAAAAACTGAAGGAAAAGCTCCCTGAACTCAGCGCGATCATAGTATTTCTGTACTTTTGGAGCCACGCCGAGATCCCCAATCGTGACCCCCCTCTCCCAAGCGACGCGGAACGTGCCTTCACACATGCCATGCTCATTCAAGCTAGGGCCGCGAGTGTGGCATTGCCAGTTTGCCCCCTTGGTGGAGCGCGCCGAAGCGTACAGTGTGGAATCCCCATCACACAGTGCGGCGCAAATGCAAACGATGTGTTCCCGGTCGGAAACAAAGGGCACTGAATTAAGGACGGACGAAAGAAAGAGGGAGGTAAAGCGTTTCCCGGAACGTACCGCGTGAATGAACCCCTCGGCTGACCGCCTGCCACGGTCAAAGGAAATCCGTTCGTGCCCATCATTTTCGTAAGGCTCGAACGCCGTAACGTCGATCCCCGCTTCACGGAGCATACGCGCCTCGTCGCCATGCCCCGAACCGAAATCCAGCACGGAATCACCACAAACGTGCAGCCACTTCGCCCTGTGCTCAGGATCCGCAATGTCAAAGTCGGCGTTGCGGCGGCTGCGGAAAACAGGGATGACATAGGCGGTCCCCAACGTGCGGCGTCTCATCCTGCTGCGGCGGAAGGCCCCATACCGCAGCATGTCCGCGTTGTCCCCCTCAAAATGGAAATCCATACTCAACAGGTTCAGCATTGCCCGCGCAAATTCTGCCTTCACCGGGGATACGGTGATCGCCTCTATCGTTTCCCTGCCCTTCCGCGCCGCAGCCTCAAGCCGCCCGATGCCGTTGACCACCGCGTCGTCCTCAGTCAGCACAATGGGCAACTGGACGCCAAGCCGCGCCAGAGTCCGGCCTACGTTGGCGGATTGCGGCTGAAAACTGGCCACATTCCGGCAGGCCAGTTCCCGGACGCTCCGCGTGGCCAAAGACAGGCACGGCCAAAACTCCGGCCCATTCGGATCAAGGTCGGGCAGGCGCTCGGCAAGCTCATGAGCATTGGCACACTGAAGCTCTGCCCGAAGCCGCACCTCATCGGCCGTCATGGGGATGTCGTTTGTGGCCCGGTTGAAAAGGATGTTCAGGCCGCGCCGCCGCTCATGCGGGATGTCCACGAACATCACGGGAACCTGACGCGCCCCCATGGACATGGCCACGGCGTGGCGTTGATGGCCGGAAAGGATTTCCCCGTCCGGCGTTGCGACGATGGGAAGCAGAAAACCGAGCCGGGACAGGGAAAACCTCACCAGCGCAAGGCGTTCCGCATCGGCGCGGCGGGGATTGTAGCCCGCGGGCTTCAGGCGTTCGACATGCACAAGCTCTACTCCGCACAGCCGATCCTTTATAATGATGGATCGCCCGCATCACTACCGTTGCGCCATCCCGATCCACCAATGCCGGAAAATGCCCCTCTTCCCGTGGCGCAAGCGCTCCCCTAAGGTCCCGACAGGGATCACTGGGGTAAGCGCCGAGGCGACTCCATATCGAAAAACCTGCGAGCAGATCGCGAGTGTCCTGCGGACCGCCTCCAATGCTCCCCTCTTCTCAATCATCTTGATAACGCTCAGGACTTCAATCGGGGTAATGTCCTTCAAAGGAACATTGCCAAGTTCCGGGTAAATGTAGCTTCTCAGCCTTTGCTCGACCGTTTCCGTATGACGCGGAGCCCATGTTGCCCGATGAAGCGCAACCCATTCGTCGGCTATGTGCTGAAAGGTTTTCTCCGCATATGCAGTCTTGTTTTTTATGACGCTGGGGTCCCGGCCCGCCGCAACCTGCTTTCGAGCTTCATCACGTTTTCCCGCGCATCCTTTAAACCAATCTCGGGATAGATACTGAGGCTGATCCGTTTTTCTTTACCGTTTATCCTGTATTTGAACCGCCACCGCTTGCTGCCGGTCGGCGGGACTTCAATGTACAACCCTTCGGCATCATAAATCTTGTAGACCTTATCCGTGGGCTTGGCTGCTTTGATCCGCGTATCTGTCAGAGGCATTGGGGCAACTCCATGGGTATAGTAGATAGTTGCCCCTATTGTTGCCCCAAAAAAATCGCGGCTGTCAACTTCACTCAACGGCATTCGGCAACACGAAAAAAGCCCCTGAAAGGGGCAAAAAAGAAGTGCCGCCAAGCACTTAATGATGCTTGGCGGCACTTGAAATTACTTCTAATGGCGGAGAGGGGGAGATTCAGGCTTAATCACCCTAACTCATTAAACTTTATGCCCGTCTGGTTGCGTTTGTTGCACAGACCGTATCCATAAAATGGAGGCTTGGCAAGCCTTACGCATCTTCGGTTTTATCTATGACAGATGGTAGGGGGCCTGACGTAAAAAGATACATATGGGAGGTTATGAAGGGATCAGCTTGAAACTCACCTGATAGCGGTAAAAGCTCACATTGGGCGTTACCGATAAGGCTCTTCTGAGGCGCAGGTCATCTTCCTGAGCAATGATGATACCCTTGACCGTTTGACCTTCCTCAGCCAATTCCTGAGTGGCATAGCCCATATATCGGAGAATCTGTCCCACAACCTTATCGGCTGCCTGACCTTTTTTGAGTTCCACCACCAGCAACTCCCGCCTGTCCTTGCTGATAGCGAGAATGTCCATGTTCCCGGTATCGGTAGCAAACTGTTGCCCAATGATTTCGCCGTCATCCTCGAAAATATCATACCGCCGTCCCAGTTCCGTTTGAACCCAGTTGGCCACAAGAAAGTCTTCGAGATGCTTTTCGAGCACAAAGGCGACAGGGTTTTCGATGTCCGGGTCTTGAACCTGAATGGGATTAGGTTGATGCACAGCCAGCAATGCTTTGATTTCTTCCGCATAATCGGAAATGTTACAAACAGCGCCAATAGACCCTGCTGAATTCCTCAACGCGGAACTCATTTCACTCCGGTCGATGGCTATATCCAACCATCGTACTGGACGACGATGTGGAAGTACCTGCCCCGATTCGTAGTGGTATGGGCCGCTGATTTCTCCCACACGGTAACAGCCTGTTCCGTCAGGACAAAGCACAATATCTCCATCGGACATACCTTTGCAGACAGTCCAGAGCATGCCGCAGGCAAGTCCAGCGGCAACTTTGGTCTTTTCGGGATGCGCTTCTTGATAGACAGGAATAAACATCGCGTTGAACTGACGCCAGCTGTCGGGAAGCTCGCGAGACAGGTCGCGTTCTATGCCATAATCCGCACCAATGAAACGCTCTGCAAGACATTGCTCTGCATGGCGGCTGCCCTTGCCAAGCATAAGGCGATAGTATTTCGTGTGTGTCACTGATTTACTCCGAAACGCATGGTCGAATATCGTGTATCATATTCTGTAATCGCATTGAGGGAGGAAGCCCTATCCAGTGCATAAGCAAGGTGTAGAGTCTTACCGAATCCATTTTGAGATGTTTTCCATTAATACGCAGGAATACGTCAAATGCGGCGAATGCCGTCCTTTTGTTGCCATCCACAAAAGGTTGATTGATCAACAAGCTTTCCATCAGGGCACAAGCCTCTTCCACAATATCGGCGTAATAGCCGCATTGAGGCCGATAGACGGAAGACTCCACCGCGCCCATATCCCTGATGCCGGAAGCCCCACCGTAGCGTTCGAGCAGTATGGCATGCAAACCAAGGACATCGGCAGTTGTAAGATAATCCCGGCTCATTTGGACAGAGCCTCATAGAGTGCGTCATGTTCCGTCATACTTGAAAAAAGAGCGGTCATCACATGCGTGCGTGGCTTGGCATTCCTTTTGTTTTCAATGTATTCCCTCAGGGCTTCATCAAGGATGGATTGAATCTGACGCCCCTCCTCATGGGCCATTTGACGTAATTCGGCAAGAACATCCGAGGAGAGCTGTGTTGCAAATTTGACTTTTTGTCCTTTTATTGCAGTTGATTGCGTCATTTTTCTTCTCCTTTTCCTGAAATTAGGCAGCCTATCTTGATCTGTCAAGAAACATCTTGAAACTTTTCGAGTCCCTATTCAATATCAAAGGAACGGACACAAAAAATTTCTTACACCTTTATAGAGTGAGGAACACCCGAACATATCGGGTGCTCCTCGTTTTTCGTTTAATCCGATTCCTCACGGATGACTTCGAGTACGGCAATGGCAACAGCGATCCATGCAGACCAGCTCATATGTTCCTCCTTTCTTATCTGGCTATGAAACGAGACAAACGGCACTGGCGGGCAGTTCCGCAGTCCCATTCGACGTGTTTTCCAAGACACAGCGGCATCCTCGACAAAAGCCCAAGGCGGCACAGTCGGCAGGTATCCGTCATGCGTTCCTCCTCAAGGCCCCTTCGAGCAGTTTGAACAGTGCGGGGGCAAGCTGTGGAAGCGTCTCAATGACGCGGCTGGTATGGGGCAGCAAGGTTGCAATGCTCGAACACATGATGCCGAGGCCGTAGCATTCGAATCCCTTTTTCTGAGCCTGTTTAAACGCCTCCTGTGCGGCAGGGATGGAGTCGGGTTCTCCGTCCGTGATGATCAGGATGATTTTCCTATTCTCGCGGAGGAGACACATTTGCTGCATGACCCACCAGAGAGATTCCGCCATCGGAGTCATCCCGTAGGCGATTTCGGGGAATCTGGCGGTGAGCTTTTCACCGTGCCGAAGAACAGGGGCAACCGTTGCCCCACGTTTCGCCCTGTTTGCGCCGGGAAACGCCGTAATGCCCAGATTTACGCCGGGGATACCCTGAAGAGCCTTTCCCACGGCATAACACACGGCATTCGCCAGCATAAGGCCGGAGTCCGTCATGGAACCGCTGCTGTCCAAGAGAATGTGAACCGCCGTACCCGGCGATTCCCGGAAACCGTTCTTCACGAAGACTCTGGGATTCCCGACCGCCAGCTTGTGGCACAACGAAGAGGAAAAACGCCCTCGTACTCCCGGCATGGCGGGCAGCCATTTCTGCGCCTGCATGAGTCCCTGAAGCCTGAAACCGAGTCCGGCAGTCTGACGTTCAATCCGGCTGACTTGTTCGGGAGGAAGCTCCGCAAGTCGCTTCTGCCCTGTGACGGCTACCCTCAGTTGTTTCTGCCTGTCTTTAGGTCTGTTCAGCTCAATTCGTTCCGCCAGAGCCTCACCGAATCCCCTCGGAAGTTCATCGGAAGACAACGCACCTACCGCCTTTGCTAAAGAATCCAGAGAGGCATTTGAGGAAGCCACAGATTCATCCTGAGCCGCTCCTGAATCCTCTTTCTCCGGTTCCGTGATGGATTTTTGTTCAAGACTCCAGGCAAGGGTGGCTTGTTCCAGTTCCAGCGCATACCGGATGCAGTCTCCGGTATCCTTGCAGGAATCTTTCACCCTATCGAGAATTCCGTCCAACGCCTTTCGAAGTCCTGGATAGTGGCGTTCCATCGTCTTCGCCACGGATTCCCTGCGGGGGATAATCGCGTCTACAGACCATGAGCGCACCGTCAGCAAGATGGCGTTCAAAATAGAAAAGGCCGGGTTCGTATCCCCGGCCTTTTGTGTTCCAAAGAGTTTTTGAATCAGATACCTGAAGTTTTCCCGGCATCCCGGATACCGTGCCGAAAGGCGTTCTTCGACACGCCAATCCTCAAGGATGTTGAACAGGTTATGCTGAAAAGGCGTTAAATTCGCCTTTCTTAGAATCTCAAAGTCCGTTTCGCGGATATGGGCGGATTCGTGATCGCAGTATCCTTTTATCATTGTTATCAATTCTGGTTCAGAATCCAACGGAAGCGCGGGCAGATGGATCGTTTTGCCGTTCGTATAGGCTTCACTTCCACCTATTTCCACCGTTACGCCGTACTGGTTTCCCAAAACGCTCGCCAGCAATGGCAGGCAGTCCATGATATCTTTTTGTTTCAGCATGATGCTACCACAATCCTACATTGGGGAGATTAGCATGGGGCATTGGGAGTAACTCCGGCAAGTCCTCACGCACAGGAATATCCCGCATGACCGGAGCCGTTACCGCATCGAGCACGCTGGCGGGTCCATAACCTTCGATAAGCCGCTCGGCATGGGCAATGAGCGCATCGGGATCACGGAGCAAACAGACCAGACCTTGCAGCATGACCAAATCCGCACCGGTGATGTTGCCCTTCTTGGGAATCCGGCTGAAGGCCGTCTGGATGATGTCCACCACGGGACTCACATACGGATTAATGAACGTCAGGCCGGACAGCTTCTGCTGGAGTGTCCGCAGGGGGGAGAGAGCCTTGTGGGTTACTTCCGTTTTGCCCGCGTAGACGCGATTCCATGTCTCGTCCGCGGAACGGGCAATCTCTCCGAAAAGCGTTTTGGCGAGATTTTCCACTTCCTCATTAAGACCGGACTCCGCCACGGCCTCCGGGACGGCATGATCCATGAGTGGCGCAACCCGGTACAACTGCCAGGAGAATCCCATGCGGGAGCGGACATACTCGGAACCCACCGTGGATTCCCTGATGATGCTGGCCCACTTCGTGTGTTTATTGATCCAATTTTCAATAGACTGATCGTAATCGGCAAGGAACGCATTCTTTTCCTTCAGGAACTCATCCCGGATGCAGATGAGTTCCCTGATGATGTCGCCCGCCTTGCCTTCAGGGATGGCCCAGCCGGACATGAATCGGATGCCGTGCCGATCCAGATAATTGAAGGCACGGGCTTTCAACGTGCTGAATATCTTGAGGCTATTGGGATCGGCTATACGCTTGGAACCCAGCGAGGCCAAATCTTCAGGAGGAAGTTCCGCGCCGCCGAAGTCTTCCAGCACCATCTTCTTACGGGCCGACCAGAGATTGACGTTGAGATTCAGAGCAAGAAGATTGTCGAGAACCTTGATGTCGGAAAGAATGGGGGTATTCATGATAACTCCTTCAGTTGGTTAAAGGTGTTAGAGATTCAAGGTGGTAGCCCTCAGTGAGTTTTTGGAGGGAGCGTTCCAGCAGTTCCCTGACAGGATTTCCATCCACGCAATCATCAGCCGGGATGGTCAGGCTTCGGCCTGTTCGTCCCGAGCTTCCCCACGCCAGAAGCATGAAGAAGCCTCGTTTTTCAGAATAACCTGCGGAAGCTGAGGAAGCGTGTCGAGATAGCCGGGATCGGCTTCCATATGTCCGAGAATTGAGGTCAGCCATTGCTCCAGCGTGGTTGCCGGAGCCGTTTTCACTCCCCCAGATGGCAGTCCATCGGGAACATCCGCTGGAGGAGTTCATGCAGCATGGCGCGGGTGGGCCGGGACGCCCGAAAGCCCAAGGCCCGGTTCAGCGCGTAGGATAACGGCTGGATACCCTGATGCGCCAACGGCTGAAAACGCAGGGTCAAATCCGCCCAGCGAATCAGGGTGCGTGTGGAAAGCGTCACCTCGATGGTATCCGTGTACGAATCGGAAGCCCCCATGAATTGCTTCCTGATTTCATTGGCGAAATCCACCATCTTGACGACGATATGTTCAGGCAGGGCCGGATGGAGCTTCACCAGCAAATCCTTTTCCACCACGGCATCCGGGTAATTGACCTCGCACACCATGAAACGATCAAGCCACGCGAGATTCATTCTGCCGGTTCCCTGATAAAGACCCGTATCGTCCCCTCCTCCATTGGTATTGCCCGTGCAGGCGATACGGAACATTTCATGCGGATGAATGACCTCCCCACCGTTTTCCGGCAGACACAGGGGCGCACCTTCCAGAACGCCGTTGAGCCCCACGGCGACCTCTGGTGAGAGCAAATCCACCTCGTTGATGAGGAAAAGCCCGCCATAGCGCATAGCAAGACTCAACGGGCCATACTCATACCGCATACTTCCTTCATGCAGGGAAATGTGACCGCACAGGTCAGCAAACTCCAGACGTCCGTGTCCCGTCACCTCAAAAATAGGGTAGTTCAAACGCGCGGCAAGCTGCTTGATGAGACTCGTCTTTCCCGAACCCGTGGGACCGTAGAGATACAACGGATCAAGTTTGTTCATGAACCAGACGGCGGCATCCCGTGCCGATTCGTGAAAGCTGTAATGCGGATCAATGGTAGGTGCATACAGACAGGGACTCTGGTAGCCCCAAATCTTGTTGCCAGTCGGTACGCCACTGAAAACAAGCCCGGCATCCATTTCTGTTGGCGTGAGGGCTTCCAGTTCCTGAATGGTCTGTGATTCCATGATATTCTCCTTTTGGGGTTCAAAAACAGAAAATCCCGGCCTCTCCGAAGAGAAACCGGGATTATGTTTTCCTATGTATGGAAGGTTACTTGGCTACTTGAATGAGCCTATAACCTTGCGTTGAATTATCCAAAATTGTGGCTTTATCCGCCAATGCAATGGCTTTGGGCAAATTTTCCAAGCTTCGTGTAAACCTACGGATAACATCTTCATAAGGAACAGAATGTCCGCCACGAGCGGCCCGCGAAGCGACTCGTGCCCACGCCAGGTCTGAAGATTCAAGCCCTATGTAAACCAATTCGATGGAATATCCCTTTTTCTTGGCCTCACTCATCAAAGTGAAATCAAAATGTGAAGTCAAAGTAGATTCACGAGCAAAAGATACGCCATTTTCCAGAAAAAGGCGGGCCATTTTTGCAGCAGCTTTTCCGGCGGCAATCGGGGACAATCCATCAGCCGCAAGCTTATCCGGATCAATGACCAACAGGTTTTCCATTGTTGCTATGGTACGAGTATAGGTACTCTTCCCAGCACCATTTGGGCCACAGATGCAAATCAATCGTGGTTGCATGGCTTCATCTGATTCTGAATATAAGGTGGGATAACATCCTGTGTTATTTCAATATGTCCATCAGGATACTCCAAAATATTCCTGCCAAGCTCATCCCGATAATTTAATGGAACCCCCTTTTTGAGTTCCTCAGCCAAAATGAGATGCTGGTTTCGTATGGCGACGGCAGTCATTTCCTCTAGTGAAAGTGGCATAACAACTCCCTGATATTTTTTGGTAATGTATAGTTTATCCAAGTACACAGTCAAGAGTTTCAGCCGTTTTATACCTCAACCGCATACAGCCTCTCAAAGGGTTCACCCTGTTTTTCGCATTTCGCCATAAACATCTGGGCATCCTGTTCTCCCAGCAGCGTTTCAAGTTCTTCATGTAGTCGTTTTCGATCCAGCGTTACCCTTCCGTTCTGAGGAATCACCCGGAATGTATGGTTTCCTGTATTGATCCATTCTCCTCTCACTGTATGGGAAAGCTGGTAGGCGACTTTCAAACGGGACTCCAGCTCTCCGATCTCTGCTTCAATGGATTTTTTCTGTTTTTTCAGATTGATAAACTGTACGAGGGTATCCTCCCACTCAGGATGCGAGGAACCTTTGAAATGCGGGCAATCCTCCTTCCAGAAACACGACGGACACAGGGGGGCAAGTCCCTGGGCCGTTCGAATTGCGTTTAGATTTAGCCTGTGTTCTTTCAGGTCATTCATCGTCTCCCAAAATTCTGAAGCCATATCCAAACATTGGGCAACATCCATATCTTCAGGAAGAAACGGACCAAAGGCTTTTGCATCGCACATGGACAGACAGAGAACCCATCCCTGAATGTCGCAAGCTGAAGCATCATCAGGAAGGGATACATCAAGGAGTTCTTTACAGATTTCAGGGAGCGTCCTGTGGTAGAGAACTTCCCCCGTTTCCTGAATGATACTGAAGACAGGATGGTTCCAGTAGGCTTTGAGCAACGCGGTCTGAGCACCTATCTGCATGAGGTAACTTTCAGAAAGGGTTGTCGGTAGCTTTGCTGTGGATTTGACTTCCAGAATCCGTACTGTCGGTTGTGGTTGATCTGTCACCAGCGTGAAATCCAGATGAGCCTTGATGGGCACATCCCCGTATCTGATCTCGATTTCCAGTTGAGAGAGGGGAGATAAGCCATATCCGACGAGAGCCTGATGAACACCCCTCTCGAACCAATGACCTCTGTGAAAGGTTATCTTGTGTTTGAGAGCTTCGTCAGTGCTCCTGTATTCAGGTATGTAGAGCTTACCAGCCAGGGCTGCCCTTGGGCAGTTCAACATCTTGGCGATATCCGACATGCCGACATATTGGGAGCGGTCGCCAAGCTGAATGGCTGTGCGCTGTTCGGCACTGCGTTCCAATCCGCAGCGAAGTATTTTCAACAATCCTTCCGCGCCCACATTTTTGTTCGCTCCATCCATCCCTATTCCTCCCATTTGATGCCAGAGACAGAAAGAGCTGCCCATTACGGACAGCCCTTTCTGCTATGCGGCATATTTCCACCATATTTTCCGTTGGGGGTTCCATTTGAATCCGGCAGCCATAAGTGAATCTTTTTGAGGAACCGTATCCCCCCTTGCGACGATGCACTGTTGGCCATTCTGTGCCGGAACGACCTGATAGGTGATTCCTTCCAGATCCGGCAGTTTCAAAAGTCCTTCTGACGTTCGATTTAAGGCACTCGAATCCGAATCCGCTTGTGTTTTCTTTGTAAAACATCTTTTTTGATTTGCGACCCCTTTATGGGCGTTTTTTGAGGTATGACCGTTTTTGACCGATTTTGGGGCAGCTCGCCGTCCGTATCCTCCTCCGTAACGATGCCGAGCATGGCTGAAAGTGCATAACGGCGCATGTAGGTCATGCTGATGCCCACTCCCTGAGGATCGGCCTTGGGCAGGGGAACTACGGCAAGGCTCGACTGCCATTGTCCTGACTCCGCATGGGTGAGTTTCGTGACCAACCCGAGATAACCCGGTTCGGCAGGAACCGGATACTGACAAAGCCAGATGCCGTTCGAGAGCAACGCCTCACGACATGAGTCCATGATGCTGTTCAAGGTGGCGTACTTGCTCTTGGTGAACGGGTTGTTGGCATCCTTGGTTGCGGGTTGAAGCTGGCGTTGAACGTTGATGAGGGCTTGAGCCAATTTACCTACTTGGTCCGAACAAAACGAGTCCATCTTTTTCCTCCTGCTACGACATGAAAAGACCTGTCCGAGAGTTCCCGAACAGGTCTTTTTCAAGAAAAAGCTGTCAATTCAATGTCGTAATATATATCTAAAACTGCATCACAAACAGAAGATTCTTTTTTGAAGATGGCACTGACATCCTTCCCCCGACTTTAGGCGGAGGGCTATGTCAATTTCCTTGAGATTTCTCCGGCAGCTTCTTTTCGGCAGCTTTTCCCTCCTGTTTCTCGATATTCACACTGGGCAATACGGCAAACGTCGCCTTTCGCTTGTTGACCGCCGCAAGAATGGTCTTGGTATAGTCCGCATTCGCCATATCGCCGTCGATGACGATACTGCGCGCGATAACCAGTGAGACACCACTGGTCTTGCGCCACTTGGAAATCTCTTCCACTACAATTCTGTTGACCACCTGCGAGGCCGCGCGCGTCTCAAGCTCCATCTGCCGGTTCAGCGCGGCGAGACCGTTGGCAAGAATCGTTTCCCGCTCGTCCTTCGGGGTGCCTTCGTATGTTTCGCGCAGCTCCTCAAAACCCTTCTGGAGCACGGCCCGAACCTGTTTCAGATGTTCCGAAGCCTGTTTTGCCGGTTCGGATTCCGTCATGAGCCGTTGCATGTCCACGGAAACCACGCTCGGAGCCTTTGGAGCCGCATTACAGGAGGAAACAAACGGCAGACACGAAAAGGCAAGGAGCATCAGTGCGAAAAAAGGGGGACGGATACGCATGTTCATCCTCGTTGCGTTCAATGTATGAAAAATCCCGGCGAACCGGCCAACAGGCCGGCCCACCGGGAAAGGCTCCGGCGGAAGGAAGAATCGCCGGAGGTTGTTGGAATTAGAACTTGTACATGAAGGACGCGGTCACGCCCTGCCCGGTCTGGTGTTCGGACGCCTGCACGTTGTAGCCGAGCCCGAACGACACGTTGTCCTTCTGCACTTCCACGCCGAACACGACGTCAAACGACGTCGTGTCCATAACGCGGCGCTTCATGGAATCAGAAGCATCCACGCCGGGAGTCCGCACGTCGATCTTCGTCTTGGTGTCTCCGGCGGCGGGCACTACGGAAAGATCGGCCTGCGGCTTGATCTTCCATCCGGATTCCGTCTCGAAGGACTTGCTCAGGTTCACGCCCACGGGGAACTGCCAGACGTGCTGGAGGTCACCGTCGGTACGGAACAGGTCGCCGCCCTGATCGAGCTTCGTGGAGAACGAATCCGTCTTCACGGCCAGATAGCGGACGCCGACATGAGGCATCACGTCGAGCACATCGGTCTTGATCATGTATTCGGCCTTCACTCCGGCGGTGATCACGCTGGAATCGACGTCGCCCTTGATGCGCCCTCCAAGCCCCAGAGAAGACGGGATGTCCTGCTTCAGCTCGTTCTTGGAAACGGAATAGCCAAGATCGGCAACCACATTGACGTTGTCCATGTTCCAACCGCCATAGAGCGATACGCCCCAGAAGTCGAAGTCGTTCTTGGTGCTGTTGAAGTCGCCGCGCGACTTGGTGTCGCCTGCGCCCACGTTGAGGGCGAGGCCGACCCGGCCCTTGCCCGCGCCCGCGTCGAACGTCCAGTCGCCGCCGATCACGCCGCCCGCGAAGTCGGAATTATACCCCGCGTCGAGGCCACCTGCGCTGAAATCACGCGCGCGGTCCGCGCCGTAGATGGCATTGGCCCACAAATCGAAGCCATTTTCATGCAGGCTCGTACCCTTTTGCGCCACATTACCGGCAAGCGACAGGTGGCTCTGGATGGCCCGTACCGGAGCTTGGGCCACCGCGACGGTCGAGGCCTGCACGCCGCCCGCATACGCAAGCTGCGCCGCGCCGTCGATCGTGGGAAGCACCTCGCCTTCCGCGAGGAACTGGGGTTCCAACGCGCGGGACAGGAACTTGATGCCCGCGTTGCCGCTGTCCACGTCGTTCTGCTTATCTTCGATCATGCGATCAAGCGTGTTCGGGATGGAGATGCCGGGATACAGTGCGGATGCCTGCTTTGCGGTCGTCTTGATCTTCACGGTGCCGTTCGTTCCAGCGATCCGTTCCGCATTGATCAAACGGTTGGTCACGAGATCGCTGCCGGTCCAGCCCTCTACGCTCAGGGACGCATCGGCGAAGTTGCTGGCGACCGTATAGTCGCCGTTCGCCTTGGCATCCACAAGGTACAGCTTCGCGCCCTTCTTGACCGTAATCGTATCAGAGCGGCTATTCGCCTTGATCGCGCCGCCGCCGGAAGCGATGGCGGAATCCACGACCAGCAGGGAATTGCCGCCGAAGTACGCGCTGCCGCTGACGGTCTTGCCGTCGATCTTGCCGCTCTTGTCCACTCCGGCGTCAACGACGATCTTGCCGCCCGCGCCGAGCGTCACGGGCTTGCCGAGGGCCAGCATGGACTCTCCGGAAGCCACGGTAAAGCCGCTTCCGAACGCGGCCGGATTCAGCCCCGCCTCAGCGGCCTTGGCCTGAAGCTCCGCAATGGAACCGATTTCCACCACGGAGCCGTCACCCACCAGCAGGCTGGAGCCAAAGGCACCGTCCGACAAGTTTTCAACCTTTACATACGCGGGGTCGACGAACAGCGTGCCGCCCTTTGCCCCCAGGTTTTCGACATGCGCTGTGGAGTTCAAGATCTGAAGCGATCCGTTTTGAACCTCCAGTTCCGCAAATAGGGCCGCAGTATTATCCGTTACAGAGACGGAACCAGCTCCCAGCGTCGTCTTTTGTGCAACGACAGTCGCTTTGCTGAAGTTCACAGCGGCGTCTTCATGGGATACCGCGAGTTCTCCATAGGTATGCTGAGTGGTGTCCAGACCGTTACCGTTGACGTTGACGGTGCCGTTCCTGACATCAAGGCTGTCCAGCGACGCCATCTGGTTAGCAGTATTTCCGGCTATGCCCAAGTTTAGAGTGGCACCACCGTCTATCTCGATTTGGGTCTTCACGGCACTACCGCTCTCGTCGATAATGACGCTGCTGCCAACCGTATCACCTCCGACCAGTGTAAGGTTGGCCCCACCGGTAACGGCCAGATTCACGCCGGACGCAGCGTCAGTAGGATTGATCTGCAATCCTTTGGCACTGAAAGTGCTGTCCTTAACCTCAAGAGAACTTGCGGTCAGCAACGTTTTGTTCGCATCATCGGCTGCGACGACCTGAATGAAGCGGTCAGGTACTGAATCAATCTTTGCCCCGGCCTCGCCAGCCGCTTCGCTCTCTTTTGCAACAACAGGCACCACCCCCGAAAGCGTTACCTTATCATCGGTAACCCCTCCACCAATGACAACCTGCTCGCCTTCCTGAACCTTCAACGTACCATCGAGGAAGTTCAGCATGGCCTTTTCGTTTGTAGTGAACAACCCGTCTTTGGCTGCATTGTATTGCTCGGCGGTATACTCCGCTCCACCAAGAAAGATATTCAGGTTGCCTGATGTGCCCACGATAGCATCAGCTATTCCACTCAGCGTATTGTAACTGTTGTCGAGCACCATATCCTTGTAGAGGTTGGCAGCACCACCCGTAAGGGTGAGGTGGGCAGTGTCTGCAAAGCTCAGCACACCGTTTTCCGCCATGCGCAACACACCACCGGAAACCGCAAGGTTGGAATTGCCAGCCAGCGCTACGTTGGATGACTGAAGCGTACCGTTCGCGACTTCAAGTTTTTTCGCATCACTCAACGTAACGTCGGAAATCACGGTTCCCGCGCCATTCAGCTTAAGCCCGTCGCCCACGGAAGCATTATCGAGCCCCTTGGCAAGAGTTACGCTTGAACCAGAGGCAACATTAAGGAAGTTGAAACCGTCGAACGAGCCTTCAAAGATACCCGTGTAGCCCGTTCCCAAATTTCCGAAGGCCAGTATGCTATCACCTGTGACAGTGGCACCTTTACCCTGACCGTGTACAGCATTCGTAAAAGTGCTACCATTAAGGAATGTTACGGTAGCACTACCTTCAACATCGGCTGTGCTTCCCGTACCATTGGCTGCACCGCCAGCATAGATGTCTCCTTGAAGTTCGCCACCCGAAATGATGATGCTGGTGTTACCCGTTACATTGGCCCCTGTATCTTCACCATCCGCCATACCACCGCCAAAGATACTCCCGGAAACGGTACCGCCCGTGACAGAGACGGTGCTGTCGCCCTTCACCTCGGCAAATGCAGGCAGATCTTTCTGATTGGATTGGGCAAATCCTCCGCCTATGATATCCCCAACTTCCCCGCCAGAGACGGTTACGCTCGTCTTGCCTTCTACAAAGCTGCTTGGGGATGCGTCCGTCAGTTGTATCTTAGATTCCTCAACAGTTTTTGTATTGTAATAGCTGGCAATGCCGCCACCGATTACCGTGCCGGCCTTACCTCCGGAAACGGTTACATCCGTTGTTCCAAAGACGGCGGATTCACGGACTCCATTCTGATTATAATACCACCCGTAATCACTCAGGCTACCGCCAGCCACCAGAGCCTGCGAGACATCGCCACCGCTGATAGTAACCTTTGTGCTTCCCGCAGAGTAGTTTTTCCCGTTAAAGGCATACGCACCCTGATCATCCTGCTTGCCCACCACAGATCTGCCAAACCAGTTGGTATTATTTCCGCCGACCACGTAACCGATAACTGTGCCGCCCTCGACGGAGACATCGGACTTGCCAAGCACAACAAGCCCGGAAGTTTCCGGCTTGCTTGTCCCGGAAACGATGCTGCCTCCATATACTTCGGCAAGGGACGTTTTCTCTCCTTTGACGATGACCTTGGCGGAATCTACAAAAACTTTTTCTCCGCCGCCTACCCTATACGCCTGACCGCCGCCGTAGACACGAGCTCCGTCTTCCTTGCTCAGCTCACCGGTCTCTTTGTCGTAGGTTACGCCGGTCACATTCTCTATTGTCACAGAAGAACTGCCATGTTTGACTAGAGTATCTTTTCCCTGAGCTATCCCTGCCCCGAAAATACGTCCCGTCCAGATGTTGGTACCGGATTCATATCCGCTGACCGTCGTATTGGAAATCTGTAGTGTGGAACTGTCAGTCGTCGATGAGCTTCCAGCCCCAAAAGCACCTCCACCGCCCCGGATATCGGCGCAAAGCGTAGAATCGGAAACGTTCATCACCACGCTCCCGTCCTTGAGCGCAAGATTATTAGCCGCAGCCTTGGAACCGCCGTAAATCCCTGTTTTGGAGTCGGGCGTTCCCGTAACCAGCCCCTTGATGTTCGTGGTCAACGAACCTGAAACGCCGGAATCAAGCCCGCCGCCGTAGACAGCATTCAGCCCGGAAATCTTGTTGGCACCATCCTCAATATTCAATACGCTGTTTGCAACGGATGCCGTGCCACCATTAACCGCAGCTCCTCCCGCATGAATGTTGCCGCCGAACGTACCTCCGGTAACCGTCAGGGTTGAAGTCCCCGTAACCGTACTTGCGGCACCCTTCCCCAAAGCAAGCCCGCCGCCCACGACAGCGGCATTAATATCTTCCGTCTTCGCAAATGAGCCGCCTGAGATAATTACATTCGTATCTCCATCCGTAACGGAAAGCTGAGGGGAAACCGTTCCCTGGGCTCCGGGATAGGTCGTATAGTCATGAGCGGCACTGCCGCCTATTACGCTTCCGCCAAAGGTGCCGCCGGAGATAGAGACCGTCGTGGATGCGGTTTCCGCTGTGCTGACGGCAGCCGTGCCACCCCCGGGATTTCCCGTGGCCTTCACATAGCTGCCGCCAATCACCATACCCTTGACGGCGAGATCGCTTCCGCCTGTAATGGTTAGGGAGGTCGCCCCGTTGTTCAACATCACATGGGCATTATTGGCTTTGCTGCCGCCAATGATATACTGGACGCCTGAAGTCCCATTAATCGTCGTTTGCGTATTCCCGATAGAAACGAGAACAGGACTTTCCTGCGTTCCTCCTGCGGGTTGTTTGATATGGTTTCCGCCGATGATTTCATCGAATGCGCCGCTGGTCGCCGTGATATTCGAGGAAGCTGTGGAGTGATCCCCGCTCATCGCCCCCGCTTGTGTAAAATTCCATCCACCGATGGCTTTTCCGCCTTCCCCGACCACATTGTCTTTCAAAGCCCCTTCATACGCGACATCACTTGCCGCAAGAGCGACGGAGCCTCCCATTGTGATGAGCGCTGCCACGGCCAGCGAACCGAACACGTTCATCAGATGGCACTTCTTCAATACGGCGCGGTACCTGTTGACCAGATTCCCGACTGCACCTTTCGACAACGTCATGATTGCATCCTCCTTAAAAAACCGTCCTCCACCGGAGCGAAGGCCACAAAAAAAGCCCTGAAACCGGACCATCCGGTATCAGAGCGATTTGGACATGGGGAAAAGGAAATACGCGTTTATCGGCGATGTAGTCTCAGACACACACCGCGAGTTCTCAATCCACACTACGGAACCGGACAGCCCGGCGCAAGACATGCGGAAGGAACAAAAACAGCCCCGCTTCTCCAAAAGGGAAACAGGGCCGTTATGAGC
>ENA-UERZ01001282-UERZ01001282.1-human-gut-metagenome-genome-assembly--contig:-NODE-1282-length-19112-cov-26.770738_pt1 | contig 19112 bp, 10 predicted proteins | sample MGYA00242997_ERZ507998 | MGnify/ENA primary metagenome ERZ507998 (study PRJEB26167, sample SAMN06115470) | human gut metagenome | host: Homo sapiens | place: China:Henan | collected 2016-06-23... | reverse complement strand
CACATACATTTTCACTTATTTTTTTATTCTCACTCTCCAATAGCAAAATCTTTTGGTTCAATTTAGCAATCTTCTCTCTATTTGTTTCTGCCATCTCACCTGCCCTTTGTTTCAACACATCAAGTTCATAAACATATCGTTTAATCATGCACTCATTTTCTTCTATTATTTGCATATTCTTCCGGAACAGTCCTTCATATCTCTTTCTCAAAAGAAAATACAAAACAATGCATAGCAGTATAATAAACAAGACTACTGCTATCCAAAAATAAAGCTGTATTTGCTTTTCACGTTCAACCTGTTGCTTTTCTAAAAGAAGTTTTCCTCTTTCATATTTACGTTGCAAAGTCAAAATTTGAGATGTTTGTTTAGCATCCCGTTCAATGACTAACAACGAATCAGACTTTTCTTTGAAATAGAGAGCCATTGCATACTTTTTCTGTTTCTTTTCCAACAGATACAAATAGTGATATGCACCCGCCAGAGTACGAGGATTTTCAGAATTCAAAGCTAAAGCGAAACATCTTCCAGCCTCATCCAACTTATTTAGATTCAAATAAATATTCCCCAATGACATTGAACAGTGATGCATAGAATGCCTATCTTGTTCAGTCTCTACCGCAGTTTTCAACAGGGCTATTGCATCTCCCAAATCCCCTTCATTTCTTTTGGCAATCCCTTTTACTTGTAATAAAGAAGGGATTACCCGTTCAAAACTGATACATCCTTTCTTTTTCTCACACAAGGACAAAGCACGATTAATGTAATTATAAACACTGTCATATTTCTGTTCTACATAATAAATACGAGCAATATCCCGATAAACATATATAACTCCTAAAGTATCAACAGCCTTTTGAAAACAATACGCTGAACTTTGATAATTGTCGAGAGCATCTTTATATAGCTTTCTGTCCGTATTCAAAACACCGATATATTCATGTACAAATCCCTGCAACTTATATTCTTCCGTCTTCTCCAATTTAGCCAAAGCGCTCAAATAAGCTTGTATAGCCAATGTATCATTATCTTGCAAAGCTGCCACTTTACCATAATAAAACAATGCCTTTCCTGCTTTTACACCATCATCCTTATAATAATCTACCGCAATTTTTATCAACGAATCCGACTGCAAACTATCCAGATAGTTTTTATCACGTGCTTGCGTTAGCAGCAATGCATAGTCCGCCCGCTACTTCCCACGAAGCTCCTCCGGATGAGGAATTTGCTCCAACAGCAGCAATGCACTGTCAGGATATACATCCATATACCTCTCTACCTTATCAAAAACATTGGATACGTTCTTCTCTACGCAAGAACCTAACAGTACACAAACGGACAAAAGCCCAAGATATAACAGTTTTTTCATATGAACATGTTCTTTACCAGATTATCATTGCGTATACACAGAATCCTTTTGGAGATAAATATTCACACCAGCCAACGGCAATCCTTTTTCCCCATCAGTCACAATGCCATTTGTCTGCGCATTAGAAACAACTGCACAGCAGAATGTTATGAACAGTACTATACATCGCTTCATAATCCATGTATATATAATTAAACTTTGGATGAGAATAAGCTTTTTTACGGCCTCTCCCTTCAAAGATACAAAAAACCGCTTCAACAATGTACAAAAACAAGATAAATGTGACAAACAAAACAAATAGCTCAGAGCTTGTTTCCCCTTACATAGGCTTCCTTTCCATTTTCTGTACGGAGTTATCAGCGCCTATCGGCCGTGATGCGCTCTGCCAACGGCCGTCAACCACTCGACTAACGACCGTCAACAAGGTGCTTCATAACCGTTGAACACCTATTATACTCATAGTTTCCCCATACTGTGCACCTATCTTATTCCTATTATGAGCCCAGCTGCAGTCTATCGGTAAACGGTCTTTTACGAAGTTAATACCGTGTTTACACGAAACGCATATCGTGTAAACAAGATATTTGCAAAATGCTGTACATTCTATTAATACACTAACAAACAAGATATTAACTTACTTTTCGGCGTATTTCCGCTGTGGAAGCAAAAGTTGCTTCCACCTTTTTGAGTTGCTTCCACAGCACTTGTAATGCCGATGAATAAAGGGATGCAGGAAGTAGGTGGAAGTGTGGAAGCAGAAATGATAAAACTAAGCAGAGATAATTTTCCCTTAAAAGCAATAAAACTCCAGAATCTGCTGGAGCAAAGCATCCTGCTTTCCCAGACCTTTTTCCAACTCCACACTTTTCAGGTTATAGAGTTGTGCCAGCAAAGCTGACGACTGCTTCTCGCAAAGACGGGAATCATGTACCTGCTCCATCCAGCAGACGGTCTCTCCCCAAACATCTACCGAAAGATGTGACAAGACTTCTGTCGGGGCTCCCCCCTTCTCCACCTTACGGAAGATTTCGACCAAAGCACACAACAAGCTGGACATTATCTGTTTACAACGGGAATGGGAACGGGATTCCCGGTTTCTGAAACGTAGCAGGAAATAGTACCCCAGCCATAAATAAACGGTGGTGACTTCTGCATGGATTTTCTCTATCCTCTTCCAATGCGCAACCAAGGCAGCATCAATTTCTTCCAGAATCGCATCCGTATCATCTTCTATGTAGTATTTCTGCGCAAGACACTCTATCACGCACCCCCATTTCGCCATATCCACACACTCTTGCGTACGCCCCATCCATACATGGGCTTCCTCCAATATCCGGAATGCCTTTTCTCCACATTCTGGAGCATCATAAAACCGATACTGACGAAACAACAGAAGAGACTGACATAATAACTCATCCAAAGAGTACTCCGCACTTTCCATATTTAAAATTCAAGTATCCATTCAGGTAACAAAATCGAGCAAAAGTAATCATTTCCTAAGAAAATCACGCTGTTTCAGCACAAAAACCGGCAGGAAAAAGAAGATACCGATGACGGACATCACCAGTCCGCCAATGGTACCCGCCGCCAATGGAAACCAGAAAGCCTCCTTGTCCTCACCTATCATGAAAGGGATAAATCCCAGAATGGTAGAAACTACCGTGAGGAAAATAGGAACGACCTTCGCATTCCACGCCTTGACGTAGGCACGAAGAGCGGAAAGACGGGGGAAACGACGTCGGATGCTGTTGTACTCGTTCAGGACATAGATGCTGGCATTCACCGTGATGCCGCACAGCAGGACGAACGAGGCAAAACCGCCCTGGTCGAAGTTCAGCCGGAACCAATAGAAAGTAAGAAATACCCCGATATAAGAAACCGGAATCACAAAGATGATGGCAAGCGGCTGCTTCAGGGAGTTGAACAGAACGCTGGTCGTAAAGAAGATGATGGCTATCACCACCAGCAGAAGCAGGTATTGGCGGTTGTCCTTCTCGCCCCATGACCAACTGTTGCTGTCCGACTCGGCTGTATAACCCATCGGCAACAGTTTGTTGAACTCCTCCAGGTCACGTTTCTGTATCTTGTTGCCCATCTCATTGGAGCCGATATATTCGTATTGCAGGCAGAGGCGGTACTGCTGGTTTTCTTTGGCAATCTCCTGCGGCATCTGTCCCTTTTCCACAGTAGTCAGTTCGGAAAGCTTGTAATGCTTGCCGTTTCCTACTCCATAGGGGAAGAACTGCATCGCCCAGATGTCATATTCGGCAGACTGGCGGGAAGAGAGCTTGATTTTCTCCATCCCCTGCTCGGCCGCTACCGAACCAATCTCCAGATTCTTGCCAAAGATGGGGCGCACCGCAGAGAAAAGCACTTGCGCGTCGATGCCCTCTTGCGCCATGCGCTCCTTGTTCAGGTTGAAGTAGAATTCCTGATAGTCATCCTTCCACCAGGAGAACTCCGAATTGATGAGCACTTCCTTGATACGCCGGTGCGTCAGCAGCTTGGCCTTCAGCTTCTCCGCCCACTCATAGAGTTCGTCGTAGTTGTAGCCGTACATCCTGATGCGATAGGAACCCGCACTTTCACGGACATCGTTGCTGAATCCCTGGTCCTGCAATCCGTAGATGCCCCAGCTGCCGCCTCCCAGTTCCAGCGCCTTGCTTATCATATTGGCTTTCAGTGTATAGGGGAAACCGCTGTTCCGGGCTTCCTTCTTGAAATAAATCTGCATACTGGCACGCCGGGGGCTGTAGATGGAAGTATGAAACTGCCTGATTTCCTTGAACCGGCTGAGGTAGGTCTCCATACGTTTCATCAAAGTGTTCATCTGCTCAAGGGTGCTGCCATTGGGAAGGTTGGCGTTGGCATAGAGCACCACCTCCTCATTACGGGTGAAGTAACTGCCTTCGTACACCTTCTGTATGAAAAGCCGCAAGCTGCCGCCCAGCGCCTTGTCCACAACGGGTTTCACCGACTCCTTATAGGTATCCGAACCGAATACCTTATTGTAAGCAGCTTCCCATTTTCCCCCTCCTTCCAGTTTGCCGGGCAACAGAAAAACGGGCAGACCGAAACCCAACAGTAACAGCAGGCATACAGCCCAGCGCCAACGGCACAGAAAACGGATGAGAGCAGAATAGCAGCAGGAGAAATAAACGGGGAAACGTCTGAAAATCCGTCCCAACCTTGTTTTGAATGTTTGCGTCAGCCCCGGCAAGACAAGACGCCTCTTCTTCCCCGTAATCCGCCTCACCAGTCCTATCTTCTCAATCATCGACGGAACAAAGAACAATGCCACCATCAAGGAAACAGCCAGATTGATGATCACTACCGCTGCAAAGTCCTGCAGGTTGAGCCGTATCTTCTCGTCAAGGAAGAAAATGATGACAAGCGCACCCATCGTAGTGAGGGTTGCCGCCAACACCGACAGGAAGGCCTTGAGATTACGCCGATGCAGAATGTGGTCGGTCATGACAATGGTGCTGTCTATCACCAGATTCAGCGAGACAGTGATACCCGCCAGCGAATAAAGCTGCATCTCAAGTCCGAAGAGGTAGTAGAAGATAAGTGCCACCGCTATATTTACAGCCAGGCTGGTAACTATCAGAAAAAGATATTTCAACTTACGAGTAATGAGCCATACAAATACAAGCAGGATGAGTACCGTCAAACCGGTACGGAAGTAAATCTTGTCCAGTTCTTCCCGTATGTACTCGGTCGCATCATAGCTGGTATGCACTTCATATCCGACAGGAAGTACCTGCCGAACAGCTTCCATCTCGTCCATCACGGCACGGTTCAGTTGCAACTGGTTGGCAGTTTCTTCCGCAGTAATGGATAGATAGACGGAATTCAGCCCATTGATGCGGTAATAGCTTTGCGGCTCCTCCTCCATACGGACAGCCGACACCAGTTCGTCCAAGCGGAGCAGTTTCCCGTCGGTAGCCGTCACGGTGATGGCAGCAGGATTAAAACCAAGGGAGTTGCTCTCCGGCACCAGTGTCAGGCGTATCCATTCCCGGCTACCGTTACCTGTATCCACATTGTGCGTACCCAGAAATTCCTTCCGGTAATGCCGCTGTACTGCCTCGCTGATGTCCGATAGGGTCACACCCAGCAAGCGCAACTGTTCACTGTCATATTCCAGTCTCCACTCCATGGGCGTGGCACCGCTGAGTTCCACCTTATAGATACCCGGAATATTTGCCAGCCGCGGCTTGATATGCTCCTCGGCATACTGCTGAATCAATATCGGAGTGGAAGGGGCATTCAGTGTGAAGGACATGAAAGGGCGTGAGGCGTTCTCGTCGGGCACTTTCATGTGAATGGTGGGATAGCTGACACCTTCGGGCAATTGGGGCCACGTCTGCCGGATGATGGTGGAAGCTTCGAAGCGGACTGCCTCGACATCGGCATGCTTGTCCAGCTCCACAGTAATGTTGCCGTAGCCGTTGCCCGAAGTGGAGTTCAGCCGCTTCACTCCGCGGATACGCGCCAGCATGGATTCCAGCTTGCTGGTCACTTCCATCTCCACCACCCGCGACGAAGTGCCAGGCATGCTGAAACCCACCGTGAAGCCGGGCAGGCTGCGTGACGGATTCAGCTTGACGGGGAGCAGCGGTATCAACGCCACCCCTACCAAAGCAAGGCAGACAAACGCCACTATGACGGTGAAGGAAGAAACTCGTTTCATCAGTTATTATAATCAAATTTTTCCGACAGCGAAAATCCGCTGGCAAAGTCGTGCAACGTCAGTTTCCGTATCTTGTAATAATTCAGCCAGTAGTCCTGCAAGGCGGAGATGTAATTGCGTTGCGCTTCCTGCTGGCGGTTCAGCGAGAGGGTCAGGCTGTTGATGTCTGCCTTGCCGATAATGAAGCGCTGGCGGGTTTCGTTATACGCCAGGATGGCAAGGTCGAGGGCCTCTTCGGCACTGGCGACGAGGGCTTGCTGGACGTTGAAGTCACTGACGGTCATGATAACCTCCTCCTCAATGCTGATTTCACTCTGCCGGGCAGAAGTCTTCACCACGTTCAGATTGTTCCTCGCCATGTTGTATTTGCCTTTCCTCACGCCCCAGTCCACCAGTGGAATGGAGACACTGACCGACACCATCTCCTGCTGCATGGGATGCCTGTATGCTTCACCGAATTTCTCCGCCACCTGGTTGAAGCCGACGCTGGCGTTGATGCTGGCGTTGAAGCGCGATTCCTTCTTCGTCTTGTCTACTGTCTGCTCGGCTTCCAGCACTTCCTGACGAAGCCCCAGAAATTCCGGATTGTTTGCTTGAGCGGCCAGCAAAGCCTCATCAACCGGTATGGTCAGCGCCCTCGGACGTCCCGGAAGCGACACCCTGATATCCGTGTTCTTCTCCATATTCAGGAAAGATGCCAACGAAAACATGGCGCGCTTCAAGGCACTGGCGGCATTCTGCAAAGTATTGCGGGCGTTCACCACGTCGAGTTTCAGCGTCAGCAGGTCGGCACGGCTGATGGCGGCTATTTTCAAGCGCTGCATGCCGATGCGGTAGAGGGTATCGGTGGAGACGGCATTGTCCTTGGCCAAGTCATATTCCGCCTGTGCCATGGCAAGCGCAAAGAAATAGGTAGTGGCCTGCTCGGATACTCGCTCTGCATTGTAAATATACTCCTTCTTCACCTTTTCGTACTTCAGCGGCTCAATCCTGCGTTCCCAACGGAAAGGATTGTAACCGACCAGACTCTGCGAGTAGCCCAAACGAACCGGAACACTGGTGAACTGGGTATACTTGTTTCCACCGAAGCTCCGCATATAGCCCAGCTCCGTATCCAGATAGAACGTACCGCCCGTCAAGTCGAAATTCTGTCTGACGGCAAGATTGCCGTATGCATAGAAGGATTGCTGGCTGCGATAGATGTCAAGGTCCTGTTCGGAGTCGTAACGCTTGGTGATATCGCGGTTGTACTGTGCCGGAGTCATGTTCAGCGTCAAGCTGGGAAGGCGGTTTGCCTTATAGGTGCGGTATTCCCAATAACCGGCCAGATACATGTTCTTGGTGCGGAAGGCTTCCAGCGAACTGTCATTCGCCAGGGCAATGGTCTGCTGCAAATCGAGCGTTATCCGCTGCTGGGCAAAAGCGGAAAGGGCTCCCAGACTGAACAAAAGTATAAGACTTAATTTCTTCATGCTCTTTCTTTTCTATAAATAAACCAATATATCAACGGGATGATGAACAGACTGACCAGTGTCCCCACGAACATCGCCCCAATCATCGCTATGGAAAGCGGCTTCTGCAACTCCGAGCCCATGTCGAACGAGAACAGCAGCGGAACCATAGCGAAAATGGTGGTGAGCGATGTCATGATGATGGGCCGGAGCCTTCTGCGCCCCGCCTCGTGGATGGCCTCGAGCAACGGCATACCAGCCCTCCGTAATTCATTAATGGCATCCAGCTTCAAGATGGAGTCGTTGATGATGATACCGCACGTCACAATCAGTCCGATGGCGGACATCAGGTTCAGGGTATGCCCGCATATCCACAACAGAAGCAGGGCAAACGCCACATCTATCGGAATTTCCAGCAGCACGATGAGCGGCTGCACGAAGCTTTCGAACTGGGCGGCAAGAATGAAATACATCAGCAGGATAGAGATGAAAAGAATCACCACCAACTCGTCCAGCATCTGGCGGTTGGAGAAGAAACTGCCGGAGAAGGCCGTATCCCAGTCACCCGTGGCATCTGCCTCCCGCTTCACCTTTTCCATCAACTCCGGAGCATCGTCCACTTCATAGAAACGGAACGGTATATATTCACCGTTGCGTCCTGCCGTAATCGTTTTCAAATCCTCGGCCGGACGCACCTTTACCAGCTCCCGAAGCGGAATATGCTCCACTTCGCCCTTACTGTCCGGACGGGTCTGTATCAATGTCTGCTGCAGCACCTCGTTCACTGTCCGCTCCTCGCCCACAATGCTGATAGGCAGGTATTGCTGGTAGGAATGGAGCATAGCTACGCTGTTCTCCTTGAACGCTGTCCGCAGCGTACGGTAAAGCTCGTCATACGAAACGTCATAGAGCAACAGCTTTTCCTGCAGGATGCTTATGTCAAGCTGGTTCTCGAAAGCGATACCTACGGGCGCTGTCCCCGTAAGCTCCGCAAACTGTTGTTCCAGTCCGCGCAATTCTTCCGCCGCCGGCGCCTTCTCCTTGTTACGGGCATAAAGTTCCGCCACCACATCGGCCTCCCCGGTCACGAAAAGCTTCTCGAACACGGTTTCGGGTGGAGAAAAGGAGACTGTCGCCAACGGATATTCCCGCATCAACCACTCGCCCGCCTGCTTCTGCAAGGGAGCAATCCCGTCAGGCGAGGAAGTCTTGAAATACAATTCTGCCTCCGAAGAAGAGAGAGCCTGCTCACGGTTCAGCAGATAGTCCTGCTGGCCTATGGCAGCCGTCTGTTCCACAGTCTTGTCCAACAACTGTCCGAACAGCACATTCACACGATGCCGGTTCTCGTCCACATGTATATTTTCGTTCCATTCCACGTGGACTATCAGTTCATTCTGGTCTATCTGCGGCATACGCTCCTTGGCTATGGAATAAAACAGAAAGACACAAAGAGGAATAGAAACCACACAGAATATGATACTTACCGTCTTGTGGGAAAATACCCAGTCGATGCCCACATCATAAAAACGGTCCAGCGTATGTTCCTTCAACGGATTGTTGATGCGGATGCGGGAGAACCACGACCTGCCGCGCAACCCCGTCCGGTAGACCAGCATATAGAGGACCGGCAGCAGCATGATACCCGTGAAGTAGGAAACCAGCAGCCCCACCGTAACAGAGAATGCCTGGTCATAGAAAAGCGCTCCCGCAATGCCGCTCATAAATATCAGCGGCACAAACACGGCAACCGTGGTCAGGGATGAGCTCAGCATCGGCGTCACCACCTCACCCGTACCCGCCACGCAAGCCCGCCTCAACGAATAACCCCGTTCGCGGTACTGCGAAATATTTTCCGTGACAATGATGCTGCTGTCAATCATCATACCCAACGCCAGAATCAATCCGGACAGAGAAATTATATTGAGCGACATCCTGAACAGATAGAAGAACAAGAAACAGATTACAATGGACACCACCATGCTCAGGCCGATGATGAACGGCGACTTGACATCCCCCAAGAAGAGTACCGCCACAATGCAGATGAACAAGAAACCCAACGACAAGTTCTGCTGCAGATTGGAGATGGTATAGTCCAGCAACTCCGTCTGGTTACGGCTGATGCTAAAATCAATGTCGGGATATACTTTCTTGAAGTAGTCCATCGTGCTGTTGATGGCAAGCTTCATGTCTTCCATATTCTCGTCCGCCTGCTTGATGACGGCAAGGGTAACGGCACGCTTGCCATTGCTCATGGAGACACCTTTCTCCTTGGCAGGAACAATCTCTACCCGGCAGAAGTCTCCCAAGCGGATGATACGTCCTTCCTTTCGCAGCAGGATGCCCTTCACGTCCTCCTCTGTCCGCAGCAGGGTGGAGAACTTGATGTTGTATTCGTAGTAGCCGTCGCGCACAGTCATGCTGCCCGGCTCCACGTTGTTTTGCGCCAGCACGTTTTCTATGTCTTCAATGGAGAGCCCCAACACAGCAAGCTTATCCGGGTCGGGCACAATCTGTAACTGGCGTTCGACCAAACCCGTGACATCCACCATTGCCACTTCTGCCAACTGCTCGATGCGACGCTTTATGACATTTTCGGCAAACTCGCACAAATCAAGAAACGCACGTTCGTCCGTCTTGCCGTATGCACTGTCGTTTTTTAGGGTCAGGTTGAGGTAGAAGACAGGAATGTCCGTCGCACTTGCCTTTATCACCTTCGGGCGTTCGGCATCCTTGGGCAGATAGTTCATGGCGGCGTCAATCTTCTCGTTCACTTCTATGAAGGCAAGGTCGGTATTCGTACCGAAGTCGAAGCCCAGGCGGATGATGCCTGCACCATCGCGCGTCTCGCTGTCCATGTCCTTCAGTTTCGCCACCTGGATGAGCTGCTGCCGCAGAGGTTTCACCACCGTATTCTCTAATTCACGCGCCGAGGTATTCTGCGCCGACACCTGCACTGTAATTTCCGGGATGGCAATATCGGGCAGCAAGGATACCGGCAGGGTGAAGTAAGTCACCAGCCCGACAATGAAGCATGCTGTAAATGCCATCAGTACGGCAATAGGCCGCTGTATCAAAAACTTTATCAATTGAACTATGAATTTTGAATTACCACTTATCACTCATTATCTATCAACCACCTTCACCGATGCTTCATGTGCCAGATTCACATTTCCCGTCACAATGACCGTATCGCCTTCTTTCAGGGCATCGTCGGCCATACTATAGCTTTCCGCATTCTCCAGACCGGTCTGCACATAGTTCCACTGCGCCTTTCCGTCTTTCAGGGTAAACACCACCTGCTTGCCCGAACGCAACACCACGGCACTCTTCGGGATTACAAGCTGTCCGCCCAGAGAGCGGTGCACGTTCACCCTCACGTTCATCCCACTGAACAGCCGTCCCTTGCCATTGACGGCAGCCTTCACCTTAACCATCCCCTTGTCATCCACCAGAGGATTGATTTGGGTGATGCGCCCCTCCTGCCTAAAGCCGGCATCCGAATAAGGGGTAACAATCACCTTGTCGCCACTCTTTATCAACGGCAGTTCGCTTTCCAGCACCGTGAAGTCCACCTCCATACCTTGAGTGCCGATAATGGAGCAGAAGGCTTCCGAGGTACTTGCCTCGTTGAACGGTTTGGAGAACAGGTTCGCCACTACCCCGTCAAAAGGCGCAACCAGCGTGGCGTGTTCCTCTTCATACGCGGCAAGCTCATACTGGGCGAGGCTCTGGTCGTAACCGCTCCTCACGCGGGCCAGCTTCATGATGTCAGCAGGTACTTTGGAGGCATCCCCCACCGGATAGCCTTGCCCTATCAATACATCCTGCAACTCAAGTTCCGCTTTTTCCAAGGCATCCTTGGCCTGCGCGGTCTTGTTCTTCAGGCGGAACTTATCCAGTTCGGCAAGTTTCTGCCCTTTGCGCACCGGGTCACCGTTCTTCACGTAGATGTGTGCCACTACACCGGTGGTCTCAAAACGCAAATCCGCCATGGCACCGGCGGTTACTTTTCCGTTGCTCACCAGTTCATGCTCAAAGGTCGCCCGCTTCAGGACTTTCACGGTCACTTCATTGCTTTCACTTGGCAGGACGGTTGCCACCCCTTCCTCGGACTCTTTTCCCTTTCCGGCATCGGAGCAGGCGGCAAGCAGGGCAACGGCCATGCATAGCAGGTATCGATAGTTCTGTGTCTTCATATTCATACTCAATTATAAATTGATAAAATTAATCGTTTCAAAAAAACGAACCGATATTTGCATGTGGACACTTTTTTCATAGCACTTTAGCAATTAGTTCGCTCATTATTAACACTTTCCGTTTTTATTCATCTTTTTTGATATGGACAAAAATAAGCTGAATCTTTTTTATTTCCTCCCTCATCTGTCGTATTGCCGTAGAATGCACTTTCGGCTCTTTCGTCAATACCATCCGCTTCATTTTTTCAAACTTGTCCGGTTGCCTGAAGCTTGGTTCCGCATAAAGCTTCGCAAGCAGATAATAGGGATAAATACGTCCCGGCAAACGATGGGTGGAACGGATAAACCAGTCTTCCGCTGACAAGCAATCACCCATCTGCTGATAGTTCTTGCCTATCACATTCAGTATCATGGGGTCACAACTACGCTGTAAAGCTTCTTTCAAAATACGGTTGGATTTACTGAACTGCTGCTGCTTGTGCAATCCATGCCCATATTCGAACAAGAAAGATGCCCGGTCTCTCAACAGAGGATAAAGGCGCCCGTACTCTTTCTCTGCCGATTGATACGCACCTGCATTATACAGCACCCGCGCATTCATCCACTCCCGACAGGCCTGCTCCACTTGCAAGTCATTCTTCAGGCGAAAACCGCCAATGATGCCTACTGATACAGCCAGCCCCAACCATTGCCAACGGTCGGCACCGGACAAGCACGCCACAAGCAATCCTCCAAATGTAACGATAAATACCGGAAGTTGTAGCGGATAGGAGGAAAAAGAGAATATCATCAAAGAAAGAATAGCCCCACAGATACCATAACGTCCTTTACGGACTCCCCTATACAAACACAGCACGACCACAACCAATAGACATACCGCCAAAGGAATGCCCAGTTCGACCGCAGCCTGCAGATATTCATTGAATGCATATTCCGGACTTCCCGCCACACGTTCCTCCCACGGTTCATAATCACCTGCTGCAAAATAAGTTTCCTGCGCATTTCCGTAGGCTGCTGCGAAATTATGAATCCCATATCCGGTCAACGGCTTTTCTGCAATGGCACGACAAGTTATCTTCCACATGAAAAGACGGCCACGTGCAGAATCGGGTTTCAAGACAAACAGTAAATAGCCCGCCAATAGCAGGACACAGAACCCACCGACCACTGCCATCAGCACACGCTGCCTTTGCTGCTGCCATAATAATCTGAACTTATCCGTCCAATCCATATGCCAAGCATATACACACAAACAGGAAACTCCTGCCGCCAACCATGCCGAACGGCTCATTCCTGCCGGAAGCACACAAAGGATAAGCAGCATCACACCACCGGCAATCATAGCTCCAACTTTATCCATCACCTTTTTCCATCCTTTCCCGTCATTCCGGTCAGAGCAGAGAATCTCCCCCCTCTTGGTCAGCCATTGATGCAGACAGACCGGAAGTATCATGGCCAAATAGCCGGAATAAGGCCCCGGATTGAAGAAAGAACCTGTCAATACATACAAGGAATGGTTGGACACAGCATAACCATAAAGCTGCCTCAATCCCCAAACAGCCTCAATGCCCCCCAGCATTACCAATACCCACGAAACCGGTATAAAAAGAAAATACCTTTTTTCCATCATCAATCCAGCCATCAACAGACATCCTGCAACTACCAATGCACTTTTATCGAAATAGAGCCATTGCCCTATAACATCAGCTACAGGAAGTCCGGAAGAAACGTTACATGCCAAAGACAATAAAACTATACAAGCAATGTAGACCAAACTTCCAGTCAATAGATTACGTACATTATTCATTCTATCTATCAAATATTCAATAGTATTCTTAATTCACCAAAAGATTTGTTTCCCGTCTTTATATTCAAAAATCCGTTCATCTTTACCGGCTGTGTGATTCTTCAGATAAAATAAAGCACCTTGAAACCCTGAATAGACAATAGAATCTGACACAGCCATTTGCCGCCCGACAGAATTCCATTTTCCTCCACCCCAATAAAACAATTCATACAAATTACCTTTATAAATAAAATTCACCTCATTACGAGGAGTATACACCACCTTCTCCACACGATGGGGACTTCCAAAGTCCATCCCGGTCCATCCTCCATCCGGATGTATATAATCAAATGAAGTATCCGGATTACCGTCAAATGCGTTCAAATATTCATGTGTATTGTCTTCAAAACTTCCCGGAGTACCTATGATTTCCCCATATAGAGGTATGGTATCTTCCGTATTCTCATAAAAAGCCAGTTCCGAGATATTACAGAAACATCCGTCAGCACCCTTATAGCGCATATACCGATACGGTTTATCAGACTTCAACCGGGCCACAGTATATAGCCGATACGGAGCCTCCTTTATCAAAAGTAGAGTATCCTTCCGCCCAAAGTCTGCCCGGTCGCTTCCTTCCACTACTCCCCCAATCATCCGGTCATTGAAAAGAACACTCAAAGTAAGATGGCACTTCCTATACAAGACCAATTCCTGCTTTTCAGCTTCCGGAACAATGAACCGTATCTTTCCGGTTTCACGCTCCAGAAGAAAAGGAGAAGATACTGCAGCGTATTCCTTTCCGTTCCAGGCAGCCAGCGTAAAGACCGCCCCGCCTCCCACATCCTCAAAACGAGCCTCCCGCTTTTTAAAGAAAGTATATCCTATAGGTTGCCATTGTAGTCTGTTGGCAAGGCACAAATACACCATATCCCCCTCACGAAACTGTCCGGAAAGCAAAGAATCCGGAAGAGCTACAGTCCAATTCCTGCTACCGGTATAAAGTGCAGTGACATCGCGGAAGAACGGACGTCGGAATGCCGGGTAAACATCGGAATATTTCCCCAGTTTCCGTACCGCCTCCTTATCAATACTATAGGTTGCCCGGTACATTTTTCCCCTCGAAATGCTATATTCTTCCGCTTTGCTCCATACTTCTTCATAAGGAAGATTTGCAATGTATGTCTTTCCTTCCTTATCCAAAACAAAATTCCAGAAATGAGAGGCATTGTTGTCTCCTAATACCATCACCCTATCTACTCCGCACGGAATGCCCAATGCCCGCAACACATATATCATGGCATCCGTAAACTCTCGGCAACTGCCCGTATGCCATTTCAGTACATCCGGTCCCAAATGAGGCCCCACCGGAAAAAGAGCCGTATTCCGGTAGTTCGCTTTCCGCAACGTATCCATCAACAACTGGGCGGCAACCTTAGGATTATCAGCCTCATCTGTCTTCCTGAATTCATCCAAAATCGGGCTATAGCACTCATAAATTTCTTTGCGCCAGAGAGAAAGCGGCTCATCCCCTATTCTATAAGGCAATATATATTCGCAGAAAGTATCAAAATCAACATGCTTTCCCCAAGGTTGCTCCCGCCAGACTTTGAATGCCCATTCTATATGATTGACCAAAAAAGCGGAATCCACCGTCATAATGTCCCTCTTATAAGTCAATTGATTTATAGAAAATTCTCCATCTGCTCTTTTCAAGGAATCAATCAACTCTTGCACATGCCTGGAATAAGGAAATGAAACGTATTCACTGAAATACTTCCTGTAATTCTCCAAGGCCTTTCCCTCGTAAGCACCATGAAAAGGCATATTCTCTATCAGAAAACAAGCAGCACGATATTTGTCACCGTCCTCTTCCTTGTAACGGTCCAGTACCTTTTGCAACTCCGCACGGTTATCACCGGCAAGATTCAAAGCTGTGTCCAACCACTGATTTTCCGAAGAACAAGCCATAAACAGACCTGCTGTAAACCATACCCATACACACCAATGTTTCATATCACTATTCCATTTTTTTCTATTCCAATCTGAAAGACAATCCAATCAATCCTTACAATCCGATACAAATACCTGCTTACCATCTTCCATATGAAATATCAGTTCTTCTTCTCCACGGGTACTGTCATGCAAATAGAGCAAAGCTCCCGATGGTATCCCGTCATATGGCAGAAAAGGTTTTTCTGCCATTTTCTTCCCCAATGAGTTCCAACAGCCCTCTCCCCAATAGAAGAGTTCATAACAATCCCCTATCCTGACAAAGTTATCATCGTTACGGGGCATATACATAAAATTGTCTATAGTAACAACCTTTCCAAAATCCACCGTTACACTTGCACCGGGTTTTGATGAAATGAAATACGACAACGGCTCATTATCATAGACCTGATGGGCAAAAGTACCCACTGTAGCCGGAGCATCTCCCCAACTGTCTATAGGGACAATCTCTTCCTCTCCTTTATAAAAATGCATTTCGGCAACTTCCGCATATCCCTCTGCCGAAGAACAAAAACGGGCATAGCGACCCCTTACCGGTTTCTCAAGAATAACGTGATTATAATTGATACCGGGCGTATCTTTCACAGTACACAACAACTCCGCATTTTTAAAATCCTTATCACAAGCCGCCTCAAAATGCCCGTCTTTTATCCCTCCCATATAGTTCCTGATACGTTCCGAAAGAGGGTATTTCCGATACAATTCAGCAGAATAGCACTTGGAGGTATCTGCAACATAAGGATGTATATCCTTGCCATCAAAATAAAAAGGATTTCCAATAGGGCGATACTGCCCGTTTGCGAATGCCAACAATATATAAACCTGCCTCGAAGCCAAATTCCTGAAAAGCGCTTTTCCACTTTCTACCTTAGTAAAATCTATTCCCCGCCACCCATAAGCACTGAACAACCCCACATAAACATAATTCCCGTCCATCCCTTCTACCGGCAGTTCCAGATTCGAATCAAAATAATTATCCGACACTTTTCTTGCAAACACATCCTTAAAAGCAGCCGGTACGGACTGGTTCCGCATAAAATCACCATCCATGTCCCATTGTCTGCCAAAACACCGGCGGTAAACCACGCTCGGGCGCCGACTGTCAATATAGAAACTTCCCCGTTCCGGCTTCCGGGAAGGGAAAGTAAAAGGAAGGCAGACACCCGTTACATCCCTCACCACATTCCACACATGCCCTTTTCGTGTTTCCGCATTGAAAGTATAGAAATCATAGGCTACCGGGACGCCGATGGCCCGCATCACATAAATCATAAAATCACAAGCATCCTGACACTTGCCGATACGATTATGCAGCAAGTACTCTCCTCCCAAATGCGGATAGTTAAAGACCCACGTAAACCGGTAAGGGTCTTCCTTCTGCAAATACTCCCATACCACACTGACCGCCTCCACCACATCGCTACCCGTATAAACCTCGTCCAGCAAAAAGGAATAACGGTCATGGTATATCTGCCGCCAGTTGTCCGGAGTCTCATTTCCGATACGATAGGGAAGCAGCCATTCACAGAAATCTGCAAAAGAAAGGGAAGCATTCCACGGACGCTTTTTCCAACCATCAAAAGCCAAATCAATGTTATTTATCAAGAATTCAGCCCTTATATTCAGTACATCCGGTTTTCTCTGCAATCCGGAAGGGGTATAATAATCCCAATCCGGTACGGCAGTATCCTTCAGCATCACCCCATAAGCATCTGCCGAAGCCAGCACTGTTTTCAAAGAATCCAGTTCTTCACCTTCAAGGGCATAGTGATAAGGCATATTTTCTATCAAGAAACAAGCGGCTTTATATTTTTCAGGCTCATCTTTATAATGTTCCAGTACCTTTTCCAGTTCGCCTTTGTTGGTTGCAGCACACTCCAGTGCGTACTCCAATCTGCCGGAAGCATTGCAAGCCTCCAATATCCCGGCAATCAATAATATCCAGAGCAATTTAAACAGAACTTTCATCTTAGTCTATTCTTTTAAAGATACGTTTCCATCTCATTTTTCCAGTATTCGGGCTGACGGACTTCCATACCAGCCATGCCCTTCCCACTATAAATGGTTCCGGCAGTAATCCCCAGTAGCGGGAATCTTTTGAATTCACCATCTTGTCACCCGAAACAAAATAATAGTTCTCACAGAAGCGGTAATTGTGTATCACACTGTCCCCCAGCAGAACCGAATCTCCATGCAATGTCAGTTTCTTTTTCTGTTCCCACTCTATCACGTTCCGATACAGCAACCGTGTTTCCGGATTCATTCCTACCACGCTGCCTTTGGCCGGTATATAAAGAGGCCCAAACTCGCTGATAGTCCACCCATTACAGCCACCATCGGGAAAGCTCTTAAGAACAAGGCCCCGTTCCTCCATCATGCCCGAAGATATCAATTTACCTAATTCCTCCTGCGCCTGCACATTTCCTGCGATACCATCAAATCCGGACACACGATAATGTGTATTCCTTATCTCCAACGTATCACCCGGCACGGCGATACAGCGCTTCACGTAATACAACATCACGTCCAGCGCAATGCTGTCCCACCTGCCCGGATAAGGAAAATTGAACACTAGTACATCATTCCGCTGAAAATTTCTCCATCCGGACATACGGTGCATCCTCACCTCCTTTTTCTCCACGGCATCAAGCACATTGAATAGGCGTGCTCCACCCGAACATTTATCCACCAGAATATAATCACCCGCCAGCAACGACGGTTCCATCGAGTCCGACGGTATCTTGAAGGAGGTCACCACAAACACCTGCAATACTATCAGTATCACAACAAGCAGGCACAGACAGAATAATACGTTTGTTATTCCATTCAACCATTTTTTCAATTGCAGCCGCTCCTTCATCCCATCAATCAGTTATTTTGCATCCCCACTAATCTTCAAAACCAACGGAGAATTTTCTGTATTGCAATATACCGTTATCGTCTTGTCGAAGTGCTCCGGATGTTCGGCTTTATAAACCACTTCCAAAGCTATTTCCTTACCCGGTAATGCCGGTTCCTTTGAATAAGCTACGGTAGTACAACCACAAGAAGTGGCAACATCTTGTATAACCAATGGTTTGTCACCCACATTCTTCAATATAAAAGTTGCTTTTTGTTCCTCCTGCCAATCAAAGTTACCTAAATGCAAAAATGAGACATCTATATGGACTTTAGTCTGGGTAATGCCTTTTCCAGCAGTTGATACAATATCATTCCCACGAATAATTTTCAGATACAATTCTTTTATTTTAGGATTAAGAATTGGATTCCCCATCGCTAACACTTTATTATCCTTATCCAGCAAAAAAGTTTGGAAAGCCATATCAGATGGAAAATGATTTAAGCGATTAAGTTTATCATTTTCATCTATACAAACTGGATAGTCAAAGCCATTCTTTTTTAAAGCATACAATAATTCTATTTCACTTTTTGAATGTAAAAACAGTAATACAGAAACCTTTCCTGGATAAGTTGAATCCAACCGATGTATAAACTCCCTCCACATAGGCAGTTGCAATTTACAACTGAAACATCCAGCCGAATCCACATAGCTAAGAATTGTATATTGCAAATGAGCCGGATATTGAACAGTATCCTTTCC
>ENA-UERZ01001247-UERZ01001247.1-human-gut-metagenome-genome-assembly--contig:-NODE-1247-length-19571-cov-4.753770_pt1 | contig 19571 bp, 19 predicted proteins | sample MGYA00242997_ERZ507998 | MGnify/ENA primary metagenome ERZ507998 (study PRJEB26167, sample SAMN06115470) | human gut metagenome | host: Homo sapiens | place: China:Henan | collected 2016-06-23... | reverse complement strand
GCCCACCCACATCCTCAACGGGGAGGAGTATGACAAGCTCTGCGCCCAGGCGGAGCCCTGGCGGGGACGCTTTGCCCGCTTTGCGGTGGGGAACCCCCTGCTCACCACGGCGGAGGACTATCTGGCCGCAGCCGATGCGGTGATGGAATCCATCCCCGCCCCCGGGGCGGACGAGGCCCTGGTCTTTATGGGCCACGGCAGCGCACATTTTGCCAATTCCGCCTATGCCCTGTTGGAGTATGCCCTCCACGACCGGGGCTGGGACCGGGCCTTTCTGGGGACGGTGGAGGGATACCCCGCCCTGGACCAGGTCCTGCGCCGCCTGCGGGAGCGCAGCGGCGTGCGGCGGGTACGGCTTCAGCCATTCATGGTGGTGGCGGGGGACCACGCCGCCAACGACATGGCGGGCGGGGAGGAGGACTCCTGGAAGAGCCGCCTGGAGCGGGAGGGCTATGCGGTGGAGTGCGTGCTGCGGGGCCTGGGGGAGTACCCGGCCTTCCGCGCCCTCTTTGCCGGCCACGCCCTGGCGGCCCAGGGGGAAGAAGAGAGAGACAAGCGCCCGGACTGAGTGGCGGGACGCTTTCTCACCGGAGCGTGCTCCGGGATATTGAAGAGATGGTCTGCGGTAACTGCCCTGCGGGGCGGTTTTAAAAGGGAAGACGGGTGAGAGTCCCGCACAGTCCCGCTGCCGTGATGGAAGAGCGGACCCGCACACAGTCACTGGCCCCCTTCGGGCTGGGAAGACGCGGGCGAGCCATGAGGCCAGAGTCGGAAGACCTGCCGCAGACCACACCGGCCCATGCCGGCAAACCATACCGCTACGGAGGATAGGAGGTGTGTTTCCCGTGAAGAAGCAGTGGAACGCAGAAAACGGTACCGGGTGAGTCCGGACGCAGGACCGTCCCGCTTGGGCGGGACCTTCAACCAAAGTGCAAATTGGGAAAGGATGAATGTACCATGAAACGATTGGATTCCTGTGTCCGCCTGTCCGCCGCCCTGTGCATGGCGCTGGGCCTGCTCTCGGTGAGCGCCTCGGCCATGCACATTGCCGAGGGCTATCTCCCCCGGCCCTGGGTCTTTGGCTGGATGGCCGTGTGTGCGCCCTTTGTGGTCGCCGGGCTGCGCTCCATCCAGAAGAGAGTGCGGGACTATCCCCGGGCCAAGGTGCTTTTGGCCATGTGCGGCGCGTTCGCCTTCGTGCTTTCGGCCCTCAAGCTCCCCTCGGCTTCCGGCTCCTGCTCTCATCCCACCGGTGTGGGGCTGGGCGCCATCCTCTTCGGACCCACCGCCACCACAGTGCTGGGGCTCATCGTGCTGCTCTTCCAGGCCCTTCTGCTGGCCCATGGCGGCATTACCACCCTGGGGGCCAATGTCTTTTCCATGGCCATCGTGGGGCCTTTTGTCTCCTGGGGCGTGTACCTGCTGCTCAAGCAGCTGAAGGTCCGTCCCGCTGTGGCGGTCTTCTGCGCCGCGGCCCTGGGGGACCTGATGACCTATGTGACCACCTCGGTACAGCTGGGCGTGGTCTACGGCAACATCGGAGAGTATCTGACCATTTTTGCCGTCACCCAGCTCCCCCTGGCTGTGGCCGAGGGACTGCTGACGGTGGTGGTCTTCAACGTGCTGGAGAAGTATGCCCGGGACGAGCTGCTGGAGCTCTCGGTGCTGTAAGGAGGGACGGAACATGAAAGTCTGGCAGAAAAATACGGTGCTCATTTTATTGGTGGTCCTGCTGGCGGCGGCCCCCCTGTGGCTGTGCCGGGATGCTGAGTTCGGCGGAGCCGACGGTATGGCCGCCGAACTGGTGGAGGAGAGCGTGCCCGGGTTTGAACCCTGGTTTGAGCCCATCCTGGAGCCGGCCAGCGGTGAGATCGAATCTCTGCTCTTCGCCCTCCAGGCGGCGGTAGGGTCCGGCGTGGTGTGCTTTATCCTGGGCCGCATCACCGCCCGGAAACCGGACAGCAAGGACGCGTGACCATATGGGGACCGATCGCTATGCCTATGCCTCCCGCCTGCGGCGGGTGGACGCCATCCCAAAGCTGTGGCTGTCGCTGATCCCCCTGCTCCTGTGCGTGTGCTGCGACAGCGCCGTGGTGGGGGCGGCCACCCTCCTTTTGATGGGGGGACTCAATGTATGGCTGGGCGGGCAGAGGCTGAGGACGGTCCTCCGTTTTCTGAAGATCCCGCTGGCCTTTCTGGCCGTGGGCTGTCTCACCATCCTGGTGCGCCCCCTGTCACCGGAGGAGGGCGCGCTGTGGTCGGTGGAGCTTTTGGGCCGCTTCCGCTGGGGGATCACGGCGGAATACCGGGACCTGAGCCTCATGGTGCTGTGCAAGGCCGTGGGGGCGGTGTCGGCCATGTATTTCCTCTCCCTGAATACGCCTGTCACCGATGTGACTCTGGCCCTGGAGCGGCTGCGGGTGCCCAAGCTGCTGGTGGAACTGATGGAGCTGATCTACCGCTTCATCTTTGTCCTCACGGACACCGCCGGGCGCATCCGGGTGGCCCAGGAGTCCAGGCTGGGCTACCAGGGCTGGCGCAGGAGCCTGGAGAGCCTGGGAACTCTGGTCTCCATGCTCTTCCTCCGGGCCTGGCGGCAGGGGGAACGCTCTTTTACTGCCCTGGAATCCCGGGGTTACAAGGGGCGGCTGGACACCCTGCCCGCCGACGCGGCGCCGGGGGAATGGCTCTATGCCGTGCTGGCCGGAGTGAGCGCGGCGCAGCTGGGCGCGCTGGCGCTGGAAAGGAGCTTGCTGGGATGAACTACGCCATTGAGACAAGGGAACTGTGCTATACTTATGAGGACGGCACCCGGGCCCTGGACGCCATCTCCATCCGGGCCGCCCGGGGGGCGGTCACGGGGATCTTGGGGGCCAACGGCGCGGGCAAGTCCACCCTCTTTCTCAACCTGAACGGAGTGCTCACCCCCTCCGGGGGGCGGGTGCTGCTGGACGGGAAGGAGGTATCCTATACCCGCCGGGACCTGCCCGAGCTGCGCCGGCGGGTGGGCATCGTCTTTCAGGACCCGGACGACCAGCTCTTCTCCGCCGACGTGTACCGGGACATCTCCTTCGGAGCGGTGAACCTGGGCCTGCCTCCGGAGGAGGTGCGACGGCGGGTGCAGCTGGCCATGGAGCGCACGGGTGTGACCGCCCTGCGGGACAAGCCCACCCACGCCCTCTCCTATGGGCAAAAGAAGCGGGTGGCCATCGCCGGGGTCCTGGTGATGGAGCCCAGCGTGATGATTTTGGATGAGCCCACCGCGGGGCTGGACCCCCAGGGGGTGAGCGAGCTGATGCGCCTGCTCACCGCCCTGCGGGATCAGCTGGAGATGACCATTCTGCTGGCCACCCACGATATGGATATCGTGCCTCTCTACTGCGACTACGCCTATGTGCTCAGTGGAGGGCGCGTGGCGGGGGAGGGGCCGGCGGAGGAGCTGGTCTGCCGGCCCGGACTGCTGCGGGAGAACCACCTGCGCCTGCCCCGGATGGCCCATCTGATGGAGATCCTGGCGGAGGAGGACGGGGTGGACCTGCCCCGTTCGGCCGCCACGATCGGCGCAGTCCGCCGGGCCGTATTAGAGCTGCTCAACAAGGAGGAAACGAGATGAAGCGAGGAATACTGTACGGCGTGGGGGTGGGGCCCGGGGACCCGGAGCTGCTCACGCTGAAGGCGGTGCGCATTCTGCGGGAGGCCGACGTGGTGGCCATGCCCGACAAGGGCAGCGGGGAACAGACCGCCCGCAAGATCGTGCAGGCCTATATCGAGGGGAAAGAGCTCATCTCCTGCCCCACGCCCATGGTGCGGGATAAGGAACTGCTGGCGCAGAGCTATGAGGCAAACGCCGACACCCTGTGCGCCCTGCTGGACCAGGGGAAGAACGTGGCCTTCATCACCCTGGGGGACCCGTCGGTCTACTCCACCTACCTCTACCTCCATGAGCGGGTGGCCGGGCGGGGCTACGAGGCGCGTCTGATCCCCGGGGTACCCTCTTTCTGCGCCGTGGCGGCCCGTCTGGGGATCAGCCTGTGCCAAGGGGAGGAGCGGCTGCTCATCGTCCCGGCCAGCCACAGCGTGGAGGACTGCGTGGATTTCCCCGCCAATCAGATCTACATGAAGGCCGGCCGGCGTCTGGGCGGGCTCCTGGAGACCCTGGAGCGGCATGGACGGCTGGAGGGGGCCATGGCGGTCTCCAACTGTGGCATGGAGGAGGAGCGGGTCTGGCCCCGGGCGGCCGACATGGACCCGGAGAGCCGCTATTTCTCCGTCCTCTTCACGCCGGGAAAGGACCGGGACTGAGATGGGAATTTATTACTGCGTTTTGAGCGACCGGCGGGCCCCCATCGCCCTGCGGGAGCGGCTCTCCTTTACCAAGGGCCGGGTGGAGGAGGTCTGCGCCCAGCTGGCCCGCCGTCCCGGCATCCGGGGCTGCGTCCTCCTCTCCACCTGCAACCGCACCGAGCTCTACTGCTCCTGGGAGGGGGAACTGCCCCCCGGCCCCCAGCTCCTGTGCGAGGCCGCGGGGGTGGAGCGCTCCCTCTTTGACGGCGCCTTCCGGACCCTGTCGGGGGAGGAGGCGGGACGCCACCTCTTTGAGGTGGCCGCCGGCCTGCGCTCCCGGATCTGGGGGGAGGATCAGATCCTCTCCCAGGTGCGGGAGGCTCTGACCATCGCCCGGCGGGCGGGGAGCGCCGACAGCGTGCTGGAGACCCTCTTCCGCATTGCGGTGTCGGCCGGGAAAGAGCTCCGGAGCAAGGTGCGCGTGAGCGGCGTGTCCCCCTCCTCGGCGGCCCGGGCGGTGGAGGTCCTCCGGGAGGAGACCGGGGGGCTTGCCGGCAAGCGGGCGCTGGTCATCGGCAACGGGGAGATGGGGCGGCTCTCCGCCCGGCTCCTGCGGGAGGCGGGGTGCGCCGTGACGGTGACCCTGCGCACCTACCGCCATGGGGAGACCGTGGTCCCCGCCGGGTGCGCGGTGGCCCCCTATGAGGAGCGCTACCGGGCCATGGAGGGGATGGATCTTCTTCTCTCAGCCACCACCAGCCCCCACTACACGGTGGGGGAGGAGGAGTATGCCGCCCTCTCCCGCCCCCCGCGCCTGCTGGTGGATCTGGCCATCCCCCGGGACATCGCCCCCCAGGTGGGGGAGCGGGCGGGCGTGACCCTCTACAACATCGACACCCTGGGCTGCGGCGTGGAGCGGGTGATCCCGCCGGAGGGAGAGGCCATCCTCGCCGCCGCCATGGAGCGCTTCCGCCAGTGGGAGGGTTACCGCTCCAGCCTGGGGGCCATCGAAGAGGTCAAGGCGGCGGTGCTGGAGCGGGTGCTGGCCGCCGGATGCGCGGAGCTGGAACCCGAAGAGGCCGCCGAGCTGGCGGTGAGCCGGGCGGTGGAGCTGCTGGCCGGGAATCTGAAGGGCTGTTTGAGCGCGGAGGATCTGACCCACTGTGCCCGCAAGATCCGCGCCCACACCCGGGCATAGAGAGGAGGGGCCATGGAAGCAAACCGAATGCTGTTTCCCCTCTTTGTGGACTTGCAGGGCAAGCTGGCCGTGGTGGTGGGCGGCGGAACGGTAGCCGCCCGGCGCACCGGCGCGCTGCTGCGCTTTGGGGCCCGGGTGCGGGTGGTGGCCCCCCGGGTGAAGGAGCGGCTGGCGGGCGCGGAGTATGTGCTGCGCCCCTATGCCCCGGGGGATCTGACCGGGGCGGACCTGGCGGTGGCCGCCACCGACGACCGCCAGGTGAACGCCGCGGCGGGGGAGGAGGCCCGGAGCCTGGGCATCCCCGTCAGCGTGGCCGACGCGCCTGGGGAGTGTACCTTTTTCTTTCCCGCCATCTGTGAGGGCGGAGAACTGATCGCCGGCATGGTCTCCCGCAACGGAGACCACCGGGCCGTGGCCGGAGCGGCCCGGGCGGTGCGCCGGACATTGGAGGAGTGGAAATGAGCGTGATCCGTATCGGAAGCCGGGAGAGCCTGCTGGCGGTCCGGCAGTCCGAACTGGTAATGGAGGCCATGCGCGCCCTCTGTCCCGGTGTGGAGCTGGAGCTGGTGACCATGAAGACCACCGGGGACAAGATCCTGGACCGGACGCTGGACCAGGTGGGGGGAAAGGGGCTCTTCGTCCGGGAGCTGGACGCGGCCCTGCTGGAAGGGCGGGTGGATATTACCGTCCACAGTCTCAAGGACCTGCCCATGGAGACCCATCCGGATCTGCCGGTGGTGGCCTTTCCCCGCCGGGCCGACCCACGGGATGTGCTGGTGCTGCCCGAGGGCGCGGCGGAGCTGGACCCGGCAAAGCCCATCGGCTGCGCCAGCCGGCGGCGGGCGATCCAGCTGGCGGGCCTCTTCCCGGGAACGGAGGTCCGGCCGGTCCGGGGCAATGTTCAGACCCGGTTGCGCAAGCTGGACAGCGGGGAATACGGCGCTCTGGTCCTGGCGGCCGCGGGGCTGCGCCGCCTGGGGCTGGAGGGGCGCATCGCCCGGTATTTCTCGCCTGAGGAGATGCTCCCCGCCGCCGGGCAGGGCATCCTGGCCGTCCAGACCCGGCGGGACGCCCCGGCGTGGCTGGAGGGACTCAACGACCCGGACGCCCGGGACTGCGCCCTGGCCGAGCGGGCCTTTGTGCGGGAGCTGGACGGAGGATGTTCCTCCCCGGTGGCGGCTTACGCCGTGATCGAGGGGGAGGAGCTCCTCCTCACCGGCATGGATGAGACCGGCCGGCGGCACACCATCCGGGGGAGCCGCCGGGAGGCCGAGAACCTGGGCAGCCGCCTGGGCACGCGGAGCAAGGAGGAGAAACGCCATGGGTAAGGTGATTCTGGTCGGAGCCGGCCCCGGAGATCCGGGTCTGCTCACCGTCAAGGGGCGGGAAGCTTTGGAACAGGCCGACGTAGTGGTCTATGACCGCCTGGTGAGCCCCGCCATTCTGGATCTCATCCCGGCGGGGGCCCGGCGCATCGACGTGGGCAAGAACGCCGGATGCCACCCCGTGCCCCAGGAGGAGATCAACCGCATCCTCCTGGAGGAGGGGAGCGGGAACCAGGTGGTGGTCCGTCTCAAGGGAGGCGACCCCTTCCTCTTCGGACGGGGCGGGGAGGAGCTGGAGCTCCTGGCCCGGAACGGCGTCCCCTTTGAGGAGGTGCCCGGCATCACCTCGGCCATTGCGGCCCCGGCCTACGCGGGTATCCCGGTGACCCACCGGGATTTCTGCTCCTCCCTCCACATCATCACCGGCCACCGCCGGGCGGGGGAGAAGCTGGAGATCGACTTTGAGGCCCTGTGCCGCACGAAGGGCACCCTGGTCTTTCTGATGGGCGTGTCGGCCCTTCCGGACATCTGCGCCGGACTCCTGGCGGCCGGAATGGACGGCTCCACCCCGGCCGCCGTGGTGGAGCGGGGGACGACCCCCGACCAGCGGCGCCTCTCCGCCACCCTGAAAGAGCTGCCCGCCCGGGTGGCCGCGGCAGAGGTGCGCAGCCCTGCCGTCATCGTGGTAGGGGGCGTGTGCGCCCTGGCGGAGGAATTTGACTGGTTCGGCCATCTCCCCCTGCGGGGCAGGCAGGTGGTGGTCACCCGGCCCCGGGAGCGCGCGGGAACGCTGACCGGGCGGCTGCGCGCGCTGGGGGCCCGGGTTTGGGAGTGCCCCTGCATCGAGACCATCCCCCTTTCGCCCTGTCCCGAGATGGAGGAGGCGCTGGGACAGCTGGAGCGGTATGAGTGGCTGGCCCTCACCAGTCCGGCGGGGGCGGGGTTTCTCTGGGCGGCCCTGGAGCGGCTGGGCCTGGACGCCAGAGCGCTGGCCGGGGTGCGTTTGGCCGCCATCGGGCCGGGGACGGCCCGTGCTCTGGCCGGACACGGACTGCGGGCTGACCTGGTCCCGGAGGTATACGACGCGGCCCATCTGGGGGAGGCGCTGGCCGCCCGGGCCAGGGGAAGGGTCCTCCTTCTGCGCGCCCGGGATGGGTCCCCCGCCTTGACGCAGGCGCTGGAACGCGCTAAACTGGAATATAACGACGTGGCTATCTATGAGACCTGCTGCCGCAATCCCCGGAGCCAGGCTCTGCGGGAGGCGGTGGAGGAGGGCCGGGTGGATCTGGTGACCTTTACTTCGGCCTCCACGGTAAAGGGATTTCTCGCCACAGTGGGGGCGGGGGCCGACCTCTCCCGCATCACCGGCGTGTGCATCGGGGAGCAGACCGCCGCCGAGGCCCGGCGCAGCGGTATCCCAGTCCAGGTAGCCCGCTCGGCCACCCTGGAGGCCCTGACCGCGTGTGCGGTGGAGTGCGCCCTCTCCCAAGGCTGAGTCCGTCTGACAAGCAAGAAAAACAAGGAGGCCATTTCCATGGACCTGAGCATTCGGCCCCGCCGCCTGCGGGGCAATGAGAGCATCCGGAGGCTGTGCCGGGAGACCCGTCTCTCGCCCGACAGCCTGATCTATCCTATCTTTGTGGACGAGACCCTGACGGGCACGCGCCCCATCCCCTCGCTGGAGGGACAGCTCCACTACGGGCTGGACAGCGTGGGACGGGCGGTGGAGGACTGTCTGGCCCACGGAGTGGGCCGGTGCATCCTCTTTGGCCTGCCAGAGCACAAGGACGCCACGGGCTCCTCCGCCTGGGATGAGCACGGCGTGGTGCAGGAGGCGGTGCGCCTCATCAAGCGGTCCTATCCCGACTTCTATGTCATCACCGACGTGTGCATGTGCGAGTATACCGACCACGGCCACTGCGGGACTCTGTGCGGCCACAGCGTGGACAACGACGCCACGCTGGAGCTGCTGGCCAGGACGGCGCTCTCCCACGCCCGGGCGGGCGCCGATATGGTGGCCCCCTCCGACATGATGGACGGCCGTGTGACGGCCATCCGGGCCAGACTGGACGAGCACGGGTTTCAGAATGTACCCATCCTGTCCTACTCGGCCAAGTATGCCTCGGCCTTTTACGGTCCCTTTCGGGCGGCGGCCGGCTCGGCTCCCTCCTTTGGGGACCGGAAGGGCTACCAGATGGACCCCCATAACCGGAAAGAGGCCCTCAAGGAGTGTGCGCTGGATGTGGAGGAGGGGGCCGACCTGCTGATGGTCAAGCCCGCGCTCCCCTACCTGGACGTGATCCGGGAGTGCGCCGACGCCTTCCGCCTGCCCCTGTGCGCCTACCAGGTGTCGGGGGAGTACGCCATGATCAAAGCGGCGGCCCGGGAGGGCCTCATCGACGAGCACCGGGTCATGTGCGAGAGCGCCGTGTCCATCTTCCGGGCAGGGGCCGATATGCTCATCACCTACTACGCCAAAGAACTGGCCGACGCCATGCGGAAGGGGGAGATCGGATGATGAACCGGCGCACAACCTCTCAGGAGCTCTTTGCGGAGGCCCTCAAGGTGCTCCCCGGCGGCGTCAACTCTCCGGTGCGGGCCTTCCGCGCGGTGGACATGGCGCCCCGCTTCATTGCCCGTGCCAATGGCCCATATATCTATGACGTGGAGGGGCGCGGCTATATCGACTATGTCTGCTCCTGGGGGCCCATGATTCTGGGCCACAACCACCCGGTCATCCGGGAGGCGGTGGAGCGGGCCGTCAAGGACGGACTGAGCTTCGGCGCGCCCACCGGGCGGGAAGTGGAGATCGCCCAGCTCATGGTGGAGCTGGTCCCCAACATCGAGATGGTGCGCATGGTCAACTCGGGAACAGAGGCCGTCATGTCAGCCATCCGCCTGGCCCGGGGAGCCACCGGACGGGATAAGATCATCAAGTTTGAGGGCTGCTACCACGGGCACAGCGACTGCCTGCTGGTGGGGGCGGGGTCCTCCGCGCTGGCGGGAGGGCATCCCACCTCGGCAGGTGTGCCCCAGGACGTGGTGCGCCACACCCTGACGGCCCAGTTCAACGACCTGGACAGCGTGGAGCGTCTGCTGGAGGCCAACCGGAACGAGGTGGCCTGCGTCATTGTGGAGCCTGTGGCGGCCAACATGGGCGTGGTGAACCCCGCGCCCGGCTTCCTGAGCGGTCTGCGGACCCTGTGCGACAAATATGGGGCCCTGCTGGTCTTCGACGAGGTCATCACCGGCTTCCGGCTGGCGCTGGGCGGAGCCCAGGCCTATTTCGGCGTGCGGGCCGACATCGTGACCTTTGGAAAGATCATCGGCGGCGGCATGCCGGTGGGGGCCTACTGCGCCCGGCGGGAACTGATGGAGGAGGTGGCCCCCTGCGGCCCGGTCTATCAGGCGGGCACCCTCAGCGGCAACCCGGTGGCCATGGCCGCGGGACTGGCCCAGCTGAGCTGGCTGAAGAGCCATCCGGAGATCTATTCCATGATCGAGGAAAAAGCCCTCTGGCTGGCCCGGGAGTTCCGGGCACTGGCGGAAAAACACGGGGTGGGGGTCTCCATCAACCAGATCGGCAGCCTGCTCTCTCCCTTCTTCACGCCCAGCAGCGTGAGTACCTTTGTGGACGCCAAGGGGAGCGACGTGGGGATGTACGCCCGGTATTTTGCCGGGATGCTGGAGCGGGGCGTCTATCTGGCCCCAGCCCAGTTTGAAGCCATGTTCCTCTCGGCGGCCCATACCGGGGAGCTGCTGGAGCAGACCCGCGTTGCGGCGGACGAGGTATTTGCCGCGCTGTAATTGATAAAACAGGAGACGCCGCGGAACAAAGCGTTCTGCGGCGTCTCCTTCTACCTGGAGGTGTCTGAGTCCTCCGGCCGGATACCGGCAGCCAGACGCTGGACCAGGCCGTGTTCCAGCAGATACCGGGATACCGCGGGCGGGACCAGGTGGGACCAGGGCTTTCCCTCCGCGATCCGCCGGCGGACCTCCGTTCCGCTGGTGAGGCGCTGGCTGTCATCCCGCACCCAGAGGACCCGGGTCGGAAAGCCAAGATCGGTCAGGACCTGACGCTTGTGGTATCCCCACTGGTCGTAGATGGTCACATAGCACACAGCCTCCCGGGGAATGAACTCGGGGATGCGCTCCGGGTGCTCAATGGGGAAGGGGACAAGATCAAAGCGCTCCCGGGGAAGGCCGGCCTCGGTGAGTGCGTCCCGGAGCATGGACAGGCGTTCATAGTAGGTGAAGGGATTGGCCGCGGCGTCCATGCGGCTCAGATCCCGGAGCAGCTCCGGCGCGTGTTCCCAGGGGTCGAAGTGAGTCACGCCCACCAGAAGATGTTCACAGCGCTCCGCCCCTGCCAGCAGGTATTCCATATGCCCCAGGTGCAGCCCCTGGAAGCGGCCCATGACCACACCCAATGTATCTCTCTGTTCCATATCCATCCGCCTGTCCAGCTCCTGTCCATGATTTGTTGCCGATGCGGCAGACATTATCTTAGTCGAAACCGGGCAAAAAGGGAAGAAGGGAGGGGGCTTTATCGAAAAATACAATAGAGATGGAAGAAATAGGGCGGAAAATGGGTTGACAGGGAACAGAAAAAGACATATAATGACTTATCTCCTGAGGGGAGACGCGCCGCCGCAGGCGGGCGTGAGGAAAAGGCGAGGAAAATGCCGCGGGTCATCCCGCGGCATTTGACGTTTTCCGGGAAATAGGATAGAATACATTCCATCAGATGGACCGGGCCCTGGACGGATGCCCGGAGGACCACAAGGAGGACATCGGTGTGTGGCGCAGTATCTTTGATCCCCAAAACGGTTTTTTTCAGACCATTGACCTGATTTTCAATCTGGCGGCCCTGAGCCTGCTCTGGGTGGCGCTGTGCATTCCCGTGGTCACGGCCGGCCCGGCCACCACGGCCCTTTACTATACGCTGGTCAAGTGCATCCGGAAGGGGGAGCCCCATCCCTTCCGGAACTTTCTGGAGTGCCTGAAGAGCAATTTCAAGGTGAGCTTTCTGAGCGGGCTGGTGTGTCTGGTGTTGGGACAGTTTGTGCTGGGGGGGCTGTATGTGGTCTACCAGATGGCCCTGGCAGGCAGCCGGCCGGCCATGTCCCTGCTGCTGGTCTATGGGCTGGTGACTCTGGTACTGCTGGGGGTGCTGGGCTATGTATTCCCGGTGATCTCCCGGTTCAGCCAGGGGGGGGGGGGGGCTCTAAGCCTGTCTCTCCGGCTGGCGCTGGGACATCTCCCGTCCACCCTGGTGCTGGGGGTGCTGCTGCTGGCGGCAGGGCTGGTGTCGGCACGCTATCTGGCGCCCCTGCTCCTGGTCCCCGCGCTGACCGGACTGGCGGCCTCCCTGCTGCTGGAGCGGATCTTCCGCCCCTATACCATCCCGGAGGAGGGGCTGCCGGATGATCCGGAGGAGCGGCCCTGGTATCTGCGCTGACCCGTTTGGGCATACAAAAACATCCGGCTCTCCACAGGGAGAGCCGGATGTTTTTGCTTGTTATGGCGTAGCCGGATCAAAACTCGGGCAGGGAGGCGGCGGCCACAGACTGGCCTACCCGGCGGGCCTTCTCGTCGGGCAGGGTGGGATTGATTTTGGAAGCGATGTCGGCATACTCCTCGGCCAGTACACGCTTGGCCTCGGCCAGTACGATGTCGCCGCCCTTGCCGGACATCACCCGGCCCAGCAGCAGGATGTGCTTGAATCCGTAGAAGTGATAGTACAGGCGCAGGGCATGGCCCAGATACACGCCGATGGAGCGGTAGATGGCGGCGGCGCGGTCGTCGTCCTTCTCCATGAGGCCCTGCACCACCTTGAGCTTCTCGGCGGGGGAGAGGGATTCGTCCAGCTCGATGCCGGCGGCGGGGGCCAGCTTGATGACGGAATCCTGGGAGAAGTACTTCACGCCGCAGCCGATGTCGCCGGACCACTCGTCCACCATGGCGGTGGGGGCGGCGTCCACGGGGACGAAAGCCAGCTCGTTGAGCCAGCCGGTGATGTTGCCCTTGTCATCCACGAAGCCAACGGCCTCGCTGGTGCCCATGGCAATGCCCAGGACGTTGTTCTCCTCCAGGCTCATGGCGCCGGCCAGGGCGGACACGTCGCCGTCGTTGGCCACCACGATGGGCACATCGCCAAACTCCTTGGCGGCGCGGATGTAGATGTCCTTCACCTTGGCGTCAAAGTCTTCTTTGCCGACCTTCAGGAACAGAGAGGCCACCATGGTGCGGTTGCCGATGTAGATGCCGGCGGAGGACACGCCGATGGCGTCTACCCGGGGCATATGGGCGGCGGCAGACTTCATGGCGTCCACAATGCCCTGGTAGTGGTAGTCGGGGTCGGAGTTGGTCTTGGGGAACCACACCACTTCTTCAGAGAACACGGGCTCGCCGTCGATGACGGCAGAGACCTTTCGGTCGCTTCCGCCGGCGTCAAAACCGATGCGGCAGCCGTTCATGTGGCGGCCGATGGCCTCGGACTTGCTCACCTCAGCGGGAACGGCGTCGCAGTAGACCACCTCGAAGGGATGCTCATAGACGCCGGCCATGAAATTCTCATCAAAGGCGCGGGCGCCCTCCTTGGAGTAGGTCTTGTGGATGGCCTCATAGATGGCCTTGTCGCCGGCGATATAGACCTTGAAGCCGCCCTTGAGCCACAGCAGGGTCTTAATGATGCGGTCCACATAGTAGAGGTCAGCCTCAGCCATCTCGGGAGTACCGTGAATGAAGGTCTTATAGACGGCCACCTGACCGGCAGAGCGCTCCACCGCGATGTCCAGGGGCTTGGAAGCGCCCTTCAGAAAGGACTCATAAAAGGGGAAGAGCGGAATGTAGTTGGGGTCCAGCTCAGGGAGATTACGAACGGAAACGTCAATGCCGAGGTGTTTCATCGGTATCCTCCTCCTTGAATGTATCATTTGGGGACATTTTTTTGTGCCGCCCATCAAATTTATCCACTTATAGGCTATCAGTTTTTTTCAATCTGTCAAGGGATTTCCGGGAAAAATCGAAAAAAGTTTCAAAGAAGCTATTGACTGAAAGTTACTTTCAACGGTATGATATAGCCGATAAGGAAAGGGAAGCCTGTTTCAAGCCCCCGTCCATTATGCAATTTGTATCAAAAGGAAGGCGGAACGAAGTTATGGATACTGCTATGAGAGAGCGCCTTGAGGCCCATCAGAAGTGGATCAAGGAGGAACTGGACATCTGCGTCAACTTCTGGCTGAAAAACGGCATGGACCACGTCAACGGCGGCGTGTACACCTGTCTGGACCGCAAGGGCGAGATCTATTCCACCGATAAGAGCGTCTGGATGCAGGGGCGCTGTGCCTGGATGTTCGCCTACCTGTGCCGCCAGTACGGGGTGAAGGAGGAGTGGCTCCAGGCCAGCAAGAGCTGTCTGGATTTTATGGAGGCCCACTGCATCAACCGGGAGGCCGGCAACCGGATGTACTTCACCATCACCGCCGAGGGCAAGCCCCTGCGCCAGCGCCGCTACTGCTTCTCCGAGGGCTTCTACGCCATTGCCAACGCCGAGTATTACGGCGTCACCGGCGACGCCGCCTGCCTGGAGCGCGCCCGGGCGGCCTATGAGCTGATCTACCAGCTCAACAATGGGCTCATCCAGGACCCCGCCGGCATGGGACCCAAGACCATCCCGGCCACCCGCACCGGACGTGCCCTGGCCGATCCCATGATTTACCTGAACATCACCTCCGTGCTCCGCCGGGTGGACGCCGACCCGGAGCGGCAGAAGCTCTATGCGGCCCGGGCCCAGGAGTGTGTGGAGACCATCTTCCGGTACCACTACAAGCCTGAACTCAAGTGCACCCTGGAGTCCGTGGCCCCCGACGGCACTCCACGCCTGGATGTCACCGAGGGCCGCGTGGTCAACCCCGGCCACGACATCGAGTGCGCCTGGTTCCTGATGGAGGCGGCCAACTACGCCCACGATGACGAGACCCACGCCACTGCCGTCAAGATCTTTGACCAGGCCTTTGAGGCGGGCTGGGACAAGGAGTACGGCGGACTGCTCTACTTCATCGACTGCCTGGGCAAGCCCACCGAGGCATACGAGCACGATATGAAGCTCTGGTGGCCCCATGACGAGATCCTGATCGCGTCCATGATGATCTTCCGGGATACCGGCGACGTGTCCTACCTGGAGAAATTTGAGCAGACCCTGGATTACTGCAAGGAGCACTTCTCTGACCGTGAGTACGGCGAGTGGTACGGCTACCTGCGCCGGGACGGTCTTCCTACCCAGCCCTCCACGAAGGGTTCCACCTTCAAGGGCCCCTTCCATCTGCCCCGCATGCTCTCCATGGTGGACCATATGCTGGGACAGATCCTGGCCCGGGACTGATTCCACCCGCGGCAGGCGCAGGGAGGTGAGGACCCATGCCGCAGGTCAACGTGTTCGCCCGGCTGGACAATGAGTACTATCAGCTGACCGGTGCGGAAAAAAAGGTGGCCGACTATGTAGTCAGCCATGAAAAACAGACCCAGTATATGTCCATCTCAGAGCTGGCGGAGGAGTGCGGCGTGGCGGAGGCAACCATTTCCCGCTTCTGCCGCCGGATGGGGTATAAGGGATACAGCGCCTTCAAGCTGGCGGTGGCCAACTCCACGGTGATCCCGGAGCGGGTCTCTCCCATTCCAGAGATGGATCTGGAGGAGGGGGAGATCAGCCTCTGCCAGCGCCTTTACAACGAGGATGTGGCCGCCATCGCCCAGACGCGCAAGCTCATCCGTCCGGAGGAGATCGCCAGGGCTGTGGACCTGATGGCTGAGGCGGGGAAGGTCCTGTGTATGGGACAGGGAGGCTCTATGATCATGGCGCAGGAGGCGGCCCACCTCTTCTCCACAGTGCGGCCCAATTTCTACCCTATCTGTGACGCGCATATGCAGGCCATCTGGACGGCTCAGCTCGTGCCGGAAGACGCAGTGCTCTATTTTTCCTACTCCGGCGCCACCCGGGATCTGGTGGAGGTGCTGGCCCAGGCAAAGGGGAGAGGGGCCAGGTGCATCCTCATCAGCCGCTTTCCCAAGTCGCCCGGCTCTCAGTACGCGGACCTGGTGCTCCAGTGCGGCTCCAAGGAGGGACCGCTCCAGTTGGGAACTGTGGCGGCGCGGATGGCCCAGCTCTATCTGCTGGATGTGCTTTTTCATGAGATGTGCCAGCGGGACCCCAAGGGCGCGGAGGAGAGCCGGGAGCGTATCGCCGACGCGCTTTCCGAGAAACATCTCTGATCGAAATTGGAAGAAGGCTTGAAAAAAATTTCAGTTTAGCTTGAAAAGAAAAATATTTTCATCTAAGTATTGACAAAAAGGGCTTGTGATTGTACAATCTACACAACGGGTATCTCTGACACTCGAGAAAAATTATTCAAATCATGAGGAGGAGATCAGCGATGAAGCTGAAAAAAGCAGTTGCTCTTGCATTGTCAACCGGCATGACCCGGAGCCTGGCCGCCTGCGGCGGCGGGGACGCCAAGCCCAGCGGCACGCCCGCTCCCGCAGCCAGCGGCAGCGGTTCCGCCAGCACCGAGATCACCATGTGGACCTACCCCATCGGCAAGTGGGGCGGCACCGCCCCCAAGGTGGAAGAGATCGTCGCCGCCTTCAACGCCAAGTATCCGGACATCAAGGTGAAGGTAGAGTTCCTGGACTATACCAACGGTGACACCCAGGTCACTTCCGCCATCACCGCCGGCAACACTCCCGACATCATCATGGAGGGTCCTGAGCGCCTGGTTTCCAACTGGGGCGCGGCCGGTAAGATGGTGGATCTGAGCGACCTGTGGACCGAAGAGGCTACCGCTGACATCGCCGCTGTGAGCGAGTCCGTGGTCAACGCCTGTAAGAGCAGCGACGGTACTTACTATGAGTACCCCCTGTGTATGACCACCCACTGCATGGCCATCAACAAGGAGGTCTTTGAGGCCGCCGACGCCATGCAGTACATCAACGACGAGACCCGCACCTGGAACAGCACCGAGGACTTCCTCAAGGCCATCGCCGCTGTGAAGGCCTCCGGTCAGGTGGCCACCCCCGGTATCATCTACTGCGGCGGCCAGGGCGGCGACCAGGGCACCCGCGCGCTGGTGAACAACCTGTACGGCGGCGCCTACACCAATGCCGACCACACCGAGTACACCGTCAATTCCGCTGAGAATGTCAAGGCGCTCCAGACCCTGTCTGAGCAGGTCAAGGTCGGTAATCTGACCGCCGACGCCAGCTTCCAGGCCGCGGAGGAGCTGCAGGCCTTTGCCAACGGCACCACCGCGATGACCTTCTGCTGGAACGCCTCCAACCAGGATCAGTATGCCTCTCAGGTCGCCTTCACTCCCTACGCGGTGGCCTTCCCCACCGATCAGGAGACTCCCGCTCTGTGCGGCGGCATCTGGGGCTTTGGCATTTTCGACAACGGCGAGGCGGCCAAGATCGAGGCGGCCAAGACCTTCATCAAGTTCGTCTGTGACGACGCCGAGCAGGGTCCCGAGAGCGTCCGTCTCTCCGGCTTCTTCCCGGTGCGCGCTTCTCAGGGCGACGTCTATGCCGGCATGGAGGACGAGGCCCGTATGGCTGAGTTCCAGGTCATGATGCCTTACCTGGGCGACTACTACAATGTCATCGGCGGCTGGACCGAGCAGCGCACCAACTGGTTCAACATGCTGCAGCAGATCTTCGTCAGCGGCGAGGACGTGCAGACGGCGGCCGACAACTTCGTGGAGGCCAGCAACGCCGCCATTAAGTAAGACCTCTTTACACGCAATCATGCGCCCGCTCCCTGTTTGAGAGGGGGCGGGCGCATTCGCGTTGACCCGCGGAGAGCGGGGGAGAGGAAGCGTATTTTACGAAAAAGGGGAACGATACGTTATGGAGCAAAAATCCGTACCGGCTGCGGTCAAAAAGCCAAAAAAGGAGCGGCGCTCTGAGTTTTCCGGCATGAGCAAGGCTCTGGTACGCCGGGAAACGATTTCCGCCTACCTCTTTTTGCTGCCCAGCCTGATTTTCTTTGTGGGGTTCGTTGTGATCCCCATGATCATCTGTGTGGTATACAGCTTTCTGGACTACGGCCTGGCGGGCTTTGAAGGGTTCGCCGGTCTGAACAACTACATCGAAATGTTCCAGGATAAGGTCTTTATCCGGGCCTTCTGGAATACGGTACTCATCGTGGTCGTAGCCGTGCCCGCGGTCACCGCGTTTTCGCTGTGGGTGAGCTCCGCCATCTGCCCCATGAAGGCGGTCACCCGGTCGTTCTTCCGCTGCGTGTTCTACCTGCCCGTGGTCACTGGTACCGTGGCGGTCACCGTGGTGTGGAAGTGGATGTTCAACCCCTACACCGGTCTGCTCAATCAGATCCTGGGGACTACCGGCTTCAACTGGCTGGGCAATCCCAAAACCGCGATCTGGTGCATCATCATGATCCTGTTCACCACCTCCATCGGCCAGCCCATCGTGCTCTACGTGGCGGCCCTGGGCAATGTGGACCAGTCCCTCATCGAGGCGGCCCAGGTGGACGGCGCCACCAAGCTCCAGGTTTTCTGGAAGATCAAGTGGCCTCAGCTCAGGCCCACCACCCTGTACATCCTGGTCATCACCACCATCAACAGCTTCCAGTGCTTCGCGCTCATTCAGCTGCTGACTTCGGGCGGCCCCAACCACGCCACCGATACCATCATGTACTATATCTTCGATATGGCGTATAAGTATCACCGCTTCGGCTATGCCAACGCTATGGGCGTCATTCTGGCCCTGATCATCGCGGTGTTCTCCGCCGTGCAGTTCAAGGTCACGAAGGCCGACAACGGTTAAGGGGGTGAAGAGATGAACAACAGTCTTGCCATGAAGCAGTCCAAGGGATACCGGGTGTTTGCTTTTGTCATCCTCTTCCTCCTGGCCGTATTCTTTATGTTCCCGCTGTACTGGATCATCACCGGTTCCTTCAAGACCGCCGCGGCCATCAACGCCCAGCGGCCTCAGTGGTTCCCGCTGGAGCCGACCCTGATGAACTACACCAAGCTCTTCAGCCAGCCCGCCTTCCAGTGGCTGCTCAATACGGTGACCATGGCCGTGGGCGCCATGGTGCTCACCTGCCTGACCGCCGCCCTGGCTGGCTATGCCCTGGCCAAGAAGCGCTTCTATGGACGCAAGATCCTCTTCAGCCTGCTGGTGTGCGCCATGGCGCTGCCTAAGCAGGTCATCGTCATCCCCCTTCTGCAGGAGATGAACTTCCTGCATCTGCATGACACTCTCTGGGCCGTCATCCTGCCCACCGTGGGCTGGCCCTTCGGCGTGTTCCTGATGAAGCAGTTCTCCGAGACCATCCCAACCGAGATGCTGGAGGCTGCCCGGGTGGACGGCGCCGGGGAGCTGAGGACCTTCTTCAGCGTAGTATTCCCCATGATCAAGCCCGGCGTGGGCGCGCTGGCCATTTTCACCTTCGTCAACTCCTGGAACGACTACTTCCTACAACTCATCATGCTCAACAGCCGTACCCAGTGGACCATCTCCCTTGGTATCGCCAGACTTCAGGGCGAGATGGCCAGCGACTTCGGTCTCATTATGGCCGGTGCGGCGCTGGCGGCGATCCCCATTGTGGCCATCTTCATCGCGTTCCAGAAATACTTCACGCAGGGTATTGCCATGGGTGCGGTAAAGGGTTAAGATTACTGTGTTTGGAGTCCCTTTCAGACGATGTCTGATCCGGTTATCCGCAACGTGCTGGAACTGACAGG
>ENA-UERZ01001244-UERZ01001244.1-human-gut-metagenome-genome-assembly--contig:-NODE-1244-length-19595-cov-6.055846_pt1 | contig 19595 bp, 13 predicted proteins | sample MGYA00242997_ERZ507998 | MGnify/ENA primary metagenome ERZ507998 (study PRJEB26167, sample SAMN06115470) | human gut metagenome | host: Homo sapiens | place: China:Henan | collected 2016-06-23... | reverse complement strand
GGGAACAGGGAGCGGTCCAGTTCCACCGAGACCACCCGCTCTGCCCGCAGGGAGAGCTCCCGGGTGAGGGGGCCGATGCCGGGGCCCACCTCCAGCACCCCGCAGCCGGGGGCGGCGCCGGAGGCCTCGGCAATGTCCCGGGGCACCCAGCCCTCAATGAGAAAATTTTGTCCCATGGATTTGGAGAATCGGAAGCCGTGCCGGGCCAGCAGGGCCTTGATGTCGTTGATGTTGCAGAGATCCATTCTGTATCCTCGTTTCTCAGGGGCGGGCCGCCCTCGGCCCACCCGTGTGGAAGTATCTCCAATATAGAAGAAAAGGGGCCGTTCGTCAAGAGCGGCCTTGCCAATTTTTTCAGCGCCTGATACAATAAAAATGAAAGCGAGGTGCGCGCTATGAAAAAGCGATGGTGTTCCATTCTGACCACGCTGCTGCTCCTGCTGCCTCTGGCGGCGATGCCGGCCAGTGCGGACGCGGGGCCCAAGCCGTCGGTGGTGGTGGAGTTGACCGGTCTGGAGGGACGGACCTGCTGGGGGACGCTGCTGTCCCAGCAGGAGGGCACCGGGCCGTACGGCCGCTTTTCGGAGGGGGAGACGGTGGAGGATCCAGAGAAGGACCGGGCCCTGCGCGCCATGCGGCCCCTGGACCAGATGGATCCAGAGGGCTTTTACCTGCTGGACTTCGCGGAGGACTGCTCCGACGGGGAACTCAGCTGGACCTACTACCCGCCCCACACCTATCAGATCGCCCTCTGGTTTCCAGAGGAGGACGCCCTGGCGGTGAGCGCGGTCTATCACCGGTACGCCTTCGACAGCTACTACCGGCTGGACCTGTCCGGCTTGGAGTTGACGCCCGGGGGGATCGTGGAGCTGGAGGCGGCGCGCCTCCAGCGGGATTACCCATACGGGGCCTCTCTGCTGGCCCTGGCGGGGCGGGTGGCCCTCACCCTGGGGGCGGAGCTGCTGCTGGCGTTGGCCTTCGGCCTGCGCACCGGACGGGCGCTGAGGTGGGTGGCCGGGGTGAATCTGGCTACCCAGCTGGGTCTGAACCTGGCGTTGGAGGTATTTACCTACTGCAACGGGGCTCTGGCGGGGGTGATGGCGATTCTGGCGCTTCCGGTCTATCTGGCAGCGGAGGTGGCGGTGACCCTGGTGGAGCTGCGGATCTACCGGCGGAAGCTGACGGGTGAGCGGGGTCTGTCCGGCCGGCGGATCACGGCGTATACCTGGACCGCCAACCTGTGTTCCTTCCTGGCCGGGGTGCTGCTGTCCTTCCAGCTGCCCACCCTGTTTTAAGCGATGCCGTGGGCCTGTCCGGCAGCGATCCGCTGGCACACCTCCCAGATGTATTGGACATCAAGAGAAGCTCCGCTCCGAAATGATGGGGAGCGGGGCTTCTCTGTGTTGAAACGATTCTTTGTGATCGTTGTGGCGTTACACCTTCTTCATGCGCTGTACCGGCTTTCTCGTTTTTCTGCGTCATCTCATAGGAATACGGCAACAGCCGATCATGTTTCATGGCAGCGTTTTTTTCAGTCTCCATGATAAATTCACAATTCCATGATACACTTGGAGCGGGTGATGTATAGATGAAACACATTCTGATCGTCGAGGACGAACTGGATATACAGGAGCTGCTGCGGACCTATCTGGAGGATGCAGGCTATGGAACTGCCGTGGCTGGGGACGGTGTGGCAGCCCTTTCCCTGTTTCATGCCCAGCCCTTTGACTTGGTTCTGCTGGACCTGATGCTGCCTAAGATCAATGGATTTGGCGTCTGTGAGCTGATCCGCCAGCAGTCTCAGGTCCCGGTCATCATGCTGACTGCGCTGGACAGTGAGGAACAGCAGCTCAAGGGCTTCGGCATGGATATTGATGACTATGTGACCAAGCCGTTCTCCATACCAGTGCTGCTGGAAAAGATCCGCGTCATTCTCCGCCGCGGAGGAAACGCGGATGAGGAGAGCCGTCTCCGATACCGTGACCTGTCCCTTGATTTGGACGCCCGGGAGGCGCTGTTGGAGGACCGCCCCTTGGACTTGACTGCCCGGGAATTCGAACTGCTCCACACATTTCTGGCCGCACCGGGACGGGTGTTCACCCGGGAGATGCTGCTTGCCAAGCTGTGGGGCTATGACTTTTACGGGGATGAGCGGGTGGTGGACAGCCACATCAAAAATCTCCGGCATAAGCTGGGACGGGGCTATATCGAAACAGTCAGGGGGGTGGGCTACCGTGCCGCGAAAGAAGGTCTCTGAGCGTCTGACGGTTCGCGTGTTCCTGATCACCGCCAGTCTTTTGCTCTTTGCCGGGGCCATCACGTTTGGCTTCATTGCATGGGCCGCCCCCAGCACCTACACCGCTGTGATGAACGACGATCTTGCCGCTCAGATGGATGTATTGGTCGAACAGTTGGCAGACACCGCACCGGAGGACTGCGGGAAGCTGCTGGACGAGTTTACCCTCTCCTCCGGCGCAACCGCCACACTGACGGGACCGGATGGCCGCCTGGTGGACACCGGTGCACAGATCGCGCTTCAGGCTGTGTATGAAAGCGGGGATATGATCGTTACGACCGCCGAGAGGGATACTGCGGTCAGCTTTGGGACAACAGATTCAGAGTCAGGGGATCATGTGTCCGTCACCATGTCGGAACAGTCAACCATCGCCGCGGAGGTGCGCTTTTCCGGGCGGGAGGAGAGCTATACGCTCTATGTCACCCCACGGCTCAAAGCGGAGAATGTGGCGGTGCGGGCGCTGATACAGATGGCCCCATGGCTTCTGTTGGTGCTGCTGGCCTTTTCTCTGCTGTGCGCCTTTTTCTACTCCAGGTATATCACCCGGCCCATCGTGCGGATGAGCGACATTGCCGGGAAAATGGCCGAGCTGGACTTTCACTGGGAATGCGGTGAAACGCGCCGGGACGAGATTGGGCAGTTAGGCCGCAGTCTGGATGCAATGGCAGAAAAACTCTCCACTGCCCTGACAGAGTTGGAGAGCGCCAACCAGGCGCTCCGGGGCGAGGTGGAGCGGGAGCGGGAATTGGACCGGCAGCGGATGGCCTTTTTCAATGCAGCCTCCCATGAGTTAAAGACCCCGGTCACCATTCTGAAGGGACAGCTGTCCGGAATGCTGGAGGGCATAGGAGTCTATCAGAACCGGGACAAGTATCTGCTTCGCTCCCTTCAGGTGACGGGGCGCATGGAGAATCTGGTTCAGGAGATGTTGACCATCTCCCGGATGGAGGCCGGAGCCGCAGCGATGAAACAGGAGCCGGTGGAGCTTTCCGCCTTGCTTGAGGAGCAGTTGAAGCTGGACGCCGGGCTTTTGGAGCAGCGGAGCCAGCATCTGGACAAGGAATTGACGCCGGGGATCACCACGGTCGGGGATGCAGTTTTGCTGGGAAAGGTGCTGGGGAACCTGCTCTCCAATGCATCCCTCTATTCTCCGGCTGGAGCCGAGATCCGCGTCTGGTGCGGCTGGCAGGACGGGCGTCCGGCTGTGACGGTGGAGAATACAAAAGCGCATATCGGGGAGGAGTCCCTGCCCCATCTGTATGAGGCGTTCTACCGGGAGGAGCGTTCCCGGAACCGCGCCTCCGGCGGCAGCGGCCTGGGCCTCTACCTGGTAAAGATGATCCTGGATCGCCACGGGGCGGTATGCAGGATTGAAAATGCGGCGGATGGAGTCCGAGCGACGGTATGCTTTCCCGCTATTTCCGATTGAACCGATGCCCAGACTGCGGTCAGGAACGGGTCCGATGCAGAATGATCCCATTCTGCATCGGACCCGTTTTATCACCAGCCGTTTGACCGCTGTTTTCCATGGAAACCACACACGCTCTCCACACATTCTCCATATTGCCCTGGTATCCTTGGCCCATCCCATGCAGAAAGGAACAAGGCACGATGGAAATCCGTATCGAACATCTCAGTATGACCTATCCCAGCGGGAAGCAGGCACTAAAGGACCTGGATCTGGAACTCAAGGCTCCGAGCCTCATTGGACTTCTGGGACCCAACGGGGCCGGTAAGTCCACATTGATGAAGCTGCTGGTGGCGGCCCTCCTGCCCACCAGAGGGGAAATTCTGGTGGATGGACAGCCCCTTGACAGAACGGAACGTCTGCTGAAAGCCCGGCTGGGGTATCTGCCCCAGGACTTCGGCCTGTTTGACGAGTTGACCGTCACGCAATTTCTGGACTATATGGCGGCGCTGAAAGGGATCAGAGATCCCAAAGCGGCCATTCAGAAAGCGATCCGAGCAGTCAATCTGGAGGAAAAGGCCCGGGCCAAAATCCGCACGCTCTCCGGCGGACAGCGCCAGCGGGTGGGTATTGCCCAGGCGATTTTGGGGGACCCGCCCTTCCTGATTTTTGATGAGCCAACGGTAGGACTGGACCCAGAGGAGCGCATCCACTTCCGGAATCTGTTTTCCCGCGCGGCCCAGGACCGGCTGGTCCTGCTCTCTACCCACATCATTGAGGACGTGCAGTCCGTGTGCGATCAGCTCGTGGTGATCGACCGCGGGCAGATCCTCTTTACCGGCACCCCGGAACAGCTGATCCGGTCCGCATCCGGCCATGTGGGGGTATTCTATGAGCGGGAGGCCGATCAGGAGGATGGGCTCCATATCACCGCCCGGGTGAACACCGCACAGGGCGTTCGCTGCCGGGCGGTGGCAGATCAGCTCCCCGCCTTTGTTCAGCCGGAGGAGCCAACGCTGGAGGACGCCTACCTCTATCGGATCTCCCGGGAGGCAGCACAATGAAGATGTTTCGACTGTTTCCCCTGGAGCTGGGACGCCTGCTCCGCAGCCGATTGACCTGGCTGGTCATGCTGCTGACCGTCCTTGGTCCTGTGGCGGGGCTGCACCTCTATCAGCCGGCTGTTTCCACCATGAACTCCCTGTATCTGGCTAACCCCGCGATTGCCGGGGGCATTGCAGGCGGGATCCTGTTTGGCCTGCTTGCCATCCTTGAACTGGACCGGGCCTGCCGCAGCCGGGTGGACGTTCTCGTGGACGCGGTAGTGTCCCCTTTGACCGCAGCCCTGACGCGGCTGTCGGCTCTGTTGACCACTGCGGTTTTGACCACGACCCTCACCATGCTGGTGTGGCTCCCCATCAGCGCGGGGCGGATCGGTGCGGTGTTCGACCTGGTGGATTATGTGCTGGCCTACTTGCTCTTCCTGGGCCTTGCCCTGCCGCTGGGCGTTCTGGCGGCGGCGTCTGCCTACCAGTTCACCCGCCGGGCGGACCTGTCCCTTGTGGTATTTGCCGCGTTTTGCGGGCTGAGCCTGACTGTATGGGCGGAGAACTGGCAGCTGTGCTGGCTCAACCCCTGCGTGTGGGCGTTGTCCGATGATTTTTCCAACTTTCGGATCTACCGGTCCGTGGCCTACATGCGCCTGACCTGGCTGGCGGGTCTGGCCGGAGTTTGGACGCTGTCGTATCTCTGCATCCGTCAGTACGGGAAGGGGGCGTTGGGCTCGTTAGCCCGGAGCATCCGGCGGGCTTACCGTCCGGTGATCGCCGTGACATTGCTGGCCTGTTCCGGCACTGCCTATGCGGCCCAGCCCATGGTGGACAACAGCAATCCAGATCAGACGGCGATGACCTTTTTTGAGATCCCCTACCTGGACGGCGTGATCTGCACCGGCCGCTCGGCGCAGGTATTTCCCGATGTATCTGCCGGAACGGTGCGCGGCAAGGCGGGCTATTCCTTTGAAAACAGCTCCGGTCAGGAACAAAAGGTAGCCTTGGGCGTTACCCCGGGCTACACGATTTCCAATGTGCGGGCCAACGGCGAGACCGCTCCTTTTTCGGTGGGGGATTACCAGGAATTCAATGAGGCGCTGCTGGAAGTTACGCTTCCCGCCGAGGCTCAGATCGAATTGACCATGGAATACGGCGGGTTCCCGCGCGAGGACCAAAACCTGTCGGACAGCCAAGGAAGCACAGAGATCAGTGGGACATATTTACAGCTGGAAAACGCGGCGCTCTTCCCGCGGCTGCTGAATGTACTGCCCGATGAGAACTACTATCCCACAGAGATGGAAATTACACTTCCAAATGCCATGACGGCGATCCCTTTTGGCTCCAGCCGGGCAGAGGTCGTTGCAGAGCATGAGGATGGCACCAAAACCTGGCGCTGGGAAGATATCGGCACCGGCGGCATCCTCTATGCCGGAGATTACGTCCGGGAGGATATTCAGGCCGGGGGGATGACCATCGAGCTTTACTATGGCCGCAAGCATCAGGACATTATGACTCAGGCCAACGCGGCCGATGCGGTGCGGGATGTGGTGGAGTATTGCGCCGCGCACTATGGAACGCTGTCCTTTGGCAGCGGCGAAACGCTGAAGCTGATCCAAAGCCGCATCGCCGGGGGCGGATATGCTGCCGGCGGCGCCAGCCTGTTGGATGAATCGGACTTTACCGCCGCCAATCTGAACCGTGCGGAAAAGGGCAGCGGTGACAGTGAGGTGATGATTCACGAACTGGTCCATCAGTGGTGGGGATTGGGCAATATGTTTGATATTCCCGAGCCGGACAGCCCCTGGTCTGCCGAGGGCCTGACCGTCTACACCACATACCGCATCGTCAAGGAACTATATGGGGAGGAGTATGCCCGGACCCATTACATAGACCAGTGGCAGCAGGAGGTGGATGACTATTATCTGAATTTCTATGTGCGGCATCCGGAATACCTGGAGATGCTGCCGGAAGCGGAACGTCTGCGCATTTCCAACAGCTTGTCCGGGATGCGGCGGTACAGCGAGATGCCGCTGAAGCTCCTGAAGGCGGAGCAGCTTGTAGGCGGTGAGGACGCCATGGACCAGATCCTCCACGATCTGTTCAACCGTGAGATTGACCCCATGTACCCTTATCTCACCTATGATGAATTTTTGAGCGCCTGTGGGCTGACAGAGGAGGATTTGAACCTTGGGTAAGATATATCGCTATGAGTGCAGGCGGCTGCTGTGGAATCAGTTCTTTGTGGGGCTGATCGCCGTGCTGCTTTGTTACGGCGCCCTGGTACTGCGGGATGCGACCATTCTGGGGGTGTCCCACACAGCGCCGTTTTCCCCCTGGAGCTTTGGGGATTATCTCTCACGGATGCTGCCGCTTCTGTGGATCGGGGCGCTGTTTTTTCTGACCTTCTTTACCTCCCACAAGGCCCGGCGGGCGGCGGCGCTCACAGAGGCCGCGCCCATGCGGCCTGCCCGCTATACCCTGGCCCGGTGCGCCGCCGCGTTCACGGGGACGGTCATGCTGGCGCTGCTCTGTATCGTGGAAGCGGCTGTGTTTTATGGGCGGATGTTCGGCTGGTACGACTGGGGGAGCCTGGTCTTTCCCGCGCTGGTGACCCTCCTGCCTCCTCTGGTGTTCGCCCTGGGCAGCGGATGGGTGCTTGGGCAACTGCGGCCCTGGCTGCCATATGTCTGGATGGCAGCCCCCGTTCTTCTGGCAGTCCTGCCCTTGCCGGAGGTTCTGGGACTGTGGAATGGGAGCTTCTTCACAGCCTATCCGCTCACGCTGGAGACGCTTGACCCGGCATTTACGCTGCCGGAGGCCATGGTCGTGACTCAGGTGCTCCTGCTGGCAGCTGGCGCAGCGCTGTTAGCATTGGGAAGTAAGCGGCGCTGCCGTTAAAACGGGGTATTCGGTTCTCCGGCCTGAGTCCGACGATATAAAATATCCCGGCAGGTATCCAACCAGCAGGCGCCCTGCGACTGGGGGCGCATTTCATCAAAAGGCGGCGGCGGAGTGGTGGGAGCACCGGATTACGGACGGCAAATAAAGGGATCGGCTGTACTATTTAGTACGGCCGATCCTTTTTATCGGACACAGAGAGACGCCGTCCCCAGACGGGCTGCGATCATCTGCGCAGACCGATATAGGTGGAGGGCGGTGATTTCAGGATCGTCTGTGTGTGGCATCCGGCAGGCAACGCCACAAATCGGGCTGAGGGGCAAATCTCTCTTCCAAAGAAAGCGAATGATATGATATAATAAAATAGTAAAGTTGCCCTATTTTAAAGCCTGTAATCAGAGGCTGTATTGATGAGAGAAAAATTCACCATCTACGGCCGCCGCTGTTCCACCGTGGGTGGTTCCTGCAAAGAGGTGGAGCGGGAATTGATCTGCGGGCATGGATGGGAAGATGGGACGAAATGACAGAGATCCTGCCGAATACCAGCGGCTTCGGCTATGACGGTACGCTAGAGCGGCTTTGAGGAGAGGGAGAAGATTACATGGAACAGACGATTTTACGCCAGACAGCGGAGCAGCGGTACGCCGATGAATTGGCTTCTCTGGCCCGCTGGGATCGGAACAACCCCAAACCGGAGAACTGGCAGCTCTCCCCCCGGGCAGTGCGCCTCTTTATCCTGGGCACACCGAAGGGACAGCCCCTGGAACTGGACGGGGAGCCGGTGACCATCCGCAGGAAGTACTACGGCAATGACGCCCTGGTGGAGCGGTGTATCATCACCCTGGCAGGCAACCGTGGGCTGATGCTGGTGGGAGAGCCGGGCACCGCCAAGACCATGCTCTCCGAGCTTTTAAGCGCCGCCATCAGCGGGTGCAGCACCAACACCGTCCAGGGCGCCGCCGGCACCACCGAGGACATGATCAAATATTCCTGGAACTACGCCCTGCTGCTGGCCAAAGGGCCAAGCCGGGAGGCGCTGGTGCCTTCGCCCCTGTATGTGGGGATGGAGAAGGGCATCCTCACCCGGTTCGAGGAGATCACACGCACCCCCGCCGAGGTGCAGGACTGCCTCATCAGTGTGCTCAGCGACAAGGTGATGAACATCCCCGAGCTTGGGGACCGGGGGCTTCTCTTTGCCCGCCCCGGCTTCAATGTCATCGGTACGGCCAACACCCGGGATAAGGGGGTCAACGAGATGTCCAGTGCCCTCAAGCGCCGTTTCAGCTTTGAGACGGTGCAGCCCGTGGGGGATGTGGCCCTGGAAAAGCAAATCATCCTGGATGAGGTGGAGGCCATGGCCCGGGGTGCGGGGATCTCCGCGCCTTTGGACGAGGATGCCGCCACCCTGCTGGCTACCGCCTACCATGAGCTGCGCCAGGGCATCTCCGCCGAGGGGACGCGGCTGAAAAAGCCCGCTGCCGTTATGAGCACCGCCGAGGCCGTCTCCGTCTATTACCAGACCCTCATGAGCGCCTGGTACTACGGTGGGCCGGAGCAGGCCCGGCATCTGGATGAACGTGCCCTGGCGGAGAACCTGGTGGGCGCGGTGGCCAAGGAATCCCGGGAGGAGCTGGCGGCCGTCCGGGAGTATTTCTCCACCATTGTGCAGAAAAAGGCAGAGGGGGAGGGCGGAGCATGGAAACGGTTTTACGAGGCGGGAAAACGGCTGAGGTGATCCCCTTTGACTACGGCGCGCCGGTGCTCTACTACCCGGTGCGCCACCATTCTCCTGCCTGCGCCTGGCACTTGGAGCGAGCCATGGAGCGGTACCGGCCGGAACTGGTGCTGGTGGAGGGGCCGGAGAACGCCAACGAACTCATCTCCATCCTGGCAAGCCCGGAGACCAAGGCGCCGGTGGCGCTGTACTACGCCTACCGGGATGACGCGGGCCTTCTGCGGGCTGCGGAACCTCCGGCGAGTGAACTGCCGCCGGAGAACCACGCCTGCTACTATCCCTTCCTGGATCAGTCGCCGGAGCTGGCCGCGCTGCGGCTGGCGGGGCGTCTGGGCATTCCGGCCCGGTTTATGGATCTCCCCTACGGCGAGATCCTGGCGGCCACCCGGTCCGGAGCCGGGCTGCGGAAGGAGGAAGCCGCGGTCAGCTATGCCAGCGATAGTTTTCTCGCCCCGGAGCTGCTGTGGAAAAAGGTGTGCGAGAAAACGGGGACCCGGGACTTCGAGGAGTTCTGGGAGCGCTGGTACGAGAGCCGGGGAATTTCCCTGTCTACGGAGGAATTTGTCCGGCAGGTGAACGCCTGGTGCCTGCTGGCCCGGGAGAACACCCCCCGCTGGGAAATGGAGGCAGATGGGTGCCTGGCCCGGGAGTCCCATATGGCCCGGCGCATCCGGGAGGCCGGGCAGTCTTATGGAAAGATCCTGGTGGTGGCCGGCGGCTTCCACCTGTGGGGCCTTCTCCATCCGGAGGGGGAGCCGGAAGAACGCCCTCAAATCCCCAAGGACAGCCAGACTGTCTATCCCGTGCGCTATTCCGAACCGGCGGCGGACGCCCTATCCGGCTATGCCAGCGGCATGCCCGCGCCCGCTTTCTATCGAAAACTCTGGCAGCGGCTCCATGAGGAGGGGACGGACGCGGCAGAGGCCTGGGACAGTGTGGTGCTGGATACCATGGTGCGCTGTGGCCGCCGGCTGCGGGCAAAGGGGGAGACCATCTCCGCTTATGATGAGCGGTGCGCCCTGCAGCAGGCCCGCGGCCTGGCCGCTCTGCGAAGCAAGGAGGCTCCCGGACTCTATGAGCTGCAGGACGGTGTTTTGAGCGCTTTTGTGAAGGGGGAGGCAAGCCTTGCCGGATGTGAACCGCTGCGCCTCCTCCGGGAAATCAATACGGGAAACCGGGTGGGCGAACTGTGCCGCGGCGACCTGGTGCCGCCCCTGGTGCAGGACTTCGCCCGGCAGTGCAGAAAATACCGTCTCCGGCAGGATTCCGCCGACCGGCAGGAAGTGACCCTTGAGATCTTCTCCAAAGCCCGCCACCGGGCGGAGAGCCGCTTTCTCCACCAGAGCGTGTTTTTGAACTGCGGCTATGCAAAGCGGGACAAGGGGCCGGACCTGCTGCGGGGCACCGGGCGCAACCTCATCCGGGAGCGCTGGGCCTGCCAGTGGTCCGCTGGGGTGGAGACCGCTCTGGTGGAGCACGCTGTCTGGGGCTCCACCATGGCGGAGGCAAGCGCCCAGCTGCTGCGCCGTCGCATGGCGAAGGCTGCCCGGGCGGTGGATGGGGCAAGACTCCTGGTGCAAGGCTTTCTCATGGGCCTGGGAGACATGGCGGACGCCATGGCCCACCGGCTGGAGGAGCTGCTGCTGACCGACGGGGAATTCTCCTCCCTCTGCGGGGCCTGCGCCGCCATCAGCGCTTTGGATGGGTGGCAGGAGCAGTACGGCGAGCGGGGCGGCTATAACTATCCCGCCCTGCTGCGGCAGTGCTTTGCCCGGATCTTGCAGATGCTGCCCTCCATGTCCACGGTGGATGACCGGGGGGTGGAGACCATTCAGGAGAGCTGTCAGCTGCTCTATGAGATCACAGCCTGTCCAACGTTTGCCGACCTGCGGGCGGTGTTCCTTGGAACGCTGGAGGAGCTGATTGCCCAGGACCCCATCCACCCAGCCCTCCACGGCGCGGCCCTGGGCCTTCTCTACGGCGGCGCGCCGGAAAAGAAAGCTCTGGCGGTGCAAACGGCCGCCGGGTATCTCCGGGGCACTCATGACCAAAAACGGCGGGCCGCAGCCTTCCTCCAGGGCCTCTTCCGCACCGCCCGGGACCTGCTGTTGGTGGACGGTGTTCAGCTGGCGGCCATCGACGCGCTGCTGTGTGAACTGGAGGACGAGGAGTTTGTCACCCTGCTGCCCCAGCTGCGCCTTGCCTTCAGCTACTTCACGCCCACTGAAACTGACCGCCTGGGACGCCAAGCGGCGGCCCTCCACGGGGAGGAGCGGCTGAAGGCCGGGGACATCGCGGTTTCCCCGGCAGACTATACCTGCTGGGAGGCCATTGACACCTGGGCGGCGCAGCGGCTGGAGCAGTGGGAACCGAATCGGGATGAGAAAGGAGATGACCAGGCATGATCACCCATGGCGCGGCGCTCAACCGCTGGCGGCTGGTGCTGGGCAGGAGCGCGGAGCCTTCTATCTCCCTTACAGATGGGCGGCTGGCCCGGATGGATGACGCCCTGGACTTCCTATACAGCCGGGAGGCGGGGCCGGATGTGCGCCGGGACCGGGACGGCGGGCAGGGAGAGAGCCAGCCGGTGGTGGTCCGCTGGCTCAACGAGGTGCGGGAGCTGTTTCCCCGGGAGACGGCCGAGATCCTCCAGCGCCACGCCCTGGACCGCTATCAGCTCACCGCCCTGCTCACGGACCGGGAGGCGCTGGAGCGGATGGAGCCGGATGAGGCATTGCTGGAGACCATTCTAAGTCTCAAGGGGATGATGAAAGGACCGGTGCTGGACGCCGCCCGGCGGATCGTAGAGCGGGTGGCGGCCCAGCTGACAGCCAAAATGCAGCATGAAATCCGCCGCTCCGCGCTGGGCAAGCTGGACCGCGCCAGCCGCAGTGCAGTGCCCTCCCTGCGAAATTTGGATGTGAAGCGCACCATCCGCAAGAACCTGGCCCACTATGACCGTGAGAATCAGCGCCTGGTTCTGGAACAGATTTATTTCAGCGGCCGGGTCCAGCGCCACAACCCCTGGCATGTGATCATCGCAGTGGACGAGAGCGGCTCCATGCTGCCCAGTATCATCCACTCCGCAGTGATGGCGGGCATTTTCGCAAAGCTTCCCATGCTCACCACCCATCTGGTGATCTTCGATACCGCTGTGGTGGAGCTTACCGGTTGGATGGATGATCCGGTGGAGACCCTGATGAGCGTGCAGCTGGGCGGCGGCACCGACATAGCCAAAGCCATGGCATACTGCCAGGGCCTTATTACCGAGCCCCGGCGAACCATGGTGGTGCTGGTGAGCGACCTGTGTGAGGGCGGCTCCCGGCAGGCCCTGTGCCACACCTGCCACGACATCGTGGAGAGCGGCGCGCGGCTCATTGCCCTCACTGCTCTCAATGAGCAGGCATCCCCGGACTATGACCGGGCCACTGCCCAGACCCTGGCGGATCTGGGCGCCCATGTGGGAGCCATGACGCCGGAACACCTGGCGGATTTCATGGCGGGCATCATGAGAACATGAGAGGAGGCGACGGGACATGGAGATCCCCCATACCCTGTCCGCCGCCCTGCTGTCGGCGGACGAGGAATATCTCATCGCGCTCTGCAACAAAGGTACGGTGAACCGGGCGAAAAAGGACCTGTCCGCCGCCCAGCCGGAGGTAAAACAAATAGAGGGTAACGCCGTTACCCTGTCTGTGGGAGGTGCGGTATGCACCATCACCGCGCCCCTGGGGAGCAGCGCCTGTACCTGCCCCAGCAGCACCATGTGCCGCCACCGGATGAGCGCCATTTTGTGGCTGAAGGAACAGGCGGCTCGGAAGAACGCCCCGCCCGGGGAGGCGGCCGTCCCCTCGGATGGCGAGCCGCCGGACGGGGTGGCGGAGGAACTAACCGCCCTGCTCTCAGCCTATCCCACCCAGGTGCTGACCCGGCAGTTGGGAGAGCGGCGGGTATCCGCCCTGGTGCAGCGGGAGAGTTCTGGTGAGAGGGCGGCCATCCGGGAGGGCAGCGCCGTGACAGTGGAGCTGCCCTGGATTCCCGCCACCGTGCGGTTCATCTGCCCTCTGGAGCACAGCAGCTGCACCTGCCACAGCCGGAGCTTCTGCACCCACAAGGCGGAGGCCCTGCTCACCTGGCAGCTGCGCCAAAGGATCGCAACGGAGGAGAGCCTGCTGGCCGCTGTCCGCAGTGATACCGGCAGCGTGTTGGAGCGCCGGGAGATCTGCGTTGCCGTGGGGGCGACCCTGGCGGACTGGATGTGCGCGGGGCTTACCCGTCTGCCCGCCTCCAGCCTGGAAACGGCGGAACGGCTGGCGGGCCTGTGTCACACCAGCGCCCTTCCGTCCCTGGAACGAGCGATGCGCCGGCTCCATGGAGAACTGCAGGGCTACTTTGCCCGCTCCGCCGCCTTTCGCGCCGAAGCGCTGCTGCGGCGGATGTCCGCCGTCTGGCGGCTGGCCTCCGCCTTGCGGACGGCCCCGGAACCGGAGGCGCTGCAGCTGGCGGGCGCCTTCCGGGAAGAGTACCAGGGGGTTGGCGACCTGCGTCTCTATCTCCTGGGACTTCGGGAAGTGGACCTTGCCGGGGGCTATGCCGGGACAGTATACTATTTTTGGGAGACACAGAAGCACCGATACTACGCCTATCGGGATCTGCGCCCCCAATTTTACGAGGGCAGACGCCGGCCAGTTCCCATAGAGGCCATTCTCTGGGAACTGCCCGGGACACTGCGCCAGGCGTGGAACTGCCGCATCGACCTCACCGGCGCCCGGGTCAGTGGAGAGGGCAGCCTCTCCGCCACCACCCAATGCCGGGGGACGCTGCTGCAAAAGACTCCGCCGGGATTGGTGCTTCCTCTGGCGGCGGTGGAGGAGGATTTCTCCGCCCTGCTGCCCCGCAGCCGCCCCGGTCTGGGGGAACTGGACCGGCTGGCGATCCTGCGGCCCCACCGGGGGGAACTGCAGGAATATGACCGAGTGGAGCAGCGATTCACCCTGCGGCTGCTGGACGGCGCGGGCCGGGATATCTGGCTCACTGTCCGCTACCGGGAGGGAGAGAGGGCGGTGGTGGAAGCCCTGGAGCGGCTGGCTGGCCGGTGGGAGCAGGAGCCTGATTTGCGGCCTGTGTTCTTTGGGGAGCTCTACCGAGCAGACGGCCGGCTGTGTCTCTATCCTATCGAATGCTTCACAAATTGGGAGGGGACGCCATGAACCACTGTTTGAACGCTATGGAGGCCCGCCTCAGCGACCTTTTGCAGACGGGTCTGGACACCGGCGCCGGGGACAGTGCGGCGGACTTTGGACAGCTGGCGGAGCAGTGTGAGGCCTGTGGGCTCCACACCGGGCACGCGCTGATGAGACAGTTATCCGATCTGCTGAATGAGCGCACCCACGCCCTTAATAAGCGGGACGACCCCTTGATAGAGGTCATCTTTCAGGCGGAACACTACATCGCCCTCTGCCGGGAGCGGTGGCAGGAAATAGAGATCCTGCGCGGCTGGCAGGAGCGGCAGCAGCATCCGGAACAAGACAGAGAGGGAGGAGACCTCACATGAACATTCAACCAAACACGTTGGGCAGACCGGACACCCTGGAACGGCTTTCCAAGCTCTGGGGCCTGACGCCCAAAAACGAGGCGCTGGCCCGAACCTATCTGGCGGGGGAGGCAACCGACGACGATCTGCTGAAAGAGGCGGAGCGCCAGGTCTTTCCCTCCGTCAGCTGGCAGAAGCGGCAGGATATCTGCGCGCTGCTGAAGAAAGCGACCGCTCCGGAGCAGACCAAAAATCAGGCCAAGGTGCTCAAACTCCTGTGGGCCATTGGCCAGAGCAGCGCCGCCCTTGCCGCCCTCTTTGAGGAACATTACGGAAAAATGGCGTCTGACAGCATCTTCCGCCAGTGGTGTGAGGTCCTGGGACAGGAGGCCGCCGCCGCCATGGATGCGGAGTGTGCCGCCGCCATGGGGAAAGCGGGATACGCTCAGGTGGAGCGGCTGCACCAGATCGCCAGGACTTCGCCCACTGTGCTTCTGGCGGCAGAGGAGCGGATCGCCGATGCACAGAACTCTATGGCGGACGGGGTGCTGGCCGGGGTCCTGCTGGCCAATACCGCTCCGGCGGAGAAAAAGCCGGGCCTGCTGGGGAAGCGCATGGGCGCGGCCCCGGACGCAAAGCGCACCAAATCAGGGATGCGGCTGGAACAGCAGGTAGAGATCATACTGGCATGGGCGAATGGGATCGCCCGCAGCGGCATATCTGCCGGACTTTCTGCCCGGGATGTTGATATGCTGAAGGCTTATATGCGGACAGGAGACCGATCTGCCCCGGTGCCGTCGGTCTCCGTTCCCACCGCGTGGCAGACGCCGCCGGAGGATATTTTCATCAGGCCCTTGTGCAATCGCTCCGCCATAGAGTGCATGGCGGCGGCCGCCATGTTCGGCATCCGGCATGACGACCGCATGGCCTGCGCACTTCGGGTGATGGCCGGTCTGGACCCCTATGGCACGCTGTGGAGCACACTCTATGCGCTTCCGGATGACTGGGAGGTCAGCTTTCTGGATCAGGTGCTGCCCCATATTCCCGGCGGGGCGGCAACGCTGCTGCGCTTTATAGGAAAAGGCTATCGCCTTGAACTTCTGGAGGTCTCCAAAAAGCTGGTCCGGCGGTACCATGCCGCTGTCGACGAGGCTCTGCGTTGTGCGGACGTGGAGGAATACGCCAACCTGTGCCGCCTGCTGCCCGCCGCCAAGGGCGGTGAAGATGCCGCCCGGCTGGCGCAGATGCGTGGACGTATCACAACCGTCCTGGAACATACCTTTGACCAGGGGATGCAGCAGGCCATCGTCCATGACTATCTCGCCGGTCAGGGGAGCTTCTCAGACAGTGCGGCCATTCTGAAACCCATCCGCAACGAATTCCGCTATTACTTACCCAAAGTACAGGATATTCTCCGCAGCTATCGAAAGATGGCTGGCTGGGATGAGTTTGCCTGCCGGTGTGTGGTGCTCTCCTGCCTCACCTGCATGGGGTACGGCACCTCCGCCTCCTTCCCCATGAATGTGGACCAGAAAGAGAACATGGACGCCTTTGTGGATGCCCTGATTGCCGGCGGCCTCCCGGTGCGGGACTGCATCACAGTATTGGTCACTATGTACGAAAACTGGTACCAGGAGTCTGCCAAGAAACTCATTGAGGAGACGGTGAAGGAGCACTTTGTCACGCAGAAAGGGCTGGAAGCGCTGGCGGACACTGCGCGGAATGGCTCCGCCCCCGCCCGGATCATGGCGGTGAAGGGGCTGGACGCCCTGACCGCGCAGCCGGAGTGCGCCCAGGGCGGACGGCAGGCCCTCATTGCCTGTGCCGGGGACACGTCCAAGCAGGTCCAGGAGGTTCTGGTGGAGTGCTGCATCAGCCACTCTGACTGGGAAAAGGACTATCTGGCCATGCTGGCCGGTAAGAAGGCCGCCCAGCGGAGCCTTGCCATTCGGGTCCTGGGGGGCATTGGGCTGGAGAAGTACCGGGATGCCCTGGAGAACGCCCTAACCGTGGAGAAGAACGCCAAGGTGATGGATCAGCTCACCGTCCTGCTGGGTGCGCCCGCCGCTGCGGTGGGTGCGGGCGGACAGGCCCCGGCGGAGCTGGTCGCACAGGTGCTCAAGGGCGGGAAGAAGCGGAAGGTTCAGTGGCTCCTGGAGCAGCCCCTGCCCACGGTCCGCCATACAGACGAGGCCCACACGGCGGCTTCGGAGGATCGGATTGCCGCTCTCTTTGCGGCCTATGCCGATTTGGGCCGCATAGGCCGCAGCGACACTGCCGCCGCCCTTGCCGCCGACCTGGAGGGGAAGGATCTGGAGACCCTAGCCTGTGAGGTGTGGGAACTGTGGATCCAGAAGGGAGCCCAGAGCAAAACCAAGTGGGTGCTCTCCTTTGCCGCGGTGTTCGGTGGGGCGGCCATGACCCCAAAACTCATTCACGCCGTCAACGAATGGCCCCAGAATGCGCGGGGCGCCATCGCCTGCGACGCTGTGGCGGCCCTCTCCGTCAGCCCTGACCCGGCGGCTCTGGTGGCGGTGGACAGCATCTCCCGGAAGTTCAAGTTTCGTCAGGTAAAGGCGGCGGCCGCCGCTGCGCTGGAGAGCGCCGCCCAGGAGCTGGGGATCACAGCGGAGGAGCTGGCCGACCGCATTGTGCCCACCCTGGACTTCGCTCCCGACGGAACCCGGGTCTTCGACTACGGTCCCAGAAAGTTCACGGTCCGCCTGACCCCCACCTTGGAACTGGCGGTGATCACGGAGGCGGGCAAAGCGGTGAAGTCCATGCCGGCCCCCGGCAAGACCGATGACGCGGAGAAGGCGGCCGCTGCTTATGAGGCGTACAAGACCTTGAAAAAGCAGATCAAGACCACCGTCACCGCCCAGCGGGCCCGGCTGGAGTTGGCCCTCTCCGCCCAGCGGTGTTGGGACGGCGAGGCGTGGCGGAAACTGTTTGTGGAAAACCCGGTGATGCACCAGTTTGCCATCAGCCTCATCTGGGGCGTCTATGAAGGCGGAGCGCTGAAGGAGACCTTCCGCTACATGGAGGACGGCAGCTTTAACACGGCGGACGAGGATGAATACACCATCCCCGACAGGGTCAGCATCGGCCTGGTCCACCCCATCGAGTTGGAGGCGGACATTCTGTCGGCTTGGAAAGAACAGCTGGGGGACTATGAGATCACCCAGAGCATCGACCAGCTCTCCCGGCCTATCTACCACATCCCGGCGGAGAGGGCCCAGGCCACCGCCCTGGAGACGGTGGCCGGCCGTATACTCAACGCGCTGTCCCTCACGGGAAAGCTTCAGGGCATGGGCTGGTACCGTGGCAGCGTGGTGGACGCCGGGGGGTTCTTCACCTTCTACCGGGAGGACCCCGCCGTGGGCATGGGCGTGGAGCTGAACTTCTCCGGCAGCTTTGTGGGGGGAGAGAACGAGGCGGTCACCGTATTCGATGCCGTTTTTTATAGGGCTGGCACTGTGAAACGGGGCAGTTACTGCTATGACGCGCCCAAGGAGGAGAACATCTTCTGTCTGGGCCAGGTGCCGGTGCGCTATTACAGCGAGGTGGTCTGGCAGCTGGAGCGCGCTACCGCCTCCAGTACCGAGACCGATCCGGACTGGCGCGGCACAAAGAACTGATCGCATGTCCCTTGCCATCTGCGCCGGGACGCTGACCCAGCGCTGCGCGGACAACTGGAAGCTGTTTATAGCGGCAGAGAAGAAGCGACACAAGATCGCCGGATGAAAACAAAAAGAAAGACATCTGCGAAAAGGGCGGTACGTTAGGAACCGCGGGGCGGCATGGTCAAAAGACTCTGCCGTTCTGCGGTTTCTCTGCGTTTCGAGCGCCTGTTTGTCCTCGTTCTGCTCCGGTTTCCCGATAAAGTTCCAGATAAGCTCTGGCTTTGGCCTGCGGTGTCCGCGGAACTTATCCGGTGCGGAACGATGCTTTCCTTGCGGAACAGGAGGGCTGGCATTTTAAGCGTCAAAAAGGGGCCGACAAGGCAAGCAAGAAAATACATACTTTTCTCTGTTTGGACCACACTATCATCAAAATCATCATGGGGAGAAGGATATGGGATCACTATGGGAGCAAACCTGGGAGCAAGTGGGCTTTCCGGCTCTGGACGGAGATCGGAACACGGATGTGCTGATCATCGGCGGCGGTATGGCGGGCATTCTGTGTGCCTATCAGCTGCACGGCGCCGGTGTTCCCTATGTGCTGGTGGAAGCGGAAACCGTATGCAGCGGCATCACGAAAAATACGACCGCCAAGATCACCAGTCAGCACGGGCTGATCTATGACAAGTTGATTTCAAAGTTTGGCATCGAGCGGGCAAGGCAATATCTTGCCGCCAATCAGAAAGCGCTTCAAACATACCGGGAGTTGTGCCGGGGTATGGACTGCGGCTTTGAGGAAAAGGCGGCCTACACCTACTCGTTGAGCGACCGGCGCAAGACCGAGCGGGAGCTGCGCGCTCTGGAAAAATTGGGCTTTCCGGCTGAATTTACGGACAAGCTCCCGCTTCCCTTTCCTATTGCCGGCGCGGTCAGATTTCCGCATCAGGCGCAGTTCCATCCCCTGAAATTCGTCTCCGGCCTTGTAAAGGGCCTGCACATTTATGAGCACACGCGGGTGCGGGAGCTGATAGGCGCCACGGCAGTGACAAATCA
>ENA-UERZ01001241-UERZ01001241.1-human-gut-metagenome-genome-assembly--contig:-NODE-1241-length-19619-cov-272.782878_pt1 | contig 19619 bp, 15 predicted proteins | sample MGYA00242997_ERZ507998 | MGnify/ENA primary metagenome ERZ507998 (study PRJEB26167, sample SAMN06115470) | human gut metagenome | host: Homo sapiens | place: China:Henan | collected 2016-06-23... | reverse complement strand
TCCTCCGCACCTGCCAGTCCCGCATTACGCGGAGTCACCTGCGCGTCTGTAAATCCCAGCACCATCGTATATCCTTTCGGCAGCAACAAGGTATGCTTTCCGGCCTCAAAATGATAAGCGTGTACATTCGCCAGCGGCATACCCGCTATGCGTATGGCATTGGTCAGTTTCGGTTCCGCCTGACCGTAATCATTGGCAGAAGCGTCCGTTTCCAGTTTCGGGGCTTTCGCATACTTCTTCTGGTCATCACGGAAATAACCTACCAACAAATTCACCGGAGCAGCCGCTTCAAACTCTATTGTCGTACCTTCCTTGCGCTGCACATCCCCGTTCATTCTATAAGCAGTCAGCCCTTCCAGCTCGGCGGCCAGTGCATCCACCTTGCCCGGTACATTGGAGAACAGGCTTGCCCCCGTCGCCAGTTTCACCGGAGCCAGTCCGTTCAGGATCTTCACATTTGCGGCGGACAAAGGTTTTATCTCAGCTGCACTTTCCGTCACCTTACCTGCCGCCCTATCTTTCAGCAACTGCAAGTTCGCCTTGAAATTAGCCAGCTCATTTTCATAATGCACCAGCATCTCTTTCCAGGTCTTGTTCTTGCCACCGTCACCACCGATAGGAATACGGCGTTGCGCGGTCTGCATACTGTTGGCATAATAATAAGTACTATCCGTCAATGCCACCAGCTTGCGGTAATGCTCCAGACTTTGTTCCATCAATGGAATAGCGGCATCCAGTTCATTCAGATCCTTTCCCCACTGATAGTTCAAGACACGCTGAGCAGCTTTCACTTTCAGGTTAAAGGCATAAGCAAATTCACGATAGCAATGCATGTCATTCTGCAAACGTCCGAACTCCTCTTTATTACGAGTCACCGCTGCGGCAGCCTTGTCAATAGCCGCCACCGCCTTGTCACCGTGTTCCACCACCTGCGCCACAATATCCAGCGGCAATTCGCCCACATGCGGCTGTTTTTTCCATTCTTTTTCCACATATTCTATCAGCTTCTCACCTTCCGGCCCGCAACTCTCATAAAATCCCGGATAGATGGTATATTTATAAGGATTCACCAACTGACTCATAAACATACCCAGCAACAAAGTCTGCCGGTTACCTTCCGTGATACCGAAACGGCGGAGCAACTTCGGAGCAATCTCTCCACTCTGCTCGTATGCCTCCAGAATATCTCCGGCTTCGGCAGGAGTCGTACCATAAAAATCGCCCAACTGCTTGTCCCAATATTCCACTTCGGATGAACGGTCCCGATGACAGTTCCATGCATAGCGTCCCCACGTCTTGTACCATATCCAGTCACGGTCCAGCTGATACTCCCGTTTGCCATCCGCCAGTTTGTCCGCCGTGTACGGCCAGTCCCAATAAGAAGCCTGCGGATACAGATGCAGGGCATTGGCTCCATGTACATTGTGCATGGCATTCACCGCCTTCTGTACAAAGTCGGGAGATCCCCAACGCCACGGTTCCAAGTTTGCCAGAATATGCACATTACTGATATGAATACTTCCCAAGGCACTCAAGTCCGAGTGTATCTTGGACCAAGGACCGCGCGGTTCGTAAGTAGTCAGTGACTCACCATTGTATTTATGCATGGTATAGAGGTTCTTGTATAACGGCAGTGCCGCATCCATCACCATCTTGCAGTCCGTATCGTGCGCACGCAGCAAAATGGGCGGTTCGTCTGTACGCCCCAATGCGTTCAGTCCGTCCTTCACTCCCGGAATAATGGTTTTGGTGAACCACTCCACATCATCCTCGTAGGTATCCATAGCCTCGCCCAAACAAACCAGCAGACCTACATTGGGATATTTTTCTATAAACGCGGCCACCGACTTACGCGTATAATCACTGACCAGCGGAGTAATGGGACGGTTACGATCCTGTGTTTTCAACCCGTAATGCTCGGCAAAAGGCTTGCTTAACAATATATTATAAAACATCTGGATCACAAAGATACCGCGTTTGTCCGCTTCAGCAGTCAGGAACGAGAACATTTCCTCATTTTTCTTGAAAGTTTCCTCATCCACCTCTACGGCAAAAGGATACTCTTCCAGCTTCACCAAGGAAGCAAACGGATGCCCGTTCCACAGATACAAGGAATTCATGCGGTTCTCCACCAGCATATCCAGATACTTTATCCATTGCTCCTTGTCATAAAACCAAGGGAAGCTCTCCGGCGTATAAGGATACTCATACACCCCTCTTCCGGGCAGGTATTCCATTTTCTGAATCCCTACACAACCTCCGCGAAGCACCATTTCCGGAGCATCCGTCAGTTGTGCCGGAAACTTCAAATCCTTGTATTGCCCTACATGATCTATCAATTCCCGACAGCCGTAAATCACACCGCTTCCGTCGTTTCCTGTCACTGTAGTCATGTTTCCACGGGTAGAAATGGTAAACCCCTCCTTTTTCAGTCCGGCTGTATCAGCAGCCTGTTCCAGACGGATGCATACCTCATCTTTATCCATACCGGCAGTATCCGACAACATAACAGACGAATACCCCGCATCTTCCAGCGCTTTCTTCAAATGTTCTCCTGCAAACAGCACCCGGTTCGACGCCTCCTGCGGCATCACAATATTCACATTGGGTTTCTCGCACCCCCATAACACGCACATACATGCGACAAGTGTTCCTAGCCTGATATTTTTCATTCTTTTCATATAAATTATTTACAGTTAGACGAAAAAAACAACAAGACGTACTCACAAGACCTCCGCCAATCGTCAAAAAGCGAAGAAAAAGCACAAGCTATCACAAAAAGGAAAAAAGCTGATGAACAAACGGGGGCAAACTCAACTTTTAAAAGGAAATGTATTGTGGAACAGAATTACCTAACATTAAAAACGGAAAAAACAATGAAAAAGAAATCTAACCTGACCCTATTTATGAAACAACTTATCCGGTCGCTAAAAGAAGAAGAGCGTTTCAGTACCGCCCACATCTACCAAAGCACCCTGAACGCCTTCATGCTCTTCTGCAAGACCGATGCCATCCGGTTCAACCAGATGGAACGTTCACGCCTGAAACAATTTGAGAACCACCTGCGTAACAAGGGATGTACCTGGAACACTGTCTCCACTTATATGCGTACCTTGCGAAGCATCTACAACAAAGCCGTGGACGATGGTCTGGCGGAAGAAAAGCCCCGTCTTTTCCGTCACGTATATACCGGCGTAAAAGCCAATACCAAACGTGCCCTCGATGCCAAAGACATGAGCAAATTATTAAGCGCCTCCCTTCCACGCCCCCTGCCGCAAAGCATGAAAGAGAGCCGGGCATGGATTACCCTGATGTTCCTGTTACGCGGAATGCCCTTTGTGGATCTGGCACACCTACGCAAAACAGACCTGCAAGATTCCGTTATCTCCTACCGCCGCCACAAAACAGGAGCCCTGCTCACCGTCAAGATTCCTCCCGCTGCCATGAACCTTATCAAACGGTATCAAAATACAGACTCCGCCTCCCCCTACCTGCTTCCCATTCTCAGTGGAAACCGGAAAAGCGAAGAAGAGTATGCAGAATACCAACATGCCTTGCGGAAACTGAACTATGACCTGAAACAACTGGCGGTATACTGCGGAATCAAACTCAACGTCAGTTCCTACACCAGCCGCCACACTTGGGCCACTTTGGCTAAATACTGTCACTTTTCGGAACAATTGATTTGTGATGCCCTGGGGCACTCCTCCACAAAGGTGACCGAAACCTACTTGAAAAGCTTTAAAAACGATGAATTAGACAGAGCAAACAAAGTAATAATTAATCACATTAATATTTCTATATAATCAATTTTAAAACTTCACATTACATTATAAAACAACAAATTACAAGACTGTTACTTTAGAAGTAACGGAGCAGATTTTGGAAGCAAAAGTATACAAACTTTAAATACAATGCAAGATTTCTACACTTTTTTTTCGTTTTTATTTTAAAAATTTTTTTATTCCGCATATACCTCTCCCTACCCATACTCCGATTGTCAATATGAGTGAAGCCACATTTCCGGTCTTTTACCTTCTCTAACAGCCACTAAATCTTTATCTTACTGCTGTTTTCATGTTTTTTCGCCTCCCTCCTCCCCTTCCGTTACTTCTAAAGTAACAGAAAAAAAACAAAATAAAAATATTGACAATGCGACATTCTTACTTATTTATAATAGCAATCATGCTGGCAGTTATGACTCCGCGTATAGCCCCGGCTCAAAGTATCGCTGTAAAAAGCAATGTTCTTTATGACCTTACCGGCACTCTCAACCTGGGAGGAGAAATAAGGTGTGACGACACCCATTCATTCAATCTGAGTGTCAACTATAATCCCTGGAATCTGGGAGAAAACAAAAAATGAAGCACATTCTGATCCAGCCCGAATACCGTTGGTGGCTCAATGAAACATTCATAGGAAGTTTTTTCGGGGTGCAAGCCCATTTCGCCCAATACAATTTCGGTGGAACCACTCCTTTCACCACGGTCAAGAACAACCGTTATCAGGGTAATCTGATAGGTTGCGGCGTTACCTATGGACACCAATGGCTGCTCAGCACATTCTGGAGTCTTGAAGCAAGCATATCTGTCGGATACGCCCATCTCACCTATGATAAATACGGTCCCGCCAAAGGAGACGCACTCATTGAGAAATCCCACTCCAACTATGTCGGACCTACCCAGCTAGGCATATCATTCATTTATTTCATTCAATAAATATAAAAGCAAATATACCCTATCAGTCATGAAACTCAAGACAAACATACTATTCAGTCTTTTATTATGCGGCACCTTTGCCACTGCACAAAACCTGAAACTCGATATCCTGCCTCCCTCCGTTACTCTCGGACAGGACTCTGCCACAGTGTCCATGAAAATGACTCTCAATGTTCCCCAGATGGACACCAAAAGCCATATCCGCCTCACTCCTGTCCTCACAGACGGAACCCGCACGGCAGAACTCCCTCAAATCCTGCTCAACGGAGAACGTGCACACCGGCTATACCGCCGCACCCTGGCGCTCAACAAACGAAGAGGCAAGGCAGATGTAACTCCCGTATTTACCGCTATCCCCCTGACAGACAGCGATCAGACTATCCACTACCGTGCTTCCCTTCCGGCAGCCGACTGGATACAGTTCGCCACCCTGAACCTCAAGAAGGAAGTCATCAACGGCAGCGGAGAGAAAATACAAAGCGAAAATATCCCCATTCCGGACACAGCACCCCATATAGCAACAGCAACAGATCATTTCGTTCCCCAACGGGACAGGAACCGGGAAGCTCCTATGGCAGCCTCCTCCCCCTCTGCTCCCGTTGTTCCGGAACACCATTCTGTTTCCCCTGTTCCGCCCGCACCCTCTGCCAAACCGTATTTCAAGGGAAGCTATGTATCTCCCGAAAGCGATGCCACCGATGAGCGCAACCAGAAAGAGCTGAACTTCAGTCTGGACGAAGCACGTGTCATAGCCGAAATCAATCCGCAGATGCTTTCGTTACGCGAGCTTTACACTGTGGCCATCAGCTACAAGAACACTCCGGAACAGTTCTACAAAATCATAGACATCAGTGTCAAGATATATCCGGCAAGCCCCGTTGCCAACCTCAACGCCGCTGCCGCCGCCATCGAACGGGGCAACACACAGGCAGCCGGCCGCTATCTGCAAATGGCTTCCCATGAAACGCTTGCCTACAAGAACTGCCGTGGAGCCTACGAACTGTTGTGCAACAACACCTACGAAGGCATCCGCCTGCTGAAAGCCGCCAAAGCCGAAGGCTCGGAAGAAGCCACCTATAACCTGAAAATATTCTTTGAATCCAATCAAACCAATATACAATAAAACATGAAAACCCGGTATGTCCTTTCTTGTCTTCTGCTCGGCGGCGCCCTTTCCGTTTCCGCACAGAAAACGGCTGTCAAAAGCAACCTGCTTTCCGCCGCCAACGGTGCGCTGAATGCCGGTGTGGAATATGCCTTCGGCCTCAAATCCACATTCGATTTGTCCGGCAGCATACGCCCGTGGAAACGCACGGAAGGATATGTCAACAAATATTGGCTCATACAACCTGAATACCGCTACTGGACTTGCCAGAAATTCAACGGCAGTTTTTGGGGAGCCTATCTCAACGGAGCGCAGTTCAACGTAGGAGGAAAAAAGATGCCTTTCGGACTCTTCCCCTGGCTGAAAGAGCACCGGTATGCAGGCTGGCTGGCAGGCGGAGGCATAAGCTACGGATATCACATCCTGCTCAACCGCCACTGGAATATAGAAGTTTCCGTCGGTGTAGGGTATGAATATATCGACTATAAGAAATATAAATGCCCCGACGTGTGTGCCGAGCTACTGGAAAAAGGCCATTATCACTATTTCGGCCCTTCCAAAGCATCCCTGAGTATAGTTTACATATTTAACTAAAGAGCCATGAAATACTTATTCTATTTTATATCATTTATTTTTCCTGCGCTTTGCTCATCGGCGCAACCGGCAGAACGGGACAGTTCGATTTACATCGCCTCCTCCCGGCTCTACCGGATGGGAGAAAGTCTGGTAGTGTCCATGCAAGTAGACATTACCAGACAGATTCCCTCTAACGAATCAGTCATACTGGTTCCCCGGCTCAGCGACAGCCTGGACAACTTCATCCAGCTTCCCGCCATCTATGTGAACGGTCGTAAACAACATATTTTCTTCCAACGTGAAACCGGCCGGCAGGAAAAAGACTATGAAGAGTTACGCCGCCGCAATGACCGCAAACAAAGCGTACACTACTTGCGCAGCATCCCCTTCACCCACTGGATGAAGCATGCCTCCTTGCATCTCATCGAAAAAGAATGCGGATGCGGAGTTCCCCGCCATACAGACTCCACCTATCTGACCCGCCTGAACATCCTTCCCGTTATCCATCCGCACGTAGCGTTCATCACTCCGCAGATGGAAGAAAGGAAAGTGCGCGAAGAAAGCGGACGTGCCTATCTGGACTTCCCGCTCAACGAAACAACCATCTATCCCGAATACAGAAACAATCCGGCCGAACTGGCAAAGATAAAGCGCAGTATCGACCTGATAAAAAACGATACCAATGTAGTCATTTCGCATATTGACATTCATGGATACGCCTCTCCCGAAGGCCCCTACTCCAACAACGAGCGTCTGGCGCGGGAACGGACCCGGACCTTGAAAGACTATGTATGCAGCCAATATGCTTTCAACGATACATTGTTCACCACCCATTACACCCCCGAAGACTGGGACGGATTTGTCAAGTTGCTGACCGACACCGTTATCACCCATCGCGAGGAACTGCTACATATTGCAGAAAGCAAAAGCAGCCCCGACGGGAAAGAACGGAAAATACGGAAACGTTATCCCGAAGAGTTCCGTTTCATCCTGCAACATTGGTTCCCCGGCCTCCGCCATTCAGACTACACCATCCACTATGTGGTACGTCCGTTTACGGTAGAGCAGGCCAAGCAGGTATTCCAAAGCAACCCCAAGAATCTGAGTATTGAAGAGATGTTCCGCATAGCCCGGACCTACCCTGCCGGCAGTCCGGAATACAATAAGATTTTCATGACGGCGGTTCTGCTAAATCCGGAACACCCCGTTGCCAATCTCAATGCAGCCTGCATCCTGCTCTCGCAGGGAGATACCAAAGGCGCCTCACTCTATCTGGACAAAGCCGGTGAGACTCCCGAAAAGACCCTTTTGCAAGGCATCATGCAAATGCTGAACGGGAACTATACCGAAGCGGAGAACCTGCTGCGCAAAGCGGAAGAAGCAGGACTGCCCCAAGCAGGTGAAAACCTGAAGATATTACATGAGATTTACTAATCACATTTTTAACTAAAACTATTTTACATTATGAACAAAAAATTATTATTATCCTTCGCTCTTGCAGCCGCAATGACAGGATGTATCAATGATGCAGATGTTCCCTCAGGAAACGGAGACAATCCGGCTACCGGAGCCAGAGGAGGGAACATGGAGATTTCATTTCTAGTTCCCAACTCTTCCAACGGCAGCCGTGCCGCTTCCGCCGAAGACTCCGGAGTTTACGAAGACGGAACCGCCGAAGAATACAAGGTGAGCAATGTAACCCTCTATCTGTTTGACTCTTCCAGCAAGAATCTGGTTACTACCATCAATGTAGCCCAAAGCGATCTGGGCGCAGGCACTTCCAGCGGAGAGAGCAGCAAAGAAGGACAAACCATTGTCTATCCTTGCAACAAGGAAATCACAGTAAAACCGGGCAACTATGACATCCTTGCCGTAGCCAACGGTTCACAGACCTTCGAAATAGGTCAGGAATCCACATTATTGGGACAGATTGACGCCTCCACCTATGGAAACGGCATGATAACCAGCGTACCCGGAAGCGGTTTCATCATGTCCAACCGCGGCTCGGCCAATATGAACATCACCGTAGAGTCTCCCGAAGAAAGCGACACCAAAGCACACGTCAGAATCAATCTGGAACGTGCCGTTGCCAAACTGATGGTCAGAAATGACAGCAAGGAAATCTACACGTTGAAGAACCCTGCCGGAGTGACTTACGCCACAGTCCGTCTGAACAACTACAAATTCATCAACCTGGCAAACAAGTTCTACACCTTCCGTCATGTCGCTACACTGGATAACGCTCCTGAAACTCCGTCTGCTCCGTCATCTTACAGCGTGGAAGCAGGAAACTTCGGCAACATCGCCGACAACAACGGTTACCTTATCGACCCCTATTTCTTCGACAAGACCGTAGCTGGAGCCACTACCAATTTCACAGGCGGTTCATTCTACACCAACCACCTGTCAAAACAGACAGACAGCAACTGGTCGGGCCTGGCCGATGCAGGAAAGTACGTTTCCATGTACTGTCTTGAAAACTGTATGTTCCGTCCGGCACAGAACACAGTATACACCACCGGTATCATGCTGAAAGGTACATTTACCCCCGAAGCTTCACAGACCATCGGTAATAACGGTAATCCGGTAGAAGACCCGCTTGTATTCAACACACTGTATTATTTCAACTATAAGTTCTACACCACACTGGCAGCTGTAGGCAAATATGGCGATGCCAATATTGATGGTTTGACAGAAGAATCCAGTGATGCAGAACTGGCTGCCAAGCAGATTACCCGTTTCACCAAGAACGGAGGCAATTTCTCTACCTTCTACAATTACTGGATCAAACATCTTGACAACAACAACCCCACCGTCATGGGCGTCATGGAATTCGGTATTGTACGTAACAACATCTACTCTGTCAATATCACCAGCATCAAGAACCTGGGTCCCGGCACTCCGGATACCAAACCCGATCCGGATGAAAACAAAGCATTCCTGGACGTAGAATTCGGAGTATATCCATGGATTGTCCGTGACCAAGATGCCGACCTTGAATAAAACAGTCTCAAAATAGAAAAACAATGAGTAAAACTGCTACTATCCTCTTCGCCCTATGTACTCTTTTCTGTAGTGCATGTTCCTGGGTAGACGATGACCAATCCGATTGCCCCACAGGCTGTTGGTTAAAGTTATCCTATACCTATAACATGCTGAATGTAGATGCCGTGACCACTCAGGTAAAAGATGTCACGCTATTTATTCTCGACCAGGAAGGAAACTATATAGTCCGGGAGGAAGTAGACAGTCTTACATTCCATCAAAATGAATGTACAATCCAAGTCCCCTCCCTGCCTCAGGGAGATTACACCTTTCTGGTCTGGGCAGGATTGGCAGATTCACTTTACCGGCACACTCCCACCTCACTGACACTGTTACGCAATGAGGCGGGAGAACAATCCGAAAAACTTTCATCTCTATTCCACGGGCGGCTGGACAATGTGCATATCAGCGGCGAATATCAGGTTTTGGCTCTCTCTCTTACTAAAAACACGAATATTCTGAGCTGCATATTGCAAAGCCAGTCGGCCGCCCCTCTGGATACAGATGATTTCCGTCTGGAGCTGACAGCCCGCAACGGATGCATGGATCACCGGAACACTCCGACAGACTCCGTTTTCACCTGCTATCTTCCCTTCATGCAGGAAAGCGCCAACTTGGAAGACATACAGGTAGTACATGCCGGAATGAATACATTGAGATTGATGGAGAATGACGACACCCGCCTACGGTTAATCTATCAACCTAGTGGAAAAGAGATTTTCGATATTCCGCTGACACCCTATCTGCTTCTGTCGCGTAATGTCGAAACAACCTACATGCCTCCACAAGAATATCTTGACAGGCAAGACCGCTATAACCTGATATTTTTCCTGAGCCCGACAGAGGATCCGCAGAAACCTTACATATGTTTACAAATGCAAGTAAACGGCTGGATAATACGTATAAATGATGCAGAATTAGATAAATAATCTTTCTGTTTTGAACATTTCAATCTATATTCGATTCCGTTATGAAAATTACTTATTATGTAAAATCTATAATACGGAACCTTATGAGAAATAAAAAAAAATTCAACGAGTTTATGAACAAAACGATTGAAGAACTGAAAGACGAGAAACGTTATGGCACGGCACACGTCTACCAAAGTACCTTGAACGCTTTCTGCGAATTCTGCGGATGCAAGATTGTTTACTTCCACCAGCTCAACAGAGCCACACTGAAAGAATTTGAGACCCACCTGCGCGACAAGCAGCTGAGCTGGAACACCGTTTCCACCTATATGCGGACACTGCGCGGCGCCTACAACAAAGCGGTGGACCAGAAAATAACCACCGGCAACTCCCGCCTGTTCAATCACGTCTATACCGGAGTGAAAAACGATGTCAAGCGTGCGCTGGAAGTGGAGGAGATAAACAAGCTGCTGAACGAAGTTCCTCTGAAAAGACTACCGGAAGACCTGGTACGATGCAGGGTTTGGGCAAACCTGATGTTCCAACTGCGCGGGATGCCTTTTGTTGATCTGGCCTTTCTTCACAAAAGTGACTTGAAAGGTAACACACTTTCTTACCGCCGGCATAAAACGGGCGGCCAAATGATAGTGGATATTCCGCCAACAGCAATGGAACTGATCAGACAATATCAGAATACCGACTGCAACTCTCCCTATCTTTTCCCTATCCTGAGCGGCACCAAAACCGGAGAAGAGCTGTATATAGAGTATCAGCAGGCGCTACGGATCATGAATTATAATCTGGGCAGACTGGCAAGACGATGTGGAGTGATAACCAAGGTCAGTTCATACACCACGCGCCATACCTGGGCCACCCTTGCCAAATATTGTAATTTCTCTGAACAACTAATCTGTGAGGCTTTTGGACATTCGTCAGTGAAAGTTACAGAAACATATTTGAAAAACTTCAAATATGAAGAGATAAAAAAAGCTAATGATGCAATAATTCTATACGTTTCAAAAAATGGAAAGAAAAGGGCATGAATAGATAAAAAGTTGATTATCAAGCTATTTAAATTCCGTTACTTTGTAAGTAACAGAATTTATTCGGCAGCAAAAATAGACAATAAATCGATAGCAAACAAGAAACAACCCGCTTCTTTTTTTTAAAATTAATAAAAAAGACGGTCTAATAGATAAAAAGTAATAATAAAAAGAACATTTTTAATTATATAAAAAAGAGAAAATATAGTAACACACATCACGTTTTACACAGTCAACGCAATGCATTAAAATATTATATTTCAGAATATTATATCTTATCCGCTATAAAATAGTGAGATATAAATTATACAATATGTTTATTGATAAATTTTCTGTTACTTACAAAGTAACAGAAGAGCAGAAAAAAGAAAAAAAGCGACATAGTTGAAACATAGTTAAAAAAAACATCATATAGATCTGACATATAAAAAGTTTTACCTATGATACAAGTCCAGAGATTTAACAAAGTACTTAAATTAGCAGTCATTCTAGGAGATTTAGTCATTCTGAATGTACTTTTCATCTCATTTAATTCAATATGGAACGAGTTGTTTGGGGAAAGAGCCTGTAGCGGCACTTTACCCCAAATTCTAACTCTGTTCAGCGTATGTTATTTTGCATGCACTATTTCAGGAGGTGTCATACTGCATCGTCGGGGAGCCCGTGCCGACCAAATTGTATTCCGGGTACTCCGCAACGTGTTCTATTTCTCTTTTTTATCGACCGGACTGATGGTATTATCCGAACTTGAGATATATTCCAAACGCTTTTTTATCTATTATTTCATTCTGCTCATCCTCTGTATCACTGTCTATCGCCTGCTTTTCCGTTTCTGCATACAGCTATACAGAAGCCATGGAGGAAATTTCCGTACGGTCCTCTATTTGGGAAGCACCGAAAATATAGCCGAGCTGTACCATGAAATGACCTCCGATGCCACTACCGGCTACCGGGTACTGGGCTACTTCGACACCACCCCCAATGCCAAGTTCCCCGCCAGCTGTACCTATCTGGGAAAACCGGAGCAAGCCATTGACTACCTGGCACAGCACAAGGTGAACCAGCTTTACTGCTGCCTGCCCTCGGCATTGAGCGAACAGATCGTGCCGGTCATCAACTATTGCGAGAACAACCTGATACATTTCTACAGCGTGCCCAATGTGCGCAACTACCTGCGTCACCGCATGCACTTTGAAATGATAGGCAGCGTACCCATCCTCAGCATCCGCAAGGAACCCTTGGGAAAAATAGAGAACAGGCTGATAAAACGCATATTCGATGTAATCTTCTCGCTGCTCTTTTTATGCACATTATTCCCCATTATATTCCTTATTGTAGGAGTGACCATCAAAATCACTTCTTCGGGTCCCATATTCTTCCGTCAGAAACGTAACGGATTGAACAACAAGGAATTCTGGTGTTATAAATTCCGTTCCATGAAAGTAAACAAGGAATCGGACACCTTACAGGCCACCCTCAACGATCCCAGGAAAACCAAATTCGGCGATTTCATGCGCCGGACCAATATTGACGAACTTCCGCAATTCATCAATGTATTGCTGGGAGATATGTCCATTGTAGGGCCACGCCCCCACATGTTGAAACACACGGAAGAATATTCCAAGATAATCAATAAATACATGGTCCGCCATTTCATCAAGCCCGGTATCACGGGATGGGCGCAGGTGACCGGTTTCCGTGGCGAAACCCGCGAACTGGAAGACATGGAAGGACGTGTGAAAGCCGATATATGGTATATGGAACACTGGTCTTTCCTGCTCGACCTTTATATTATGTACAAAACCGTGGCAAACGTGCTGCACAAAGACAAGCAAGCTTATTAGAACAAGACCTGAAAACTGAAATTTTTTAAATAACAGAGAGCCAAAAAATGAGAAGATTGAAATTTACCCTATTCGCGCTGGCTTCCCTGCTGCTATGCAGTTGCAGCGCCTACAAAAAGGTACCCTACCTGCAAGGGTCCGAGTACCTGAACATGGCAAATGTCCAAACACCCCTGTATGATGCACACATCATGCCCAAAGATTTGCTGACCATCACGGTGAACACCAGTGATCCCGATGCCGCCATTCCTTTTAACCTGACGGTAGCCACCCCCATCACGGCAAACAGCAAAAGCCTTACCAGCCAACCATCCCTGCAACAATATCTGGTAGACAATAACGGGAACATTGATTTCCCGGTCTTGGGCACACTGCACATCGGCGGTCTCACCAAAAGCCAGGCGGAAAACATGATAAAGGAAAAACTGAAAACCTATATCAAGGAAAACCCCATTGTGAATGTACGCATGGCAAACTACAAAATCTCCGTGATGGGAGAAGTAGCACACCCCGGCACATTCACCATCACCAATGAAAAAGTAAACATCATGGAAGCGCTCGCCATGGCGGGAGACATGACCGTATACGGACAACGCGACAAAGTGAAACTGATCCGTGAAGATGCGCAAGGCAACCGCCAGGTGATTCCGCTGAACCTGAACGATGCCGACATCATCGTATCTCCTTACTACTACCTCCAGCAGAACGATGTGGTGTATGTCACCCCCAATAAGACCAAAGCCAAGAACGCAAGTATCAGCAACAGCACCACCATCTGGTTCTCGGTAGTAGGAACTCTGGTCGCACTGGCCAGCCTGATAGTAACCATTGCCAAATAAACAGAATTATGAAAGAAGACTTATACGACGACCTTTATCTGGAAGAAAAAGAAGAAAAGACCGATTTCAAAGCGATTCTTTTCAAATACGCCATCCATTGGCCCTGGTTCGTGGCATGCACCCTGCTGTGCATAGCAGGAGCCTGGCTTTATTTACGTTACACCCCGCCGGTGTACAACATCTCGGCATCCGTCATCATCAAGGACAATGACAAGAACAGCAAAGCAAGCAGCGGCATGGCCGACCTGGAAGACCTGGGCTTCTACTCCTCCATCAATAACTTTGACAATGAAGTGGAAATCCTGCAATCACGCACGCTTATCAAAAAAGTGGTGGAAGAGCTGGATCTTTACATCAGCTATGCCACAAAGAGCAGTTTCCATGACATCGAACTTTACAAAAGTTCCCCTGTGAAAGTATGGATTACCCCCGAAGAAGCCCAGAAACTGCCCGCCCCCGCGCGTCTTCACCTGACCTTGCAGCCGGGCAACAAGCTGAATGTGAAACTCCGGATAGGAGAAGAGGAATACAACAAGCAGTTCGACAAGCTGCCCGCCTTGCTGACCACCCCGTCGGGCACGTTCAGCTTTACCCCTAAAGACTCCGCAACCGTCCAAAGCACGCAGGAAATCATGGCTACGGTTTCTTCCCCCCGCAGTGTGGCAAACACTTACCGGGGAGCATTGAGCATAGAGCCTACTTCCAAATCCACCACTATCGCACAGATCTCTGTCAAGAGCACGCATACGCAGCGCGGCATGGATTTCATCAACAAGCTGGTGGAAGTCTACAACCGGGATGCCAACGATGACAAAAACGAAGTGGCTACCAAGACCGCGGAATTTATTGATGAACGTATCAAAATCATCAACGGCGAACTGGGAACCACGGAACAGGAACTGGAAACCTTCAAGCGCGATGCCGGGCTCACCGATTTGAAAAGCGACGCCCAACTGGCATTGAGTGAAAACTCGGAATACGAAAAGAAACGTGCCGAAAACAGCACCCAGCTCCGGCTGGTACAATTCCTGGCCGGCTATGCCAACAATCCGGATCATGCCTACGAAGTACTTCCGGTCAATGTGGGCCTGACAGATACCGGTCTTGCCGAGCTGATCAACCGCTACAACGAGATGCTGCTGGAACGCAAGCGCCTGCTCCGTTCCTCCCAGGAAAACAACCCGGTGGTAGTCAATCTGGATGCCAGCATCCGCGCCATGCGCAGCAATGTGCTGACCACCATCAACAGCGTACAAAGAGGTTTGGCCATCACCCAGGCGGATCTGGAACGTCAGGCAGGCAAATACGCCGGACGCATCACCAATGCTCCGGGACAGGAACGCCAGCTGGTCAGCATCTCGCGCCAGCAGGAAATCAAAGCCGGCCTTTACCTGATGCTGCTGCAAAAGCGTGAAGAAAACGCCATCACTCTGGCATCTACCGCCAACAACGCCCGCATGGTGGACGAAGCACTGGCAGACGCCATCCCCGTATCTCCCAAAGGAAAGATGATTTATCTGGTAGCACTGATTCTGGGAATCGCCCTGCCGGTAGTTGTCATCTATATCATCGAACTCTTAAAATACAAGATAGAGGGCCGCGCCGATGTGGAAAAAATCACCTCCCTTCCCATTGTGGGCGATGTACCCCTGTCGGAAGATAAAGGAAAAGAAGAAAGCATTGTAGTACACGAAAACCAAAACGACCTGATGGCCGAAACCTTCCGTAATGTACGCACCAATGTACTTTATATGATGAGGAGCGACGAGAAAGTCATATTGGTTACCTCCACCACCACAGGAGAAGGCAAAACCTTTATCGCTTCCAATCTGGCTGTCAGTCTGGCTTTATTAGGAAAGAAAATCGTGATCGTGGGGCTTGACATCCGCAAGCCGAGCCTGAACAAAGCTTTCAACTTATCACACAGGGAACAAGGCATCAGCCAGTTCCTCGCCAATCCGGAACATACCGACCTGATGTCGCTGGTACAAGTTTCACGCATCAATGCCAACTTGTCCATTCTGCCCGGAGGGCCTATTCCTCCCAACCCGACCGAACTGGTGGCACGTGAATCTTTGCCTCAGGCTATCGACATACTGAAAAAGCATTTTGACTATATCATTCTGGATACCGCCCCCATCGGCATGGTGACCGATACCCTGCTGATTTCGCGCGTAGCCAACGCCAGCATCTATGTGTGCCGGGCAGACTACACCCACAAGGCAGATTATACTTTAATCAACGAACTGAGCGAACAGAAAAAACTGCCCAACCTATGTACCCTTATCAACGGACTGGACATGAAGAAAAAGAAGTACGGATATTACTATGGATACGGCAAGTATGGCAAGTATTACGGATACGGTAAAAAATACGGTTACGGCTATGGATATGGCACTGAAAATGTAAATAAAAAGTAATTTCAAAAGTAATTACATAATACCATAAGACTAATTCTCTTCTGAATTTGTTAAAATATTAACACATTAGAAAGAGAATTAGTCTTATTACGTTTTAATATATAAATATTATTTACTATATTTTTCTTTCGAAACATCAAAACAGGGGCACTGTTTCACCCATTCCTCAGGCTCTATCTCGCCATTTCCGTTCAAATCCGGACTTAAATCCCGATGACCGCAAACCTTGCAACCGGGATAATCCACCAGCAACGCCCTGACCAGTACACGCAACGAATGTTTCTGCCACACCGTCCGCGTATCCGCCAGCCTGCCCCGCTCACTGATTCCCCCCTCATAGCATATCCCGATACTCTGCGCATTATGTCCACGCGCATGCACCCCTATTTTCTCTATGGGACGGGTTGTTTTTATATCCCCGTTCTTGCGGATATAAAAATGATATCCGGGTCCGTTCATTCCACGCCTGCGGTGGCACACCTCCAAATCCTGTTCGGTAAAGTCCCTGTCCGCCTTTGTGGCGGAACAGTGGACAACAATCAGATTAATCACCCTCATCCCCCTATGCACGAGCTGATTCCTACTACACCCGCAATAGCCGTAGCTACTGCAATCACCACTTTCAAAATAGTGCTCCAAACAGATTTACCTTTCATCCTACAGTTTTTTTTAAAATTAAACACTTGTCCGCCATCTACTTAAGCAGGCTTTTGCTCTTCTTTCGTTTTCACCGGCAATTTATCCACCTTCGTATATTTCAGTGCTGCCAGAATACCGCTTAGCGCAATACCCGGACGGAAATTGATACGCGCTTTTCTAATCATCGACACATCATACGCATCCTCCGTTTCCGCACCTCTTCCGCTCAGGCCTATCTGGAAAGTGCCCAGATCGGCAAGCCTTACGATCTCGCCCCCTTCCAGAGCCTCCATAATCACATCCTCCAAGGCAACAAGCACAGCCATTACATCCGCACGCGTCACCGTACAGGTTTTCTGAATACGATCCGCCATTTCGCGAATCTCTACATGGCCATTGGCCTGAGCTTGTGCATAAAACTTAGGCACTGCATCCTGATCAAGCGGATTATTACGCTTTACCACCGAATAAGAAACTGTTCTTCCCATACTTTTTCAAATTAAAAATTAAAACTTGCAAATTAAGAAACACACTGGTAATCAAGCGTTAACCACTAAGCCGGCTATGATTGACTTTTGATTACACTACAAAGATACGATGAACCGGAAGCCCCGTGTAGACATTTGTAGAGAAGCGTAGGAGATTGTCGGGAAATGTCGAGAATAACTTACAGAGAGAGTAGGAAAACAAGGACATTTTGCGTATCTTTACCCTATAATCAAAACGATAAAAGAACATGAACCAAGAAGAAAAAGCATTCATTATCAGAGCGTATGACAAAGCGGAACTGGCAGAACTATACAGCCCGGGGCGAACTGCCGCGGCAGCCCTGCAAACCCTGTATCGCTGGATGCGGAGAAACATGCTGCTACAGGAAGAATTGAACGAAGCGGGCTACAACAAATTCCGCCACAGCTTTCTGAAGCATGAAGTGGCAATCATAGTGAGGCATCTGGGAGAACCTTAGGACATACGCTTCCCAAAGAACCTGTTGTCTACATCGAAAGACCTTGTTGTTTTTTTAAAATCCCCTGTTGTTTTACCGGAAAGGTCCTGTTGTTTTTTGAAAACAACAGGATCTTTTTCACCTGCATTTAAGGCTCACAAGGCTCAGGGCTCACTTAGGCGGTTTTCTGAGCCAAGATTTGCCGGTCTTTCTATACTTACCATCCTCTTTCTCAACGATTTGATAATACACCAAACGCAACAAATAACGTTTCACGGATGCTGTAGGCAACCCGGCTTCATTGGCAGCCGCCATCAGCTCCGAATAGGTGAACTCGCGCGGCATTTTTTTCAAAACGGGACGCAGTTTGAAAAAAGCCTTTACCGGCCTGATTCTTCCGGCAGTATCATCCATGGAAGTGGAAAGCAGCAAACTGTGTTCCAGCAACACATCCACTATCTGCATTGCCGTATGGAAATCCTCATCCGAACACTCCCACTCCGATGTATTCCATTGCGGCTCACACTTACGCAATGCAGTCAGCACCATGGCAATACGAGACATCATCAGTCCGTGGCGCAGCACAATGGCACCCGGAGAATCATCATCTTCCGCCACTACCTCACGCAGATACGTTCTGAAACGCTCCGTATGCTCTTTCCATTGTTCCTCGGTGAAAACCACCTCGGTAGGCGATCCGGAGAGAAAGATAAACATACGCAGCAGCTCCTCGCCCATCCCTTTGAAATAAGCGCGCATATCCAGCCGGGCCTTGCCGGGATTTGCCGACTTATACTCCCAGTGGGCCTGTCCCACATAGAAAGCCACACGGCTGTACATTCCATTCTCCAGCGAAGAAATAAATTTATGCAACTGGGCGGGAGTACCCGAAGCGCATAATGCCAGATGAGGGTCACTCACAACAACAAGCCGGTGATCCGTCTTGAAATAAGAAGACACCTCCTCGTGCTGGGAGGCGGCACGCATCACATCATCATGTTTTCCATACTCCTGGTGCATGGCAGAACTTATCATGTCCAGCTCGGAGGCATTCATCACCAAGCCGACCGCTCCACCCGCCTCCAAAGCCAGTATCAACTGGCTTTTTGAAATATTGGGAGCCACCTTCAGGATGCGTTCCACCGGCATCTCCGGGCATTGGTCCAAATCGGGAACCCTCTTTTCCTGAGCGGCAAGCCGTTCCTCCAGATTCCACTTCAGCAGCTTCTGCCGGTACTCACGCTCATCCTTCCTGTTCAATTCATCGTAATACTCCTGAATGGCTGCGGGCAGAATTGCCGCCAGTTGCATCACCCCCTTTCCTCTGCCCGAACCGGCCAAAGCCACCAGGTAGAGATCGGCGGAATAAACCATTCCTCCATAATTCATCCTCACCCCCGGCAGACAACCGCTGATGTTGGTAATCATGGAGAGCAACAGAATATCCCTCTCGCGCTTGTTGCGGACGTGCGTCAAACCACGCTTCAAAAAGTCGGGCAAACGGTCGAACAGTTCATCCGGAAGACACGGAAC
>ENA-UERZ01001227-UERZ01001227.1-human-gut-metagenome-genome-assembly--contig:-NODE-1227-length-19820-cov-5.319100_pt1 | contig 19820 bp, 10 predicted proteins | sample MGYA00242997_ERZ507998 | MGnify/ENA primary metagenome ERZ507998 (study PRJEB26167, sample SAMN06115470) | human gut metagenome | host: Homo sapiens | place: China:Henan | collected 2016-06-23... | reverse complement strand
AGCGCCCCTTTTATCATGCCGCCGCGCCATCCTCCCGGGTGCCCCTGCGGAAACCTTCCACGGGAATCCCTTCCTGGGATCTCTCAACCGAAGCCCTCGAAGGACGCCTCCGGAGGAACGCCCGCAGCATGATCCTTCAAAGTGAACTTTCAGTCCTCGGCGGAAAATTCCAGAGGAACTCCTCTGCGGAACTCCCCTCTCCCGCCGGAACCGGAGCCCCCGCCCGCCGCAGGAACGGTAACCCGGAAGGCCGGAGGACAAAACCCGGAAACGGAGGGGGGGGGCCGAAGACCTGCCCGTCGCGACCAAGGCTCAGCCATTCCCCTCCAGCCACTTCAGGAAGTCGTCGACCCGCGACCGGCTCACCACCATCTCGAACTCAGGACGCGGACGTGCCGTGATCTTCAGCCGGTTGCCCAGATATTTCACGATGCTGACGATCGCCGGCATGGCGATGATGCAACTGCGCGATATGCGGAAAAACCGCCCGGGATCCAGTTCGTCCGAAAGGACGTCGAGCGACTGATCCACAACATAGCGGTTGTTATCGCTCGTGACAAGGTAGGTGTTTTTCTCTTCCGAGTAGAAATAGGCGATGTCGGTGGTTTGTACCGGAACGATCCGGTCGTTGAAACGCACGACATAGCGCTGTTTGTATTCGCGCGGGCTGCGGATCGCGTTCAGCAATACGTCGGGGTCGATACCCCCGCTCCGCACCCGGCAGCGCTCCACGGCACGCCGCAGCGCCGCGGGGTCGATCGGTTTGAGCAGGTAGTCGATGCTGTTGACCTCGAACGCCCGCACGGCGTAATTGTCATATGCGGTGGTCATGATGACCCGCGCCGTCACATCCGCCTGGCGGAATATCTCGAAGCAATCCCCGTCGGAGAGCTCCACGTCCATGAAAATCACATCGGCACTGTTCCCCGGCGTGCGCAGCCAGAGCACCGTCTCCCTGACCGAGCCGGTCGTCCCGACGATCCGTACGTCGGGAAAATGCTGGGTCAGCGCTCGCGCCAGGTTTGCCTGGGCCATCATTTCGTCTTCTACGATCAGTACGTTCATATTACAGCAACGGTAAGGTGACACAATATTCGGTATCGGTACGGCGTATCCCGATCGGGATGCCCGACAGGTCGAGGTACTGCTGGCGGATGTAGTTCAGCCCCACACGGGTCGAGGGGTTGCCGGATACCTTCAGCTGAAGGTTGTTCGACACCGTCACGGCCTCGGCCACGGCGACGATGCGGATCACCAGCGGCCGGTCGGCCCCCACCGAGTTATGCTTGATGGCGTTTTCGATCAGCAGCTGCACCGAGCAGGGCAGGACATGGCGGTTCATGGCCTCGTCCGGAATGTCGGTCTCCACGCGAAACCCCTCGGGGAAACGCACCTGCAACAAGTCGACGTACATCCCCACGAAAGCCATCTCCTCGCGCAGGCGCACGAGCGTCTCCTCCTCGTTCTGGAGCATGTAACGGTAGATGCCCGCCAGTTTATGGATGTAGGCGCTGGCCTGCTCCGTGCGCTGCTCGCAGACCAGGCAGTCGAGGATATTGAGCGAGTTGAACAGGAAATGGGGGTTGACCTGCTGTTTGAGTTTCATGTAACGGAACTGCGCCTGGTGCGCCTTGCCGCGCTCGGCACGCAGCACGGCACGCGCGACTAGGGCGTAATCGACCATAAATACGACCGAATAGAGGGTCACCTCGACCAGCAGGGTGACGATCCACAGTTGCAGGAACTCCCGTGCGGAGAACGAGCGGTCGAAGGCGAACGGCAGGTGCAACCCCGTAATGAGCGCCACGCAGGCCGACGTGAACAGCACGAACAGGAGGAACGCCGCGATTTCGGCGATCAGACCGTGCCGGGTTTCACGCCTGCGCGTATGCCGGACATAGATGATATTGACGCACAGCAGGATAATCAGTGCCGCGGAGTTCGAAGCCAGCAAGTCGGCCATGTGGTAAAGGCGGTCTGTGGAGAAGGAAGGCGATGAGAAGAGCTCGACATAGGCCAGCCTCAGCACGAAAATCACCCCCACGGCCAGCAGCAGCAACCCGATGCGGGGCGTCCAGGCCGAGGAGCGGCTCGCCGTGTCGTCGCCGCGGCGGAACAACTTGGTGAACCACACGATGCTCCAGCCCAGAATCTCGGTGGTTATGAAAGTCGACACGGCATGCACCACGGGCGGGGCGTGCAATAACAGCTCGATCAGCTGCGCACCGCCCGTACCCAGCAGGTAGCCGATCACGTTGACGACGATCACGCTGGCAGCGGTGAACTCCACGTTCAGGCCCCGTTTTAGGCAGATCAGCACGATCAGCACGATCGTCAGCAGCGTCAGCACCAACTCGTCGTTGATCCCCGCCAGATGGCATGAAAGGGCGACCACGGCATGGAGCACGGCGAACAGGTGGATAATTCCGGACACTTTGAGCGATCGCATATAGGCTGACTGAGGCTGTATTAAGTATATACGGGTTTCGTTTATTTATGAATAAAGGTAGTGTTTTTCCGCGTAAATTCCAAATCGTCCCCCTCGGGCTACCGTTCGTCGTAAAAATCCGCCCGTTCATCCGGCTGATCCCTCCGTTCGTCGCCCGGCGGTTCGCCATCCGGATTTTTTTATTAAAATTTGTATAACCTGAAAACCAACCGAAAAACCGAAATGACCAAACCTAAACTCTCATTTTGGCAGATTTGGAACCTCAGCTTCGGCTTCCTCGGCGTGCAGATCGGATATTCGCTCCAGAATTCCAACACGTCGAGCATCTTCGAATCGCTGGGGGCAGATGTCAGCCACCTGAGCTACTTCTGGCTGGCGGCACCGCTGGCCGGCATGATCGTCCAGCCCATCGTGGGGCTTTTTTCCGACGGCACCTGGACGCGCTGGGGCCGCCGCATCCCCTACATCCTGGGCGGGTCGCTGATCTCGGCGCTGGCGCTGGTGCTCATGCCCAACTGCCCCAAACTGCTCGCCTTCGCCCCGCTCGCCATGGGGGCTTTCATCCTGCTGTTCATGGATTTGTCGTTCAACGTCACGATGCAGCCCTTCCGAGCGCTGGTGGCCGACATGCTCGACGATTCGCAGAAGACACAGGGCTACGTGGTACAAACCTTCCTGATAAACCTCGGTGCGGTCGTCGGCGCTATCCTGCCGCTCGTCATGACATGGCTCGGCGTGTCGGACGAGGCCGCTCCGGGGCATGTTTCGCCGCACATCGCCTACTCCTACTATGCCGGGGGCGCGATCCTGCTGCTCACGGTGCTCGTCACCTCGTTCAAGACACGGGAATATCCGCCCGGGGAGTTCGCCCGCTACAACAACCTCTCCGAGGAGGACGCCAAACCGATGAGCTTCGTCGGCCTCATGCGCAACGTCCCCGGCGTGATGGTGCGGCTGGGCGTCACGCAGTTCTTCTCGTGGGCGGCGCTCTTCCTGATGTGGACTTACCTCAAACCCGCCATCACGGGTGTAGTCACCGACCATGCCACGGGCGAAGTGCTCTCGGCCGGCGCCACGCAGACATGGGTCGGCGTGCTCAACGGCACCTACCCCATCCCCGCCTGCATCGCCGCCCTGTTCCTCGGGCGCGTCGCCGCGCGCTACGGCAACAAACCCGTCTACGCGGCCTGCCTGCTCGCCGGGGCGCTGGGCTTAGCGGGGTTGTGCCTGCTGCACGACCAGTACGCGCTGATGCTCCCGATGGTGGGGATCGGCATCGCCTGGGCGGGCATCCTCGCCATGCCCTACGCCATCCTGTCGCGCGCAGTCGAGCCACGCCGCATGGGCGTATACATGGGTATCTTCAATTTCACGATCACCGTCCCCCAGATCGTCATCGGACTGACCGGCGGTGCCATCGTCAAGTACTGCTTCGCCTCCGATGCGGCCGACATGCTGGCGCTCGCCGGGGTATTCATGCTGCTGGCCGCCGTGTCGGTCTTCCTGGTCAAAGAACACAAGGCCCAATGACCTACAATCCATAAAATCAACTTATAAACTAACCAAAATTCTTATGAAACGATTTTTAACTATGTGTGCGGGTATCTTGCTCATATGTCAATTTACCCCCCCCCTCACGCTGGCGCAAAACGCTGGTTATGAGGTTAAAGGCGTAGTTGTCGACAAGTCCGGAATGCCGATCCTGGGCGCTACCGTCGTCGAAAAGGGCACGACCAACGGCGTCTCGACGGGCATCGACGGCGACTATGCCATCCGCGCCGCCGGCCCCGAATCGGTCATCGAAGTCAGCTATGTCGGTTACAAGACCGTCAGCCTGGTGGCCAGTTCGTCGCTGCTGGCACACCTCACGCTCGAAGAGGATGCCATGGGCATCGACGACGTGGTGGTGATCGGCTACGGTTCGGTCAAGAAGAACGACATGACCGGTTCGGTCGTGGCAATCAAGGCCGAAGAGTTCAACCGCGGAGCCGTGGTCTCCACGCAGGACATGCTCAAGGGCAAGGTTCCGGGCGTACACATCATCCCCGGCGACGGCGGCCCCGGATCGAGCGCCACCATCCGCGTGCGCGGTGCGGCTTCGCTCAACGCCTCGAACGACCCGCTGATCGTGATCGACGGGGTACCCATCGCAGTCGACGGCGGCAAGGGTATGGCCAACCCGCTGGAGACGATCAACCCCAACGACATCGAATCCTTCACCGTGCTCAAGGACGCTTCGGCGGCGGCCATCTACGGTTCGCGTGCTTCGAACGGCGTCATCCTCGTCACCACCAAGAAGGGGCGCGGCAACACGCCCCGCGTATCGTACAGCGGCAGCGTGAGCGTCCAGACCAACTCCGACGAGCTGCCCGTGATGTCGCCCGGCGAGTTCCGCACCTACATCGACCAGGTATACCCCGCAGGTACGACCACGGGCGACAAGGTACAGTCGATGCTCGGCGACAAGAACACCAACTGGCAGGATCTGGTCTTCCGCACCGCCATTTCGCATGACCACAACGTCAGCCTGATCGGCAACATCAACGACCGCATGCCCTACCGTGCATCGGTGGGCTACACCAACCAGCAGGGTACGCTCGAAACGTCGAAATACGAACGCGGGACGCTCGACCTGAGCCTCTCGCCCAACTTCTTCGACAAGCACCTCACGGTCAACCTCAACGCCAAGGGCGTCGTCACGTCGCAGCGCTACGCTTCGGGCGGCGTGGTGGGTTCGGCTGCCTTCTTCAACCCCACGATCGACCCCTACTTCCGCAACGACGACGGCTCGATCGACTACACGACCACCAACGGATACTGGAACTACGGATCGGGCCGCGGCGAGGACTTCACGCCCAACACCCTGCTGGGCGCAGGCCCGCTCTCGCAGCTCTACGACCGCGACAATACGGCGCGTGCCAAGCGTTTCATCGGCAACGCCCAGATCGACTATAAGGTTCACGGCTTCGAAGCGCTGCGCTTCAACCTCAACCTCGGCCTCGACGTATCGAGCGCCAAGACCTACGACGGCGTGAACCCCGGCTCGTTCCAGGCATACACCGACACCGAGGCCCGCGGCTGGGGACAGTATTCGTGGACGACGAACTTCCGCCGCAACCAGCTGCTCGAATTCTACGCCAACTTCAACAAGGAGTGGGGCATCCACCACCTCGACGTGATGGCCGGTTATTCGTGGCAGCATTTCTACAGCTCCGACCACTCGGTATCCTATTTCAACGAAACGCACGAGCAGAAAGGCGAGGATTCGCGCTACCCGTTCAACCGCCAGGAGAATTACCTGCTCTCGTTCTACGGACGCCTGAACTATTCGATCGCCTCGAAATACCTCTTCACCTTCACGCTGCGTGACGACGCCTCATCGCGTTTCTCGAAGGATACCCGCTGGGGCCTCTTCCCTTCGGGCGCCTTTGCGTGGAACATCGCCGAGGAGAATTTCCTGAAGGATTCGCGTGCCGTCTCGGCCCTCAAGCTGCGCGTCGGCGTGGGGCAGACCGGGCAGCAGGAGATCGGCTCCAATTATCCCTACCTGGCGCGTTACTACATGTCGACCGACGTCTATAAGACCTATTACATGGGCAGCGCCGGGCACATGTTCTATCTCACGCCGGGCGCCTACGACCCCAACATCAAATGGGAGACCACGACGACCTACAACGTCGGACTCGACTTCGGGTTCCTCGGCGGCCGCATCAACGGTAGCGTCGACTGGTACCTGCGCCAGACGGACGACCTTCTGAACAGCGTCATCACCCCCATGGGCTCGAACTTCGGCAACACGGTGCTCACCAACATCGGCTCGATGGAGAACAAGGGCGTGGAATTCAACCTGAATTTCATCCCCGTGCAGACTAAGGACTGGAACCTCACGGTCGGCTTCAACGGCACGTTCCAGCACACCGAGTTCACCAAGCTCAACAACACCGACGACCCCGACTACAACATCCAGACGGGAAGCATCACCAAGGGCACGGGTAACCTGCTCCAGATCCACAAGGTAGGCTATGCGCCCTACACTTTCTACTGTTTCCAGCAGGTATACGACCAGGACGGCAATCCGATCCAGAACGCGCTGGTCGACCGTGACAAGGACGGCAAGATCACACAGGCCGACCGTTACGTGACCGACAAGAGCCCCAACCCCGACTTCTTCTACGGCATCAGCCTCAAGCTGAGCTACAAGAACTGGGACTTCGGCTTCAACGGCCACGGTTCGGCGGGCAACTGGGTCTTCAACGACTTCGCCTCGGCCAACTCGACGTCCAACATCGACATCAACGCCGGCAACCTGCCCAACTTCGCACGGCTGGTCAAGAAGACCGGCTTTACGAAGGCCAACAGCGGCGAGCAGTGGTATTCGGACATGTTCCTCGAAAACGCCTCGTTCTTCCGCATGGACGACATCAACCTCGGCTACACGTTCAACAAGATCGGCAACTGGAAGGGTTCGATGCGCGTCGCCTTCGGCGTGCAGAACGTATTCGTCATCACCGATTACAGCGGCGTAGACCCCGAAATACCGGGTGTCAACGGCATCGACGGCTCGATCTGGCCGCGCCCGCGCACCTATTCGCTGCGTCTGAATGTAAACTTCTAAAAACGAACGAACCATGAAAATCGACATAAAACATTTCGCTATGGCGGCGGCAGGTGCAGCGATGCTGCTCACTTCGTGCATCGGAGACCTCGACACCCTGCCCCTCAACCCGTCCGACTCGACCTCGGAGACCGTCTACGGGAAAGACGAGAACGGCTACCTGGCCGGGCTCACCAAACTCTATTTCAATTTCGTCTCGAACGACACCACCGACCTGCAGGTCAGCGACGGCGGCGCCTCGGAGCTCATCCGCGCATTCTGGACGATCCAGGAGGTTACGGCCGACGCCTGCAAATGCGCCTGGGAGAACGACGCCTGGGTACGCGCCATGAATACCGACACGTGGTCCGACGCCGACAACGACGCGACCTACGCCGTCTACGTACGTACGTTGCAGGGCATCGCCTACGTGAACGAATACCTGCGCCAGACCGCCTCGGACAAACTCTCCGACCGCGGCGTGAGCAGCGAACTGGCCGCCAGGATCCAGAGCTTCCGTGCCGAGGCCCGTTTCCTGCGCGCCTATTTCTACTGGATCGCCCTCGACGTGTTCGGCGACGTGCCGTTTACGACCGAGACCTCGCCCTTCGGCGGCGGTGTGAACCCCAAACAGGCCTCGCGCAAGGATGTCTTTGACTACTGCATCTCGGAGCTGACCGACCTGGCTTCGGACGAAAGCGCGATGCCTGCCGCACGCTCGAACTACCCGCGTGCCGACAAGGGTGCGGTCAACGGCCTGCTGGCCCGCATGTACCTCAATGCCGAGGTTTATGCCGGCACCCCGATGTGGACGGAGGCCAAATCCGCCTGCGAAGCGATCTTCGGCATGGGCTACTCGCTCTGCCCGGAGTATTCCGACCTCTTCCGCGGCGACAACGGCGAGAACGCCGACGCCCTGAAGGAGATCATCTTCGGCGTGGCATACGACGCCGAGCAGACGCAGTCCTACGGCGGCACGTCGTACCTGACGCTGGCAGCCATCGCCGCCACCGACGTGACGGCCGAACAGAAGATCAACGGCGTGAACAACGGCTGGGCCGGCATCCGCGTACCCTACGAATACGTACAGAAATATTTCAACGCCCGCAACGCGGACTACACCACGGGCGAATATACGGTCAACGACAAACGCGGCGGAATGTTCTACATCAAAGGCCGCCAGGAGTCGATGAACGATGCGCTCTATGTCTTCCTCAACGGGTGGACTTGCCTCAAGTTCAACAATATCCCCCACAACATGACCAACGACGAATTCCTTGCCACGGCTGCATCGAAGGCATACAGCGACATCGACTTCCCGATGATCCGCCTGGGCGAGATCTACCTGATCTACGCCGAGGCCTGCATGAACCTGGGACAGGCCAACACCGCGCTGCCGAAACTCCAGGAGCTGAGCAACCGTGCCGGGGTATCGGCCCCCTCGTCGGTCACGGCCGACTACCTACTCGAGGAGCGTGCCCGCGAGCTGATGTGGGAGGGGCACCGCCGCACCGACCTGATCCGCTACGGCAAGTTCACCACCCCGTCGTTCCTCTGGACATACAAGGGCGGCACCTTCACCGGACAGGGGTTCGATGATTACATGAAAATCTTTGCCATCCCTTCGTCGGAGCTCGCTTCCAACCCCGAACTGCACCAGAATCCCGGCTACGGAAACGCACCCGATAAATAACCAACACTAAAAATCGTACGACTATGAAAATTACACGATATGCGATGATGCTGGCGGCTGCGACGGGACTCCTCTCCGCCTGCCAAAAGCTCGACGAGGTAAAGGCCTACGACCCCGACAAGGTCGTGGCGCCCGTGCTGCATGCGCTGCCCGGTGAGATCGTCATCACGCCCGACAACATGGGCTCGACGCAGACCTTCACCTGGGACGCCGCCGACTTCGGCGTCCGCACCCAGATCAACTACTCGATCGAAGCCTCGTACAACGACGGTGCGAAGCTGGTGCTCTTCACGGGGATGGACGGCACCTCGTCCGAGCAAACCTATGAAAGCCTCAACAACATCCTTGCGCTGTCCGTGGAAGACGGCGGCCTGGGAGTACCCTCGGGCGAACCTACGGACGTGGATTTCTACGTCAGCGCCACGATCGGCACCGACTTCGAAAAATTCTACTCCGCCCCTGTCACCGTCCGTATGACCGTAACCACGGCCGAGCGCACCTACCCCCGGATCTGGGTAATCGGCGACTACTGCGGCTGGAACTTCGACAACGCCCAGGGCCTGTTCTGTTTCTCCGGTGACGAGGTCACCTACGAAGCCATCGTAGACTTCGGCGAAAAGGCCGCCAACGGCTTCAAGCTGAGCGGCGAGGCCGGTTGGAACGATGCCTGCAACTGGGGCACCGACGGCGATGCTGCGGCCCCGGAAACGGAAGCCCCGTCGATCACGCTGATCTCCAGCGGCGGTTCCGGAAACATCATGGTCTATTCCAAGCGCTTCTACCGCTTCGTATTCGACCGTTCGACATTGACGTTAAGCAACAAGCTGTCGTTCAACTCGATGGGTATTATCGGCGATGCCACCCCGGGCGGCTGGGACACCGATACGGAGATGAATTTCGACACCCAAAAACAGCGTTTCTGGGTCGACGTCACACTGAGCGCCGGGGAATTCAAATTCCGTGCGGACAACGACTGGGCGATAAACTTCGGCGGGGCGGACGGACGCCTTTCGCAGAACGGCGACAACATCAAGGCCACGGCGGGCAACTACCGCGTATACGCAACCCTGAACAACTCTGCGGAGATCACCTACGAACTCAATGCCGGCGACTACGGCGCGGGCGGCGGCGAAGAACCCGACCCGGGGCCGGAAAAGGCCGACTGGTACATCCACGGCCAGACCGTCGCAACCCCCGACTGGGGCCCGACGGCCATGGAGAGCGCCAGCTCGAACATCGTGGCCTACAAGGCCGCAGGGGTCGAGGTAGCCGCCAACTCGGAATTCCTCTTCAAGAGCGGCGACGAGTCGCAGTGGATCGGGGCCGACGCCGCATTCGCCGGCAGCAGCCCCTACACCTGCACGATCGGCTCGGCCTTCAAGGTTTCCGCCGACAAGGTCAATGCCGTGATCGCCGAAGCCGGCACCTACGACTACTGGCTGCTGCCCGAGGCGGGACGCGCCTACGTGATGGCCGCAGGCGCCAAGCCCGAGCTGGTCGCCGACACATGGGGACTGGTCGGCAACATCACCGGATGGGGTGACCTGGGCGATTTCTCCATGAGCGAGGAGGGCGCCTACCTCGTTCGCAAAGGCGTAGTCCTGACCACCGCCAGCGAATTCAAGATCCGCTTCAACAACGCCTGGGACGACTCCAAGAACTACGGCACGGCGTCGGGCGGTGCGGTCGACATCAACAAGGCCGTCGACATCATCACCAGCGGCGGTTCGCAGAACATGAAAGTCCAGCTCGACGGCACCTACGACATCTATTTCGACCTCGCGAATTCGCAGATATACATCATGTCCGAGGGCAAGACCCCGGCAGAGGCCGAATAACGGCCACCCTTTCACGGGACGGCACACAGAGATTGCCGTCCCGTTTCTGGCCTGCCGCCCCTGACCGGACGGCAGGCCCCGAAACGAACTTTAACCGAGATTCCGCTATGAAAAAATTTCTTTTCCTGCTGCTGGCACTCGTACTTTCCGTATCCGTGTCGTGCAGCGACGACAAGACCGGCGATACCGGCGGCAGTATGCTCTCCGTGACCCCCACGGAGATAGAATTCGAAGCCGCAGGCGGCAGCCGGCTGCTCGACCTGCGCACCGATGCGGGCGCGTGGTCGCTGACGCAGAGCGACAATACCGCATGGTGCACACCGGCCCTCACATCGGGCAAAACCTCCACGTCGTTCGCGGTCACGGCGACCGCAAACGAGTCGTCGAAACGCTCCGCGACGCTTACCTTCACCGCCCCGGGCTGCGATCCGGTCGTCGTCACCGTGACACAGAGCGGCGATGCCTCCCAGGATTTCGAGGGCGAGCAGGTCGTCGCCCAGCCCGATGCGTGGGACAACCGCAAACGCGCCGACATAAGCTACCAGCTGCTGGTATACAGCTTTGCCGACGGCAACGGCGACAAGGTGGGCGACCTGCCGGGGCTGACCCGGCGGCTCGACTACATCGACGCACTCGGCGCCTCGGCCGTGTGGCTCTCACCGATCCATCCGGCGGCTTCGTACCACGGTTACGACGTGCTCGACTACGAGGCGGTCAACCCCGCCTTCGGGTCGGACGCCGACCTGAGGGCATTCATCGACGCGGCCCATGCCCGCGGCATCCGGGTCTACCTGGATTACGTGCTCAACCATACGGGCAAAGACCACCCGTGGTTCAAATCGGCCGCCGCGTCCGAAGGGAGCCCTTACCGTGACCGCTATATCTTCTCCGAAGACCCGCAGGCCGACATCGCGGCCGGGCGGATCGACCAGATCGCCACGGAAGGCGCCGCAGGCTACGATGCCGGACAATGGTTCTCGACCGACACGGGGGCGGGTGCCGCCGGGCGCTTCAAGTTCGTGCTCGACTGGACAAATGCCGACAGCCCAACGGTGACCGTTACCGAAACGACCGATGCCGCGGATGCGGACAATACGCAGGGCGGCGCGGACGACAAATACCTCTATTTCGGCAACGGCACGAGCAAACGCTTCTACGCCAGGGGCGGCAACAGTTACGAACTGACGCTCGACTTCGATTCCGACTGGGGATTCCTCGTCCGCACCTCGACCACGTCGTGGGCCGCAGGCACCAAATACGGCGCCCCCGACAACCGGACGATCATCCGGTTCGGGGAGCCCTTCACCCTGATGTCGAACCGCTCGGCCGATCCGGCCAACGTGCAGTTCTCGCTGCCGACGATGTACCATTCGCACTTCTGGACGGCGGCATTCGCCGACCTCAACTACGGCAAAGCCGCCGAGGCCGAGCAGTCCAGGGCGTTCAAGGCCGTCGCCGAAGCGGCTGACAAGTGGGTACGCATGGGCGTGGACGGGTTCCGCCTCGATGCCGTGAAGCACATCTACCACAACGCCTACAACGACGAGAACCCCACGTTCCTCAAGAAATTCTACGACCGCATGAACGAGAGCTACAAGGCCGCCGGCGGAGAGGGCGATTTCTACATGGTGGGCGAGATGCTCGACGAAGCGGACAAGGCGGCACCCTATTACCGGGGGCTGCCGGCGCTGTTCGAATTCACGTTCTGGTACAAGCTCAAATGGGCGCTGCAAAACGGCATCGGATGCTATTTCGTCAAGGACATCCTCGACGTGCAGCCCCTCTACGCACAGTACCGCAGCGATTATATCGAAGCCACGAAACTTTCGAACCACGACGAGGATCGCACGGGCTCCGACCTGGGACAGTCCGCCGAAAAGATGAAGGTGGCGGCCGCCGTGCTGCTCACGGCGCAGGGCGCACCCTACATTTACCAGGGCGAAGAGCTCGGGTACTGGGGCACCAAATCCAACGGCGACGAATATGTCCGCACCCCGATCCTGTGGGACAAGGCGGGCAACGAACTGGCTTCGGGAAGCCTCTCGGGCAAGATCGACATGCAGATGCTGACCCCGGCGATCTCGGTCGAGGCACAGGCCGACGACGACGGTTCGCTGCTCAACCTCTACCGCACGTTCGCCCGGCTGCGCAACACCTACCCCGTGCTGGCGCAGGGCAAGATGGTCAAACACCCGGTCTACAACGACGGCAACACCTCGCAGCAATCCATCGCGGCCTGGTACCGCGAGCTGGACGGCGAACGGATGCTCGTCGTGCACAACTTCGGCCGGGAGGAGCAGATACTGACCCTTACCGACCAACCGGACAAGGCCGTAGGCGTCTCAGGTGAAGTGAAACTTCAGCGCGGCGACGCTTCGTCGAAACTGCTCATGGGTGCCTGGTCGTCGGTAGTGTTCGCGCTCTAAACAACTCGCCATGAAACGGTTGCCCGCATTACTTCTCGCAATGGTACTGGTTGCCTGCGGCACACGGCCGCAGCAACCGGCCGCCCACCCCGACTGGAGTTACAACTCGGTCGTCTACGAAATGAACGTGCGCCAGTACACCCCCGAAGGGACGCTGGCGGAGGCCGCACGCCACCTGCCCCGGCTCCAAGAGATGGGCGTGGACGTCGTCTGGCTGATGCCCGTCTACCCCATCGGCGTCAAGGAGCGCAAGGGAACCCTCGGCTCGTACTACGCCATCTCCGACTACGAAGCCGTCAACCCCGAATTCGGCACGCTGGAGGATTTCGACCGGTTCCTGGCCGAAGCCCACAGACTCGGGCTGCGCGTGATCCTGGACTGGGTGGCCAACCACACCTCGCCCGATGCCCGCTGGATCGAGGAGCGCCCGGCCGACTGGTATGTACGTGACTCGCTGGGCAACACCATCGTGCAGTACGACTGGACGGACATCGCCAAGCTCGACTACGGCAACGCGGACATGCGTGCCGCAATGGCGGCCGCCATGCGTTTCTGGCTCAACCGCGGCATCGACGGATTCCGCTGCGACATGGCGTGCGAGGTACCCATCGACTTCTGGCAGCAGACGCTGCCCGCACTGCGGAAGGAGTACCCCGGCATCTACCTGCTCGCCGAGGGCGAAGCCCCCGCATTGCACGACGGGGCGTTCGACGCCTCGTATGCGTGGGAACTGCACCACCTGCTGAACGACATCGCACAGGGACGCAAAAGCGCCGCAGACCTGCGTGCCTACGTCGCCAGGGATGCCGCTGCCATGCCGCGCGAGGCGTTCCGCCTGATGTTCACCTCGAACCACGACGAAAACTCGTGGGCCGGGACGGAATTCGAGCGCATGGGCGACGCGGCACGCGTGATGGCGTTCCTGACCTTCACGCTGCCCAACGGGCAGCCGCTCGTCTATACCGGACAGGAGATGGGGTTCGACCACCGCTTCGAGTTCTTCGAGAAAGACCCCGTACCCGCGTGGGAACATAACGGGTTTACGGATTTCTACACCGCACTGATCCGGCTGCGCCACGAGAACCCGGCGCTCGCGGCCGGAGAACGCGGCGGGCAGGCCGCATACCCGCTCGGCGAACGAACACCCGACGGCCTGATGCTGTTTTCCCGCACGGCCGGCGGCAACGAGGTGACAGTCGCTGCGAACCTCAGCGCGGAGGAGGTCGCATTCGACCTGCCGTTCGAGGGCTCGCGCCGCGAGTTCTTCACCGGGAAGGAATACACGGGCGGCACCCGCACCGTGCTTCCCGCATGGCAGTGGCTGGTCTTCGCACAAGACAGGAGATAAGGGTTGCGGACATGCGCCGGGGATGCGCGGAAACAGCGACAGGAACCCCGATAGCACCCGACGGGAATAGACAGTAAACCATCAGAGAAGCACGGGGATGCGCATGAGAAGCACAAGGATGCCCCGGGCGAAACGGGAATCGCTGGAAACCGATTTTTTGCTAACTTTACAAACGACAATATTTTGAACCGATTTTTCATGACACTCGCAGCAGCCGGACTGCTCTCCTGCACAGGGACAGGACAGTCCGCATTTGACCCCGCCTCGGTGGCAGACGCCTCGGGCGAGGTTACCCGCGTCGAACCCCTCTCGTGGTGGACGGGAATGCAGACCCCGCTCCAGTTGCTCGTCAACGGGGCCGGCATCGCGGCATACGACGTCCGCATCGAAGGCGGACAGGGCGTCGGGGTGAAGGCCCGCCACAAGGCCGACAGTCCTAATTACCTATTCGTGGACGTGGAGGTGCAACCCGACGCGGAGCCGGGCACCTACTACCTCGTATTCTCGCAGGGGGAACGACAGTTCAAGGTTCCCTATGAGATCGCGGCACGCGCCGAAGGCTCGGTCGCACGCAGGAGTTTCACCACGGCCGACATGATCTACCTCCTGATGCCCGACCGCTTCGCCAACAGCGATGCGTCGAACGACTCGACGCCCCACACGCGGGAGCGCGCCGACCGCAGCGCCTTCTTCGGCCGCCACGGGGGCGACCTGCAGGGGATGATCGACCACCTGGATTACATCGCAGGGCTGGGCGCCACGGCCGTATGGCCCACGCCGCTGCTGCTGGACGACGAACCCGAAGGTTCGTACCACGGCTACGCCTGCGGCGACTACTACCGCATAGACCCCCGGTTTGGCTCGAACGAACTGTATAGGGAGTTCGTAGGCAAAGCCCACGACCACGGGCTGAAGGTGATTATGGACATCGTCACCAACCACTGCGGCACGGGCCACTGGTGGATGAAAGACCTGCCTTTCAGGGACTGGATACACCAGTTCCCCGAATACACCGGGACGAACGTCTGCTTCTCGACGAACATGGATCCCAACGCTTCGCGCTACGACCTCGACCTGCAGGAGAGCGGCTGGTTCGTGCCGTCGATGCCCGACATGAACCTCGACAATCCCTACGTGCTGCAATATTTCAAGCAATGGGCCGTGTGGTGGATCGAGTATGCCGGCCTGGACGGGTTCCGCGTCGACACCTACCCCTACAACGAAAAGGTGCCGATGAGCGAGTGGTGCGCGGCCGTACGCAGGGAATACCCCGGTTTCAACATCGTGGGAGAATGCTGGACGTCGTCGATCCCCCAACTGGCATACTGGCAGGGCGGCAATCCCAACAAGGACGGCTTCGACTCGCACCTGCCGTCGATCATGGATTTCCCGCTGCAGGAGGCCATCTGCCGGGCGCTGCCCACCGACTCGCTCCGCTGGGGCGAGGGCATGACGCGCGTCTACGACTGCCTGTCGCACGATTTCGTCTACCATGACCTGTCGAAAATGATGATCTTCGTCGCCAACCACGACACCGACCGCATCGGCGACATCGTACGCAGAAACCCCGACCGGCTGAAACTCTCGATGGCGATGCTGGCCACGATGCGCGGCATCCCGCAGATATTCTCGGGCGACGAGATGATGTTCACCTCGAAAGACCTCTCGCAGGGACACGGCGGGCTGCGCGTGGATTTCCCCGGCGGCTGGGAGGGCGACGCGGTGAACCTGTTCGACCCGGCGCAGCGCGATGCCGTACAGGCGGGGCTCTTCGACTACACGCAGCGGCTCTTCCAATGGCGCAAGTCGAAGCCCGTGATCCACAACGGCCGCACGATGCACTTCCTCTCGCGCGACAACACCTACGCCTATTTCCGTTATGACGACACCGACGCGGTATTCGTCTTCATCAACAACTCGCGGGGCAAGAAACAGGTGCCGTGGTCGCACTATGCCGAGATCGCCTCGGGGCTGAGCGACGGGCGCAACGTCCTGACGGGCGAAGCCACGGAGGTGGACGATACCACCACGGTCGGCCCGCGGCAGGCGCTGATCGTAGAATTCAAACGTAAATAACAAGACCGAACCATGAAGAAAATATTTTTATATATCTCCGCGCTGCTGGCCGGTGCAGCCTGCACGGCACAGGAGACGCTCCTCTCGCCCGACGGCCGCCTCCGCCTGGAGTTCAGCCTGGCGGATGGAGGCCGCCCCACCTATACGCTCGATTACAAGGAGCGCCCCGTGATCCTGCCCAGCGGCATGGGGCTCGAACTGCGCGGCGAAGCCCCAAAGCTGGAATTCGGGGCTGAAATCCGCAAGGGCGAACCAGGGCGCCCGGTATCGCTCTACGACGGGTTCACCCTCGGGCAGGTGGCCCGCAGCGAGTCCGACCAGACATGGCGTCCCGTATGGGGCGAGCAGGCCGAGATCCGCGACCGCTATAACGAAATGGCCGTCACGCTGCGGCAGGCCGCGACAGGCCGCGACATGACGATCCGCTTCCGGCTCTACGACGACGGGCTCGGATTCCGCTACGAATTCCCCGAACAGGAGTCGCTGACCTATTTCGTCATCGGCGAGGAGAAAACACAGTTCGCCATGGCGGGCGACCACACGGCGTTCTGGATCCCGGGCGACTACGACACGCAGGAGTACGACTACACGGAGTCGAAACTCTCGCAGATACGGGAGCTGATGCCCGGCGCCATCACGCCCAACTCGTCGCAGACGCCCTTCTCGCCCACGGGCGTACAGACGGCCCTGCAGATGAAGAGCGACGACGGGCTCTACATCAACATCCACGAAGCGGCGCTGGTCGACTATGCGTGCATGCACCTCGACCTGGACGACCGGAATTTCATCTTCACCTCGCACCTTACGCCCGACGCACAGGGGTGGAAAGGCTACATGCAGGCGCCCTGCCATACCCCGTGGCGCACGGTGACGGTCTCGGACGACGCCCGCGACATCCTCGCCTCGAAGCTGATCCTGAACCTCAACGAGCCGTGCGCCTATGACGACACCTCGTGGATCAAGCCCGTGAAATACATGGGCGTATGGTGGGAAATGATCACCGGCAAGAGCGACTGGGCCTATACGCGCGACGTGCCGTCGGTACAGCTCGGCGTGACGGATTACGCCCGATGCAGGCCCAGCGGCCGCCACGGCGCCGAGAACGAGAACGTGAAGCGGTACATCGACTTCGCGGCGGCACACGGGTTCGACCAGCTGCTCGTCGAAGGCTGGAACGTCGGCTGGGAGGACTGGTTCGGGCACACGAAGGATTACGTCTTCGATTTCGTGACCCCCTACCCCGATTTCGACATCGCCGCACTGAACGAATATGCGCACGGGAAAGGCATCCGGCTGATGATGCACCATGAAACGTCGGCTTCGGTGCGCAACTACGAACGCCACATGGAAGCGGCCTACCGCCTGATGGACAAATACGGGTACAACTCGGTCAAGAGCGGGTACGTGGGCGACATCCTGCCCCGCGGCGAGCACCATTACGGGCAGTGGATGAACAACCACTACCTCTATGCCGTCCGCCGGGCCGCCGACCACAAGATCATGGTCAACGCCCACGAGGCGGTGCGCCCGACGGGCCTCTGCCGCACCTACCCCAACCTGATCGGCAACGAGTCGGCACGCGGCACGGAGTACCAGGCGTTCGGCGGCTCGAAGCCCCACCATGTGACGATCCTGCCCTTCACGCGCCTGCAGGGCGGCCCGATGGACTACACGCCCGGCATCTTCGTGATGGACGTCGCGGAGGTCAACCCCGGCAACCACTCGCACGTCAACGCGACGCTCGCCAACCAGCTGGCGTTGTACGTGACGATGTACTCGCCGCTGCAGATGGCGGCAGACCTGCCCGAGCACTATGAGAAATACATGGATGCGTTCCGTTTCATCGAGGACGTCGCACTCGACTGGGAAGAGAGCCGCTACCTGCTGGCCGAACCGGGCGACTACATCGTCGTGGCGCGCAAGGCCAAAGACACGGGCGAGTGGTTCGTGGGCGGCGTGACGGACGAGAACCGCCGTACGGTGACGCTCCCGTTCGACTACCTCGATCCCGGCAAGGAGTATGTGGCGACGCTCTACGCCGATGCCCCCGATGCCGATTACCAGACCAATCCGCAGGCGTATGTCATCCGCACCGGGAAGGTCGGACAACGCACGGAACTCGACGTGGAGATGGCGCGCGGCGGCGGCTTTGCAATCTCCATACGCGAGGCTACCGATGCAGACCGCAAACTCCGCAGGCTGAAATAACGGGAAATGCCGTGCGGACGGCAATCATGCCGGGGCCCACACAGCCGGCGCCGGCGCTGAACCCGTACCCCGGCACGGCCGCGGACGGCAGCAGACCGTCCGGCCTCCACTGCCAGCCGGCATGCGGCACTCGGCAATGTCCGGCAACGGAATGCCCGTACAGCCCCCCCCCTCAAAAAATCCTTTGCCCCTTGTTCCATAGGAACAGGGGCTTTTTTATGCGTATTTTTAAATTATTTTGCTATTTTTGCCCTCGGTACCACCCAATATTCACGCTCAAAATCAAAACCATGACACTCAACGAATACCAGCAGCACGCACTCGAAACGGCAATCTATCCCGAAAATCGTCGCATCATCTACCCCACGCTCGGGCTTACGGGCGAGGCGGGCGAAGTGGCCGACAAGGTCAAAAAGGTCATCCGCGACGCCCACGAGGAGTTCTCGGACGAAAAGCGGCTGGAGATCGTCAAGGAGATCGGCGACGTATTGTGGTACTGCGCGACGCTCGCCCGCGACCTGGGGTACGAACTGGACGACGTGGCGCAGATGAACGTCGACAAACTCCGCTCGCGCATGCAACGCCACATCATCTCGGGCAGCGGCGACAACCGCTAAGGACATGGAAGATTATATCTTACGGGAGATCAACAGGATCGGGGAGCTGATCGCCGCCCTGATGGCCAAAATCGGGCTGATGAGACAATCGGCCTCCCCGGAGCAGATACGGACGACGGCCAAGACGGAGCTGGCCGAGAAACTGGACATCGACATCGACACGTTGCTGGATGAGGCGGATTTCATCGGCCGGCTTACGGACGAATACGGGTTCGGCGACCAGGAACTGGACAAGTTCGCCGAACTGCTCTTCGACATGGTGGCTGCATCGGAGCAGCACGCGGAACGGCTGCGCCTCGCGGCTGCCGTCGGCGCGATATACAGTTATCTCGACGCAAAGAAAGCCCCGGCGTCGCTGAACCGCTACTACATTCTCAAAGACCTGGACAAGTACATCAAAGAACCTCAATAAATGGAACAGGAAAAACAACTTACGTCATTGCCCGAGAACGCTTACCGGGAACTCAAACCGGGCGAAGAGTACACGCCCATCATGCCCGCCTCGTCGTCGCCCAGGGAGGTGACGCCCTACTCGGTCACGATGGGCGTCGTCATGGCCGTCGTCTTCTCG
>ENA-UERZ01001213-UERZ01001213.1-human-gut-metagenome-genome-assembly--contig:-NODE-1213-length-20038-cov-10.322880_pt1 | contig 20038 bp, 8 predicted proteins | sample MGYA00242997_ERZ507998 | MGnify/ENA primary metagenome ERZ507998 (study PRJEB26167, sample SAMN06115470) | human gut metagenome | host: Homo sapiens | place: China:Henan | collected 2016-06-23... | reverse complement strand
GAAAGTAATTGCCGGACCGGTAGAAGCAACTGCTCTTGGAAATATCGCTGTTCAGTTGATAGCACTCGGAGAGATTAAAGATGTTGCAGAAGCAAGACAAATTATTGCAAAATCAGAAACTACATATGAGTATCTTCCGCAAGATGCGGAAAAATGGGATGCAGCATATGAGAAATTTAAAACTATTATTCAATAAGATTTAAGGAGGAAGAAAAAAATGGCAGAAAGCAGATTAATCGGAGGATACCCGGTGATTGGTATCAGACCCACAATTGATGGAAGAAGAGGAGCTTTAAAAGTTCGTGAAAGTCTGGAAGATCAGACGATGGGAATGGCAAAAGCGGCTGCAAAATTATTTGAGGAGAATTTAAAATACTCTAATGGGGAACCAGTGAAAGTTGTTATTGCAGATACAACAATTGGACGTGTTGCAGAAGCGGCGGCATGTGAAGAAAAATTCAGAAAAGAAGGTGTTGCTATCACATTGACAGTTACACCGTGTTGGTGTTATGGATCTGAGACAATGGATATGGACCCAACAACAATCAAAGCTGTATGGGGATTAAATGCAACAGAAAGACCAGGAGCAGTTTACCTTGCATCTGTACTTGCTACACATGCACAGAAAGGCCTTCCTGCATTTGGAATCTATGGACATGATGTTGTGGATGCAGACGATTCTACAATCGGAGATGACATCAAAGAAAAATTATTAAGATTTGGACGTGCAGCAGTTGCAGCAGCTTCTATGAGAGGAAAATCTTACTTACAGATTGGATCTATCTGTATGGGTATCGGTGGATCAATTATCGATTCTGACTTTATGGAGTCATACTTAGGACTTCGTGTGGAATCTGTTGATGAGGTAGAGATCATCCGTCGTATGACAGAAGGCATCTACGATGAAGCAGAATTTCAAAAAGCACTTGCTTGGGCAAAAGAAAAATGTACAATCGGATTTGATAAAAACCCAGATGAACTGAAGATGAGCGAAGAAAAGAAAGAAGAACAGTTCGAATTCGTAGTGAAGATGGCAGTTATCATCAAAGACTTGATGAATGGAAATAAAAACCTTCCAGCAGGATGCGAAGAAGAAGCAGTTGGACACAACGCAATTGCAGCAGGTTTCCAAGGACAGAGACAATGGACAGACTTCTATCCAAACGGAGACTTTGCAGAAGCAGTGCTAAATACATCATTTGACTGGAATGGAGCAAGAGAACCATATGTGCTTGCGACAGAAAATGACGTATTGAACGGTCTTGGAATGTTATTCATGAAACTTTTGACAAACAGAGCTCAGATGTTTGCAGATGTTCGTACATATTGGAGTGGAGACGCTGTTAAGAGAGTAACAGGATATGAAATTGACGGAAAGGCAAAAGAAGCAGATGGGTTTATTCACTTAATCAACTCAGGAGCATGCTGCTTAGACGCTTGTGGCGAAGTAAAAGACGCTGACGGAAATGCAGTTATGAAACCATGGTATGAGATGACAGAAGCAGATCAGGATAAAGTTATGGCTGCTACTACATGGAACGCAGCAGATAACGGATACTTCCGTGGAGGCGGATTCTCTTCTCGTTTCTTAACAAGAGCAGAGATGCCTGCTACAATGATCCGTCTGAACTTAGTGAAAGGTTTAGGACCTGTTCTTTACATCGCAGAAGGATGGACAATCAACCTTCCAGATGAAGTATCTGACGTATTATGGAAGAGAACAGACTATACATGGCCATGTACATGGTTCGCACCAAGATGTACAGGAGAAGGCGCATTCAAGACAGCTTACGATGTAATGAACAACTGGGGAGCTAACCACGGTGCAATCTCTTATGGACACATCGGCGCTGACTTAATTACAATGGCATCTATGTTGAGAATTCCAGTATGTATGCACAACGTACCAGAAGAAGAGATCTTCAGACCAGCTGCATGGAGTGCATTTGGAATGGACAAAGAAGCTGCTGATTACAGAGCTTGTGCAACATACGGACCATTCTATAAATAAGAATCATAAGGGAGATAAGATATGTTAAAAGGAATACCATCAATTTTATCACCGGAATTATTAAAAGTATTATGTGAAAGGAAGGGAGAATGAAAAATCACGATTGCATGCCAAGAAAGGTTGTTTTCGGTGTCGAGTCTAGATCAATATTTTCTAAAGCGTTTTGCACTTAGGCTAATCCTGCCGGTGCCGTTCCCGTTTTGGATAAAATTTAGAACGTGCCGATTAACCACAGGGCCAAAATATTGGCCTGAAAGCGAGCGTTGGAAAAATGATAATAGTCTAATAATCTAGAAGTTACTTTATGGATTCTATTATCATCAAAATTTAATAATATCGGAGGGAATAGGAATGGAAATACCTAAAAAGATGAAAGCAGTGGTAACGCATGGTCCGAAAGATTCCCGTCTGGAGCTTGTAGATGTGCCGGAGGTAAGCGAGGGAGAAATTCTAATTAAGGTGGAAGGTTGCGGCATCTGTGCCGGCGACGTAAAAGCCTATAACGGCGGCCTGAATTTTTGGGGAGATGGAACAAACCCGCCAAGCTTAACGACTCCAACCATTGGAGGGCATGAGATCATCGGTACCATTGTTAAAATGGGGCCGGGAGTGGAGAAAAAAGAAACCTACGGTGTGGCGGACAACGATTTTAAGCTTGGAGACCGGGTTGCGGTAGAACAAGTAGAACCTTGCGGCGAATGCCGGTATTGTAAAGAAGGACGGTATTCCCTGTGTGTTCCCCACAATGTGTATGGTTTTAAGAGGCATCTTTGGGGAGGCTTCGCGGAATATGCCAAGCTGACAAAAAATTCCTTGGTTTATAAAATTCCTCAGGATATGCCCTTGAAATTGGCTTTGGTCATTGAGCCCTACTCTTGCTCTATGAACGCGGTCAATCGGGCGCGGATTCAACCAAATGACGTTGTGGTAATATCCGGCGCGGGCTGCTTGGGCCTTGGCATGCTGGCGATTGCCAGTACCTTGCAGACAAAGCATTTGGTTTCCTTGGACCTGAACGATCAGCGGTTGGAGCAAGCCAAGGAGTTTGGTGCGGATATCACCATAAATCCTAAGAGAGAGGATGTTTACAAGCGGATTGATGAACTGACGGGCGGCTATGGCTGTGATGTGTATATAGAAGCCACTGGCTATCCCTCTAGTGTCGTGCAAGGCTTAAAACTTATTAAGAAAGGAGGAAATTTTGTAGAGTTCAGTCTGTTTATGGATTCCACCACTGTTGACTGGAGTGTTATCGGCGATGAAAAGGAATTGAATGTATACGGCTCCAGCCTGAGCCCCAGATGCTTCCCGAAGGTGATCGAGGGAATTTATTCTGGAAAAATAAAGGCGGATGGCGTCGTCACTCATGAATTTGCGCTGGATGACTATTTAGAGGCTTTGGAAACGAGTGGGAAAGGAGCCGGCAGTATTAAGGTCGCTTTTGTGAATAAATAACGTAATGTTTGGTGTTTTTATATTAAAGTATACAATATAAAACAATAAAATTTGTGCTTTTTTATTGCAGGTTTGCAATGAAAGGGCGTTTTTTTTTGCCTTTTTTGCTCTAGGTCCGCTCGTCTGGTAAGTCATAGGTAACGGAATCAATTCACAGACTGATACGGATAGGATCCGGCTGGCTTTTGCTGATTATAAAAATACTAATGCAAGTAAAGGAGAGAAATTATGAAAAAGCTAATCGCATTATTGACAGCAGGTTTATTAACAGCAAGCATTTTTTCTGGCTGCGCTTCTGATGGAGAGAGCTCCGCCCCCGCAAGCGATTCTTCTGCGCCAGGCAGCTCCGACGCGCAGGAAAACAATGGGAACACAGACGGCGCTACAATTACGATGGCTATGGTGAACTGTCCGGTAGTGCAGAAGCTGGCCGAACTCACTCCGGAATATTATGAGGCCGAGGGCGTCAATATTGTTATTGACGTTTTGGAGGAGGAAAATCTCCGTACCAAGGTCACCAATATGGTTGCTACCGGCGACAGTACCTATGATTTGTATATGTTAGGCGCTTACGAGCTGTCCACCTGGATCAATAACGGCTGGGTAGCCAACCTAACGCCCTATATGGAGACGAAATCGGAAGAGGAATTAGCGGCGTACGACCGCGACGATATGTTTGAGGGCCTTTTATCCGTGGCAATTGGATCTGATGGAAATCAATACGCGATTCCATTCTTCGGTGAGAGCTCCTTCATTATGTATAACATTGAAAAGTTTGAAGAGGCTGGCATTACGGTTACTGAAAACCCCACCTGGGAGGAAATTTACGGCTGGGCGCAGGCCTTGACCGATAAGCAAAATGAGGAATATGGCTTTGTCCTTCGCGGAAACGTCGGATGGGGTGCTAGCGGGGGTGTGTTGACAACCATCTGTAATTCCTTTGGTGCCAGGATGTACGACGAGTCTTGGAATGCCACCTTTAATACGGAGGAAATGAAAAGCGGCTGGGAAACCTTCTATAATCTGGCGGTAAACTGCGGTCCGGATGATGTCACCAACTGCACCTACAATGACTGTATCAACTATATGACCTCCGGCAAGGGAGCAATGTGGTATGATGCCACATCCAATGCCTCTAATCTGGATACCGATGATTCGGCGATGAAGGATAATACCGGTTATATCGTGGCTCCTAACGACTCCGGATGGATTTGGGAATGGTCCTTTGCTTTAAATCCCCAGTCCGACAAGGGCCAGGAGGTTGTAGACTACATGATGTGGGCCTCCTCTAAGGATTATGTGGATTTGACTATGGGCCTGGATTCTACCGGCGCTTCCACACCTTCCGGTATCAGAACCTCTACCTATGAACGCGACGACTATAAAGGCCTTTCTTATGCCGCGGCGACTCTCGACGCGATCCAGGGTGCAAAGTTTGAACTGGAAGGCAACCCTTGCAAGGGAAACCAATTCCTGGCGATTCCCGAATACAGCGAGCTTGGAGATTATATGACCGAGCAAATGGCCGCTTGCATCGTAGGCGACATTGATATGGATACAGCGCTGAATAACTGCAATGATTTCTTTAATGATGTTGCGGAAGAGGGCGGCTACAAGGAATAAACGGATGCGGAAATAATCGCTGCGGCCGGAGACCAGCTTCTCGGGCCGCAGCGAGTCCACGAAAGGAAGGCTTGTGATGTTCGGGAAAAAGAGAAAGCTCTCTAATGAAAGATTTTATTTAGTCCCCGCGGTGGTCATCGTGGCAATCTGCACGCAAATACCTTTTATCTTTTGTATCGTTTATTCCTTTACTAACTGGAATCTAACCCGGCCGGATAAAGGGATCACCTTCGCCGGACTGAAAAATTATATTTACTTTCTTACTGACGCGGAATTTTGGAAAATAGCTTTGCAAACGGCTGTTTTGGTCATTGTCTCCCTTGTGGTGTGTACGTTTTTGGGATACCTGATCGCGCTTCTGCTGGATCATGACATTCCCGGGAAAAGGCTGTTCCGCACCATGGTGATTACTCCCTTTTTCTTGATGACCACTGCCAGCGGGGTAATCTGGAAATATACGATTTTCAATATTTCCTTTGGCTGGTATGGAGAAATTGTCCGGACGTTTGGCGGCGTGCCCAGCGATCCCCTCACCAGATATCCAATGGCATCCTTGATCCTGATTTTTATCTGGCAGTGGATGCCGTTTTTCATCATGATCTATTTAGGGGGCCTTCAAGGAATTTCTGAGGAGGTTGTGGAAAGCGCGAAAATTGACGGATGCAATTGGTGGGTGCTAACCTTTAAAATCAAACTGCCAATGATCTTTAATTACCTTCAGGTGGCAATGATGCTGGGCTTCGTTTTCATTATGAAGGAGCTGGGCCTGATCGTGACCACGACATTAGGCGGGCCGGGGACCTCGACCTACACCTTTACCTACGAAATATATAAGCAGATGACGGTTTCACATAATGTTGGCCGAACTGCGGCAGTTTCTGTGATTGTGGTAGTGATTATTTTGATATGCATAAAATTCCTTTTCTCTTCCATGCAGAAGAGAAAGGCTTGAATTGGGAGTGAGTTTTATGAGAAAGAGCCTTCACTTCAAAAAGCAGCTGATGAAATGGATTGTATTCTGCGGCACCCTGCTGTTTGCGGCATTTTACTTTTTTCCGGTGTTCTATATGTTTATTACCGGCTTTAAAACGGAAAATCAGGCGGCATATCCGACGCTGATTTTTACGCCTACTCTTGAGACCTATAAGGAAGTCCTCAATTCCGATATGATGCGCTATCTGGGCAATTCTGTTTTCCAGGTAGTGCTTGGAACGCTTATTACCACCGTTTTATCCGTGTTTGCGGCGTTTTCTATTTTGTTTGCCCGGTTCAAGAAAAGAGGGCGGGGCGGCAGTATGTATTATTGGTTCATTACCACGATTTTGTTGCCTCCGGTGGCGGTGCTGCTTCCTCTTTTCATCATCTTCAGTAATTTCCACTTGAACCAAAACTCCTGGAGCCTGCTGTTTTTGTATGTGGGCTTCCATATACCCATCGGGGTTTGGCTGATTTACTCCTTTTTCTGCGATATTCCGGGAGAAGTGGTAGAGGCCGCGCGGGTAGACGGGTGCGACGGGCTTCGCCTGATGTTCCGTATTATTGTTCCGATTGCCCGGGTTGGCATCATCACCGCCGCCTTGCTGGTAGCGGTGTTCATTTGGAATGAATTTTTCCTGGGCTTTAACCTGTCTTCGCCCATGACGGCTACCGTGCCGGTTTATCTGCAAAAATTCAAGGAACAGCAAGGACAGTTTATTGCCAAGCTCTGTGCTTCTACCACATTAGCGTCTCTGCCCCCGATTATTTGCGGCTGGTTCTCCTTGAAATCCTTAATTAAAGGCCTGACCTCAGGCGCTGTAAAGGGATGAACAAAGTGTAAAAGGTATCACTATGAAAAACGGCGACAGCAGATGAATTGATCTTATGAGAAAGAAATACCTTCTGCAGACCTTGGCTCCAGTAGCGGAAAGGTAACGCTGATACACTCCCGAATAACAAAATTGTATCTTGGTTTCCACGATTTTGCCTTTGTCGATTGCCGTATCTTATTTAGAACTGTATTTAGATGATAGAACATGGATAAAGTAGAAAAATCCGCTGATTAAACATAAAGCGCCTTCCTGTTTTTATAGGAAGACGCTTTTTTACTTTTAGTTAATAACAAAGGGATTATTTTGAGCCTTTACCAAGGATATTTTCAAGGCTGCTTTAAAGGTTGCTGCTGAAGATTGCCCGCGGGTCTACTAATATTTCAGATTTTAAGTGGGAATGCTCTACTAGACAATGGTAGCACTGCATGATAGCTTGCCTGCCCTGTTCTTTAGGATACTGATCTTGCAGCCATCGTTTTTATTCCTCCGTAGATTGAGATGATCTTTTATTTAATAGAAATGCGCATAAATTTAAACTTAATAGCTTGAAAAATACAGTCAAAAAAATACAAATGATAGAAGCGAAATTTCCATTCCCACAAAAAAGGTGTTGATATATAATAAAAAAAGTTATTATACAAGAAATAAAATAGCGGTATTTATAATAAATAAGGAGTTAAAACTGTTAAATTATACCTTTTTAGAAATTTATAAATAGCGCAATATTTTGAAAAATTCACAAAATATTGTGCTATTTTTATTATATATTGCTATTCTAAAAAGGTATGCTTTCAAGAAATCTAAAACAAAAGGAGGACTCTTATGAAAAAGGCATTGAGTGGAGTGTTGGCTGCCCTGGTTTTGTTGAGCAGCCTGCCGACAACGATGACAGCTTCCGCGCTGCCGGATAATTCCGGCGCTGAGAGCAGAAATGTAGCGCATACGCTTTATGTTTCTACTGCGGGAAACGATAATACCGGTGACGGTACTCAGGACAATCCCTTCGCTACGATTGAAAAAGCGAAAGAGAAAGTCCGCGACTTGCCAAAAACTGGCGGCGATATTGTGGTGGAAATTGCGGACGGCACTTATTTCCTGGAAAATACCATAGAGTTTACGCCGGAAGATTCTGGCAGCGACGAGTGCACCATTTATTACAAAGCCGCCGAAGGAGCCAATCCAGTAATCAGCGGCGGCCGTCTCATAGAAGGAGATTGGCAGGAGGAAGGCGGCGGGATCTATAGTATAGAGTATCAGCGCGATGAAAAGCTGAGAGCCCTTTATGTAAACGGCGAGCGGGCCTATATGACGTCAAAGAAATTGTGGGGCAATGGAGGCTATGGAACCTATCATATCGATCAGAATGATACCTGGGCGTGGAAGAGCGGGGATAATTCTCTTGGAACCAAATTCACCAAGGGCGATATCCCTCTTGATACACGAAATCCTGACGATATCGAGCTGATGACCCAGACAACCTGGAATACGGCGATTGTCTGTGTGGATGAGCTGGTGGACATTGGCAACAACGAGATTTCTGCGAATCTGCAGATGCCTTACGGAGCGATCGCGCAGCAGCCCAGCTGGAATAACTACTATAAAACAAGCGGCGACCAGATGGTCTATAATGTATTTGAATGGCTTGACGAGCCGGGAGAATTTTATTTCGACAAAACCGAGAAACGCTTGTACTACTATCCCAGAGAAGGGGAAAACCTGGAAAACGCTGAGGTCATTGCCCCCGAGCTGGAAACCTTAGTGAATCTCCAGGGTGAAAGCACCAGCAGCCGTGTGCATGATATTGCCTTTGAGGGCTTGACCTTTGCCCATACGGACTGGAACCTGTATGAGGTGGAAGGCTCCTACGGCAGAGCCACCGTACAGGGCGCAGCGGGTATTACCGCTTACGCCGACGGAAACTGGCATCCGTATATTTATCGCGCCTATGACGTAGGCCCCGGCGCGGTGATGGCCAGCTCCGCCACAAACCTGGCCTTTGAAAACAACACCATTTGCCATACGGGAAATGACGGCTTATCTTTAGTCAACGATGTCACTAACACCGTAGTGAACGGCAACATCATTTATGATTTGGCCGGCTCCTCCGTTCTGATAGGACATCCCCAGCATGTTTATATCGGCGACAAGGGGAGCAATAAAGGCCAGTTCAGCGACAAAGAGAAGTACGACGTCGGTGTAGAAGGCGCATGCGAATATCTTACTGTAACGAATAATTTCCTCAGCGATACCAGTAAGATGTTCTGGGGCGATGCCGGCGTTATGATTTTCCTGGGAGCGCACATAACCTACCAGTACAATTATCTTCAGAATACGCCGTATGCGGGTCTGAGCCTTGGCTGGGGCTGGTGGAACATGGATGGCTCCAGCGGCTCGGTAGTACCGGGCGAGCCAATGACAACAACCCACGACAATACGATCGCGAATAATGTATTCCGCAATACGATTACCATTTTGGGCGATGCCGGCGCTATTTACACGCTTGGGGATATGCCCGATACAATTATCAGTGAAAACTATATCGATTCCATCGGAACCCCCGGTACGGATCCGTACCATATCAGAGGCATCCATGTGGATGAGGGAACCAAGCATGTCCTTGGTGAAAGAAATGTGATTGAAATCCCCACTGACCTAACCTGTGTGGACTGCGGAAACTGGGGAAACAAGGGCGATAATGTATGGAATGATAACTATTCCACATCCGCCAGCTACACCACCACCGGAAATATGGAACCAGGCACGGTAGTGACCAACGCCCATACCAGCGAGAAAGGGATCTGGGGACTTGATGTATTCGAGATTCTGGCGAACGCCGGACCGGGCGACGAGTATTTAGCCCGCGTGCCAGAGTCCTTGTATAACATGCAGGATGAACTGCTTTCAACAAAATTTTATGTTGCGCCGGAGCAGGAGCTGGACTTTAAAGTCGACCAGTCCTATCTTCAGAGCGAGATTTGGTTGGCACCGGAAGGTACCCAAGAGTTTACCGAGGGTAATACGATGACCAAAGCGGCAGACGGAAAAATCAAGGCTCCTTCTGAAGCGGGAAATTATAAGCTGTATCTTGTAAACGGCCAAGAAGTATCTCAAGCCTCCAAGGGCGAGATCATTATTTCCGGAGTAAGCCTAACTGAAAACGTAGAGGAAGGCGGCCGTTATCAGACCAGCCAGCTTAAGCCCTTTAAGGTAGAATTAAAAACCGAGTATCTTTCCAAGGCCTTGCTCAACGGCGAGGAAATCAGCTCCGGTCATAAAATTCCCGAAGAGGGCGAGTATACCTTAACTCTTACCGACCTGACCAATGCGGAATCTACGATTCACTTCAGCACGTATATTACCGACGTAGACAAAACCTTCAGCAAAAACACTGTCAGCAATCCCTCTGAGGAGGTAGCCCTGACGCAGTGCGGCAGCGACGCGATAGCCTGGTTTGTCCCTGAAGGCGAGGAAATATCAGACGCCGCGCAGCTGGCCGAGAGCGATACCATGACCAAATCCGCGGAGATCAATCCTGCCTCTATCCTTGCGCCGAAAGCGTCGGGACGTTATGTGCTGTATCTGGTAAAGGACAGCGCTGTCAGCGAACCGTCCGCGGCTGTCCTGACCGTATCCTCCAGCGAGATTCCGGTCACCGACGGCATGCTGGCCAGATTCAACGCGGACTCCATCGAGGCTGCCGGCGGGGAAAAGATTTCTCAATGGGCTAACGAGGTAGGCGAGCAGACGCTTGTCCAGACTGACGAGAGCAAACAGCCTACCTTGAAAACGACCGAATTAGGCATGAACTATGTGGAATTCGATGGAACCTCAAATCAAATGGCTTTCGACAGCGGTTTGGATTTAAACGGGAAAAGCGAATTGACCATATTGGCGTTCAGCGCCTATACAGGCGAAGACCCCAATAATAGCTGGGGCGATAAGAGCAGTGTTCTGTATTTCGGTGAAACCGCCGGATGGGGGTCTGTCTATTTGTCGTCCTACGGAGGATATGTCGCCGCCCGCTTTGGCAGTGGTCAAACAGATAACTACATTAGAGAGTACAGATCCGAGAGAAATAGCGACTTTATCATGACCGCCATGGTAAAGGACGGCACAACGGAATATTTATACGACGCGGGAAAATTGGTTAAGACCGAGACTGGAAAGAATGAAAAAATAGCGAACACCTCCGATATCATGACGGTAGGCTATACGGCGAGCGGAGCCCCCGGGTATTTCAAAGGCGGCATCTCAGAAATTTTGATTTACGACCGCGCGCTGTCAGAGGAGGAGATTGCCCAGCTGCAGGTGTATATGATGCAGAAGGCTTATCTGAGCGCTCTGAATCCTGCGCTGGACAATGCGTCGGAGATTCTGAATGAAGACGGAGCGGAGGACAAGTACAGCGAGACCAGCTTGAACAACCTCCAAGAGAAGTATAACAAAGCGCTGGAAGTGAAAGCTTCTGTCGTAGAGGGAAATTGTTCTTATGAAGAGGTAAAAACCGCTTATCAGGAATTGGTCAACGCAATTGATGGCCTGAGAGAAGCCATTACCGAAATTCCGGATGAAGACTTAAATCTTTGGCTGAAGGCAGATGAAGGCGTTGAGCTTGGCCAGGATGGAAGAATCAGCGTTTGGAAAGATAATTCAGGCAACGGAAACAACGCGACTATCGCGCAGAATCCTCAAGCTGGGGAAAACTTGACGTCGCCTACACTGGTTGAAGACGGATATAACGGAAAACCGGTCGTCCGCTTTAACGGCACGTCAGACGGTATGCAATTTCCTTTTGACAATCTTGATCAGACAGCGGAAGCCACAGTTGTGATCGTATCTTCCAGCAAATCCGACCGTTCCGATACGATGGGCGGAGACAATATCCCGCTGCTTTATTTCCATGAGTACGGCGCTGGCTGGAGCAAATTTGTCGTAACGCCGACCCAAAGCAATATTAACGCAAGATTTGGCAGCGGAAGCTCCGCGGATAACGGCGGGTTTATGCTGTATGAGCGTCCGGAAAATATTGGCGATAGCTTCAGCACCACGATGGTCGTAAAAAATGGCGCCAGTGAGACTATTTATGTTGGAGACCAGCAAGTAATGAATAGAGACAATGGCGCCGCAGTATTTACAAACGTAAAAGACGATATTGGATACATAGGAAGATATCCGGTAGGAAGCCACTCTGAGAATTGGTACAATCAAAGCGACGTAGCCGAAATTATGATTTATAACCGCGCTTTGGGTCTGGTCGAAATTCAGCAGATTAATGCTTATCTGAACGAAAAATACAGTGAGAAACCCGAGGTCACTCTGGAATCCATCACGGTGAGCGGCCCGACCAAGACTGAGTATGAGATCGGCGACGAGCTGGATCTGACTGGACTGGTGGTAACCGCTCATTACAGCGACGGAAACGAGAAGGTATTGTCAGCTGGAGATTATGAGGTCAGCAAGTTTGATTCTTCCACCGCGGGAGAAAAGACCATCACCGTGACCTATCAGGACAAAACCACGGCCTTTACGGTGAACGTGAAGGAAGCCGCGCCTGTAGTGACCTTGGAATCCATCACGGTGAGCGGCCCGACCAAGACCGAGTATGAGATCGGCGACGAACTGGATCTGACTGGCCTGGTGGTAACCGCTCATTACAGCGACGGCAGTTACCAAGAGGTAACGGACTATGAGGTAAGCGGCTTTGATTCTGCTGCTGCGGGAGAAAAGACCGTTACTGTGACCTATCAGGGCGAGACGGTTTCCTTTAAGATCACTGTGAAAGAGGATACCGCTTCTTCGGAACAGCCCGGAGAATCCGGCAAGCCTGATGATAACCAATCCAGCAGCCAGAGCGGCAGCGGAAGCCAGGACGATCAGAATATCCAAACTGGAGATTCCATGGCGCCTTATGTTGGCGTTGCTATCGTACTGATCCTGCTCAGCGGCTTAGGCGTTGCGATTGCCCTTATTATTAGAAGAAGACGACTTGGTTAAAATATCCTTTCTTAATAATTCTTTTAGCGATATAGCTCCATAATAAAAACCCGCCTATTCCGATGTCCTCGGAATAGGCGGGTGAAAAAATAGAAAGGGATGGAAAGATGAAATCGATAAAGAAGGTGCTGGTTAAGACGTGCGCGTGCGCGTTAGCGGGCTTAATGACGCTGAGCTCGCTGCCGGTGTTGTCGGCCCAGGCCGCCGCTTCCGGCACGTTAAGCAGCGATTTTGACAGCTTGCCATTGGGCCAGATTGCCGAAACCGGAGACCTGAAATTACTTTCAACAGGCGGCAGCGATAAGACCCAGGCAGTGGAATCGGAGGGAATCCTGACGATGTCGTCCTCGACACAGGGCCATGTAGGGTTTACCTTGAAAAACGAGCGGTTCCAGCAGTCGGAATTGACTATGGATTTCCGGTTCAACGATACGAACCATATGACGCATGGATATGAGGGCTTGTATGTCAGCCCCTACTGTGTGGAGTACGATAAAACCTTTGCGGCGGTTGTAATTCAGCCCCATATCAGCGCAGTTTATGCACAGGCAAGCTCAGTGAATGCCGGCACAGTAGCATTTGACTTTTCCTCAGATACCTGGTACCGCCTGAAGGTGAAAACAAGCGGTACTAAAATCTCGTATAAAATCTGGAACCGGAACGACCCGGAGCCGGAGGAATGGACGCAGGAGCACAGCTATTCCCTGTCCGGAGACGGCGGGATGGCGGTGTATACCTATCAGAACAACGCGGAGTCTGCGGTCAGCGTTTCTTTGGATAACATCCAGCTGACGAAAAACGAGGACGAGACGGTTTTCCAAGAGGACTTCAACGCATCGTCTGAAGGCGCCGCCGGCTTTTTCGACAAGGTCGACCTGATCCAGGATGGGAGCGGGACAGACGATAAAAAGGCCGAGCTGCAAGAGGAAAACGTGGTGCGCCTATCCTCACAGGCGGAGGGCTTCAGCGGTATTCAGTATGTGAATTACAATTACCAGAACAATATCGCGCAGCTGAAGATAAAATTCGCGGAGGACTTTGAGGCGGCAGAACTGACCGACGGCATTTACGTGGCGCCGGTGGGAACAGGATTAGACGAATACGCTGCGGTCGGTGTTTCCCCAGCGAATGGAGGAACCCTGTCGGTTCGGATCCAGAAGCCAGGAGAAGCCCCTCAGGATACCCAGGGGGGCGCTCCTGTGTCCATATTGCCAGGCGCTTGGTATCATTTGAAGATCATGACGCTGGAGGGCCAGGACGGCGGAGAGAACCGGATCTGCGCCAAGATTTGGAACGAACAGGAAGAGGAACCTGTGGAGTGGAGCATTGACCATTCCTATTCCGGAACAGTTTCAAGCGGCAGCTTTTCTGTTTTTTCCTATCGCAGCGGAAACCAGGCGAATTCAGTGCTGATCGGCGATATCAGCTCGAACTATTATGCCGGCAGCGCCCGGCCGTCCGGGAATACGAAGCTGTCCTCCATTTCCATCGGCGGAACACCGCTGGAGGGGTTTGACGGCGATACCTTAGAGTATGAGTATGACGTGCCCCAGGAGAGCATAAACCAGGCGGCGCCGGAAGTGACAGCCCAAGCAGCGGATTCGTCCGCTCAGGTGCGGGTAACCCAGGCATCCTCACTGCCGGGCACGGCGGAAATCACGGTAATCGCTGAAAACGGCGATACTGCGGTATATTGCGTCAATTTCCATTTAGAGGGATGCAAAATCGAGTCGATTGAGGAAAAAGCCATTACGGTCCGCAAGGGAACCAGCCTGGAGGAATCCCCTCATCCCCAGACGGTGAAGGTGACTATGGAATCCGGCACAGAGGTGGATACGCCGGTGCTTTGGAATATGGACGAATACGACCCGGAGAACCCGGCGGAGCAGACCGTGACCGGCGTGCTTGTGCCAGAGGACCAATACGGAATGGAAGTCGCGGCCGGTGACATTCCTACTCTGAAGGTGGCCCAGCGTGAGGTGCAGCAGGAGCTTTTTGTATCTCCGGAGGGCAGCGACAGCAACGCGGGAACTATCGACAGCCCCTTCCTCACCGTAGCGCGGGCTCAGGAAGAGGTGCGCAAGTACAATCAGAATATGTCGGGAGACATTCTGGTCTATCTGCGGGAGGGAACCTATGAAATCACGGAGCCTATGCAATTCGGAGTCGAGGACTCGGGAAGCAACGGCTATTATGTGGTATATCAGAATTATCAGGATGAGCTCCCGATGATCAGCGGCGGCACGGTATTAGACGCCAAGTGGGAAGAGGACCCAGAGAGGCCTGGGGTGTATAAAACCACTCTGGACCGGGACAGCAAGCTCCGCTCTCTTTACGTGAACGGAGAGCCGGCGAAAATCACGGAATATACCGTAGAGGGCCAGGGAACGGTAGGAACCATGACCATTACGGGAGAAGAATCTTGGGCAGAAACGTCCGGAACCGCTTGGACAGGCATCAAGTTTAAGAAATCCGACGTGGCCGTTTACGAAAATCCTGAAGACGTGGAAATTACACAATCAAAGCTTTTTAATAGGAATACCGTAGGTATTCAGAATATTTATGAGGATGAGAGCGGGGAGTATATTATCTTCGAGCCCCAGCAGCCCTTCGGCGCGATCTTCTCCACTATGGCTTGGGGCTGCAACCTGGTGGGAACCGGAAGCATTACGATCCGGAACACGCTGGAAAACCTGAAGAACCCGGGAGAATTCTATTTTGACCGTGGGGAAAAGACCTTATACTATTATCCGCCCAAGGGTGCCGATATCAATGAAATGGAATTTGTGATTCCGGAGTCGGAAGGCTTCATGAGGATCAACGGTGAGTCCACCAGCGAGCGGGTGGAAAATATTGAGTTCAGCGGAATTCAATTCAGCTACGACCATTACAGCCTGGAGGTCATCGACGATCCGGAGAATGATATGCACGCCATTGGGTATGGCGGCGTACAAAGCCTGGGCCTGTACCGGAAATTCGCAGACCACGGCAACTGGCATCACAGCTGGTATAATATTGTAGATACGCCGTACGCCTCAGTGGATGTGCAGAACGCCCGGGGGATCGTTTTTGAGGGCAACCGTTTCAAGAATATTTCCAGCTCCTGCGGCGTCAGCTATACCAACGATGTGGTTGATTCCACCATACAGGGGAACGCCTTTATCAACGTTGCTGGAAACGCGACGAATATTGGGCATCCCCAGCATGTGTTCATCGGGGAGGATGCCAAGAGCGATAACCAGAGGTTCCCGGTTGGAGTGGAAGGCGTGTGCAAGAACGACCAGGTAGTGTATAACCTGGTGCGGAATGTTTCCTCCGAGTTTTACCAGTGCGACGCCATTATGGCTTTCTTTGTGGAAAACTGCGACTTCTCTCATAACGACGTAGCGGATGTTCCTTACACGACTATGTGCGTCGGCTGGGGCTGGTGGAACTTTAACGGTGAAGCAGAATCGGAGGTTCCCGGGAACCGAACCTTAACGGCAAAGAACAACCGCATTATGTTCAACAAGCTGGGCGATTCCCACACGAAGCTTCCGGGCGACGGCGGAACCCTGTATACCTTAGGCTACCAGCCCAATTCCATTATCGCCTATAATTATATCTACGACGGCCCTCGTTCCATTTATCTGGATGAAGGAACGGAAGGCTTTATGGTCCATGATAATGTGATTCAGGATTCCTGGGATGTTTGGCTGAATATTTGGATGTCAAATGGTAAAATCCGCAATAATACAATCTACAATAACTATACGACGACAGGATCTGTGAATAACCAGTGGCCCCAGAGTAATCCGATCACCGATACCCATGTGGAAACCCTTCCCTGGTCCGCCCCGGCGCAGAATATCATCGACCAGGCCGGATTGACGGGCAGCTACGCCGAGCTTTACAAGCTGCTGGAGATTGATACCTCTGGTCTGGAGCAGGCGGTTGAAACAGCGAAGTCCCTGTCGGGAAGCGACTACGACCGGATCAGCTGGAACGAGCTGGAGCAGGCATTGTATGCGGCGGAAGCGTATTTGTCCGGCGGCTCTCTCAGCCAGGGAAGCGTGGACATGATGAGCCGTCGGCTGAATAAAGCCATCGAGGGCTTGAAGGACCGGCAGGAGAACCTGTTCCCCTATGACGCTTCCAATTTCAGCATTACAGAGGACAATGGAAGCCTGGTTTTGGCCTGGGAGGCTCCTGAACAGGCCGTTGACCATTACGTCCTGCTGGGCCTGGGAGACGCTGTGGAGATTTCCGCGGACTGCGGCCGGTATGTGATTGAGGATCCGGAGCCTGGAAAAATATATATTCTCACCTTATGCGCCGTCGACGCGGAGGGCAAATGCTCGGAGGGCGTCACAGGATTTTACAGCACGGGCGATTACAGCGCCGTACCGGAAGAAAGCCTGCTGTGGCTTTCCGCCGGAGACCATGTAACAGTAGATGGGCAGGGAAGAGTTTCCAGCTGGGAAAGCCTGGGAGATTCCGGAATCAGCGCGGAGCAGCCTGAACAAGAAGCCCAGCCGGTTCTGGTGGAGGACGCTTACGGTGGGCAGCCGGTGATCCGTTTTGACGGCGTGGACGATACCATGTCGTTTGATCTGGATCTTGACGGAAAGAGTGCCGTAACCATCATTGCGGTATCCGCATATCAGGGAACAGAGACAGGAACCGGAGACCAAAACTGCCTGGTATATTTTGACGAAGACGGAAGCTGGGGCAAGACGTTTGTTTCGCCGCTGGCGGATGCGATATCCTGGCGTTATGGTTCAGGCCAGGAAAATAACAATAATGTTTACCAGCGCGAAAGCGGCGCGGGCAATGAATTTTCCGTCACCGCAGTAGTGAAGGATTCTGCGGAAGAGTCTCTGTTTGTAGACGGAAAGAAGGTTATGACTCAAACAGGGAAAAACGCTGTATTGGCGAATAACGTAGCCGAGGGCCGGCTGTGTTCCTATTATTTTGGCTATGAGGATCATTTCACCCAGTACGACTTGGCGGAGCTGATGATCTTTGACCGAGCGCTGAGCGATGAGGAAATCGGCAATATCCAGGCGTATCTGAATTTGAAATATGAGACGGACCTGGATAAAGTAGCCGGCGGCATTTCCCTGGAAAATCCAGAATATCCGGACAAGGGCCTGAAGCTTCCCGAAATGCCCAGGGGGATAGAGCTTGCCATTGAGTCCAGCGATCCGGAGGGCGTCATCGGAGCGGACGGCTCGATTACCTGGCCGGAACAGGAAACAAAGGTCAATGTGGTATGCAGAGTTACCAATACTTTAACAAAAGAAAGCGTTCTGACAGACAGCTTTGAACTCACGCTGACGCCTGTGGTGAAAGCGGATTTGTCGGCGGCGATAGCGGCGGCGGAAGGCAAACAGGAGGCCGGCTATACGCCGGAGACCTGGGAGCCGTTCGCGGAAGCGCTGGAATATGCCAAGGCAGTGCTTGCGGATAAGAACGCGACGCAGGCTCAGGTAGACGAAGCAATGAAAGCTCTGACCGAGAAAATGGCCGCTTTAGCAGAGACAGCGGGTACCTCTTCCCAGCCGGGAGATTCCAGCTCTAAACCGGACACATCAAAACCCGGGGATACTTCTAATCCTGACGATTCCTCAAGCAAGGGAGGAACTTCTCAAAACGGCCAGAATACGCCGCAAACCGGAGATCAATTCTATCCTGGAGTATTCATCGTTTTGATCGGTGGATGCCTGTTATCTTCTGCGGCATATGTTTTGATAAAACAACGCGGGCATAATTCGTAATTTTCAAAAGAGGTCGAAATTTGGAACTCAAAAATGAGATAATCCAGATTTCGGCCTCTTTTTCTATGTTAAAAGCCAGCGCTTAAGCCATTTTTTAGGTTTATCTTTATAGCAATGGGAGGTCAAAAAAGCAAAAACAGAAAAACGGGTTGTAAAAACAATAATTCTTTTTTCGTCATACGCATAGTGAACAAAAACGTACAACTGTGAACGACCGGAAGCTGGTGGTACTGAAACAGTTAAAAAATTAGAGAGGTTAGAATATCAGGAACGAAAATCAGTAAGACAGTAACCAATAGTAAAAGAAATGAATAAGATGAAAGGAGAATTTGCATAAGAAAGCGGGAAATGTAATGCGTCGTTATTATTGTGGCTGCGATTCAAATATGTCTTGCCCATGCAGATGTGTTCAATATATTGGTCCAAGGGGAGCAACAGGGCCTGCCGGCGCAGCCGGCCCGCAAGGTGTTACAGGAGCTACCGGCCCCACAGGAGCCACTGGGGCGGCGGGCCCCACAGGTCCTGCGGGACTGGGTATAACCGGCCCGACCGGGGCTGCCGGCCCAAGGGGAGCAACAGGGCCTGCCGGTGCAGCCGGCCCGCAAGGTGCTACAGGAGCTACCGGCCCGACTGGGGCTACTGGTCCCACAGGAGTAATGGGGCCGACAGGTGCAGCGGGGGAGGCTCCAGATGATATTTTTGCCTCATACGCGGCGGTACAATCGGTATACAATAATGGAGATCTTATCACGCTTTATCCAGCAATAACAGATCCTACCGGCAATATTACCGCTACAGATCTCACTCATATTACTCTTGCCGCAGGCTACTATCTCATTTCATATAAAGTATCTGTAATCTTTCCTACGGCGAATTATATGCAGATTACTCCGTCGTACAATGGAACTCCGCATTTAGATACTGGAATTTATTTTGCTACTAGTACGAACGGATCAAGTGCTTGCGGATCTGCTTTTTTTGTTTTGTACGCTCCGAGCCCAACTGTTTTTACTTTGACTTATTCTGGTTCCGGAAGAGCAACCGGCGGGGATGTCAATCTCACGATACTCAAACTTCAGAGGACAGAATAAGACTGTAAACTAAAATTTTATGAATAAAGCAGCCGTTAGTTTTGGTGAATTAGGAGAAGCGGTTAGGACGGGAGCGTGCAGGGAATGAAAAGGAAACGTCATCCTGGAGAATTTAAGAAAAATAGCGTGCAAAAGGTATTAAAAATGAAACTAAAAAACAGCCTATTATAAATTTTTAAGGCTTTCCAATTATTGCACGGCTCCCATACCATATGAAAAATTTGGCCTTTAGGGAAAACTATCTTAAAATTCTGTTCCAACACAAATAAAGCATTTGAATTGAAATATATTTTT
>ENA-UERZ01001202-UERZ01001202.1-human-gut-metagenome-genome-assembly--contig:-NODE-1202-length-20198-cov-6.079469_pt1 | contig 20198 bp, 17 predicted proteins | sample MGYA00242997_ERZ507998 | MGnify/ENA primary metagenome ERZ507998 (study PRJEB26167, sample SAMN06115470) | human gut metagenome | host: Homo sapiens | place: China:Henan | collected 2016-06-23... | reverse complement strand
GAGGAATCGCTCACATACCCATGCTCCTCTGTCCGGGGCACATCCATATCCTCGCCGCATTTAAAAATGTCAAATCCCAGGCGGGGGTAGGCGATGTTTCTCTGCCAGGAGGTGCGCTCCCCCGGATGAAATGCCCGGGTCTCATAGCCATTCTCCCGCAGGAGCGAAGCCATGGAATCGGCGGACCCCAGCACATACTGCTGGTAAGGGATGCTTCCTGAGGGCAGGAAGGCCATGGAGTTGCCGGTCAAAAACTCGAATTCACTGGCGCTGGTACCGGCGCCGAATACCGAGGCATACGCCTTTCCCCGGATCGCATTATCCAGAGAGTCCATATAGTCGGTCACGCTCTCACTGAGGGAGAGATGTCCGAAGGATGCAAAATCCGCCCAGGACTCATTCATGACTGCAATGATATTGGGGCGTTCCACATCCACCGCCGCAGGGGGCGCTTTGTCCGCTCCCTCTACAATCTCAGAGGCCCGCTCTGCCGTGGCATCCTCCGGGGGCGTCACCCGCATAAATTCCGTATTGCGCAGAAACACAGCCACCGCTCCGCCGCTGCGGTAAGCCCCGGTCTGGTCCCATACATCGGCCTCTACTCCGAAAGCGGCCAGACATTGAGGCTGAAGCACGGGGAACAGGCACAGCCCGCCCAGCAGCAGACCGCCCAGCCGGACAGGCAGGCTGCGGCGGCTGGGTCGGAAGGCCCCTCCTTTGATCTGATGGCGCAGCCCCCAGATCAGGACTGCCACCATCGCCATGGCTGCGGCCATCTGCCAGGTTGGCGCATACCGGTAGCTTCCCGCCACCGCCGCCGCAGTCCCCAGTGCGGTGAAGTCCCAGGGAAGGATGGGAGTGCCCCGGAACACGGAGACAAAGTAGTTGGCCGCGCCCCACAGCCCTGCCGCGCCATGCAGCACGATGCAGCAGACCGCCGGATAGCCGGAGATGGCGCAGGAGAGCCAATAGAGCCCGGCCAGGCACGCCGCATTGGCCAGAGTGATCCCCGCCCCCATCTCCCACGGCATGGCGCCCAGGATAAACTGCATGAGCCAGAAGGCGCTCAGGGGCGGCAGGAGCAGCAGAGCAGCCTTTTCAAAATAAGTTCTCAATTGTTTCTTATGATTTGATATCTGAACTACTTTCATTCAAAATTCTCCCATTTTTCTTTTCACACAGCAGGAGTGGTCATTATACACTCTTTTGCGCGTCCTGTCAAAATGGGACAAAAAAACACACCGGCATTTCGGTTTGAAATGCCGGTGTTGTTTGTGCCTGGGATCAGATTTCCTCCGCCCGGCCGAGAGATCCCCCGGACGCCTCAACGGCGCGGCGGGTCTCCTCCTGGCGCTCCTCGATGGCTTCCTTGAGGAGTATATCCTTCACCTTCATCAGGCGGATCGTGGTGGCGCGTTCATTTTCATCCAGTTTCATGGAGATATACTTGATAGCCTCCTGCATCTGGGGGATCTTCACATACTCCAGCGCGTTGACACGGCGGCGGGTCTTTTCGATCTCCTCCGCCAGGAGCTGGCTGGTTTTTTCGATCTCAGCCAGCTTGAGCATATCCTGAAAGACGGATGCCATGCTGTCTACCGCGTCATCCAGTTCGCCGGAAGTGGTGGCAAAGCCGTAGGGATAGACCTCCCCGGGGTCCTCGCTCTTGGTCTTGAAGTGGTAGACGGGTACATTGACCGACATGATGTTCTGGAAGCTCATATCCAGCTCCACACTCTGTTTGGGATAGAGCAGGGACTGTTCCAGCATCTCGCCGGACATGAGGGCCGAGGCCACCGTAAAGGAGCCGTAGGCCTGCATGAGGGTGTCTTCCACCTTTTTGCGCAGGGCCCGGTTTTCCCGCACCACATCCAGAAACTGCTTCATCAGCTCATCGCGCTTGTCTTTGAGCAGTTTATGGCCCCGGACCGCCGTTTTGAGCCGGCCCTTCAGCCGGGTCAGTTCCATGCGGGTGGGGTTCACGTTGATGGCCGGCATGCGTTATCCCTCCTTTTTCGGGAGGTACTTTTCGATCAGCTCCGGTTTGATGCGCTTGAGCTCAGCGGGGGGCAGAATGGAGAGCAGCTCCCAGCCCAGATCCAGCGTCTCCTGGATGGTCCGGTTGGTCTCGTTGCCCTGGGAGACATAGCGCTTTTCAAACTCATCCGCAAACTTGGCGTACAACAGATCGGTGGGACTCAGAGCCGCCTCGCCCAGAATGGACATCAGCTCCTTGTTCTCCTTACCGGTGGAATAGGCGGCAAAGAGCTGGTTCATGGTGCCGGAGTGATCCTCCCGGGTCTTGCCCACGCCGATGCCCTTGTCCTTCAGACGGGACAGGGAGGGCAGCACATCCACGGGCGGGTTGACGCCCTTGCGGAAGAGCTCGCGGCTCAGGATGATCTGTCCCTCGGTGATATAGCCGGTCAGGTCGGGGATGGGGTGGGTCTTGTCATCCTCCGGCATGGTGAGGATGGGGATCAGGGTGATGGAGCCGGGCTTGCCCAGCTGGCGGCCGGCGCGCTCGTAGATGGTCGCCAGGTTGGTGTAGAGGTAGCCCGGATAGCCGCGGCGGCCCGGGACCTCCTTCTTGGCGGCCGAGACCTCGCGCAGCGCCTCAGCATAGTTGGTGATATCGGTCAGGATGACCAGTACGTGCATTCCCTTCTCAAAAGCCAGATACTCGGCGGCCGTCAGCGCCATGCGCGGGGTGGCGATACGCTCGACAGCGGGGTCATTGGCCAGGTTGGTGAAGAGGACCGTGCGGTCGATGGCGCCGGTGCGCTTGAACTCCTGCACAAAGAAGTCGGACTCCTCAAAGGTGATGCCGATGGCCGCAAAGACGACGGCGAAGTTGCCCGCGTCGTCCCCCAGCACCTTGGCCTGCCGGGCAATCTGGGCGGCCAGGGCCGCGTGTGGCAGGCCGGAACCGGAGAAAATGGGCAGCTTCTGCCCGCGGACCAGGGTGTTCAGGCCGTCGATGGTGGAAATGCCGGTCTGGATAAACTCGTTGGGGTAGTCCCGGGCGGCCGGGTTCATGGCCAGACCGTTGATGTCCCGGTGCTCCTCCGCCAGGATCTCAGGGCCGCCGTCGATGGGCCGGCCCATGCCGTTGAACACGCGTCCCAGCATGTCGCCGGACACGCCCAGCTCCAGGGGATGGCCCAGGAAGCGGATCTTGGAGTCCTTCAGATTGATGCCTGCGCTGGCCTCAAAGAGCTGGACCACCGCGTTGTCGCCATTGACTTCCAGCACCTGGCAGCGGCGGACCGTGCCGTCGGGCAGCTCGATCTCGCCCAGCTCGTCGTAAGCGACGCCCTGCACTTTTTTGACCACCATCAGAGGACCGTTGACCTCCTGGATCGTCTTATATTCCCGGATCATACGTCCAGTCCTCCTTTCTCGGCACATGCGTCGATCTCACCGGCCATGCTGCGGGCGATACCGGCGTAGACCTCCGCATACCGGTCGGCCTCGGCGCTCTTGGCGCGGCCGATCCGCTCCCGGGTGGGGATGGCAAAGAGATCTGCGGTCTGCGCGCCCTTCTCAATGGCAGCGCGGCACAGACGGTCATAGTTCAGGATCAGGGAGAGCAGCTTCTCCTGGCGGTCATAGCTGGAATAGCTGTCAATGTCCACGAAGGCATTCTGCTGGAGGAAGTCCTCCCGCACCATCTTGGCCGTCTCCAGCGTCAGCTGGTCACTGGGCGAGAGGGAGTCCTTGCCCACCAGCTGCACGATCTCGTTGAGGCTGGCCTCCTCCTGGAGGATGGACATGGCCTTCTCCCGGTCCGCCAGGAACTCCTTGCCCAGTCTCTCGTCAAACCAAGGCTTGAGAGAGTCCAGGTACAGGGAGTAGGAGTTGAGCCAGTTGATGGCCGGGAAATGGCGCTTATATGCCAGAGAGGAGTCCAGGGCCCAGAACACTTTAACAATGCGCATGGTAGCCTGGGAGACCGGCTCGGACAGGTCGCCGCCGGGGGGAGAGACCGCGCCTACGGCGGTCAGAGAGCCTCTGCGCTCCCCATCGGAGCCGATGCACTCCACCATGCCGGCCCGCTCATAGAACTGGGCCAGGCGGGAGGAGAGGTAGGCGGGGTAGCCCTCTTCGCCGGGCATCTCTTCCAGGCGGCCCGACATCTCACGCAGGGCCTCGGCCCAGCGGGAGGTGGAGTCGGCGATGACCGCCACATCATAGCCCATATCCCGGAAGTACTCGGCAATGGTGATGCCGGTGTAGATGGAGGCCTCGCGGGCGGCCACGGGCATATCGGAAGTATTGGCGATGAGCACCGTGCGCTTCATCAGGGACTCGCCGGTGCGGGGGTCCTTCAGCTCGGGGAACTCCCGCAGAACGTCGGTCATCTCATTGCCGCGCTCGCCGCAGCCGATATAGACCACGATGTCCACATCGGCCCACTTGGCCAGCTGGTGCTGCACCACGGTCTTGCCCGAGCCGAAGGGACCGGGCACAGCGGCGGTGCCGCCCTTGGCGATGGGGAACATGGTGTCGATGATGCGCTGGCCGGAGCACAGAGGCGCCCTGGGGGGATATTTGTGCTTATAGGGGCGTCCCACGCGGACGGGCCACTTCTGCACCATGGTGAGGGAGACGCTCTCCCCCTTATCGGTCTTGAGGACCGCCACCGGCTCTTCCACGGTGTATTCGCCGGCCGGGGCCACCCTCTCCAGCGTGCCGCTCATCTTGGGGGGGATCATGATCTTGTGGAGCACTACGCTGGTCTCCTGGACCGTTCCGATCACATCGCCGCCCTGGACCTTGTCGCCCGCCTTGGCCACGGGGGCAAAGGCCCACTTCTTCTCCCGGCTCAGGGCCGGGACCTCAATTCCGCGGGTGATGTTTGCCCCCGCCTTGTGCATGATCTCCTCCAGCGGACGCTGGATACCGTCGTAGATATTCTCAATGAGACCGGGCCCCAGCTCCACCACCAGGGGCGAGCCGGTGGTAATCACCTCGGCGCCAGGTCCCAGGCCGGAGGTCTCCTCGTAGACCTGGATGGAGGCGGAGTCCCCGTTCATGTTCAGGATCTCGCCGATCAGACGCTGTTCACCCACGCGGACCACGTCGGCCATGTTGGCGTTTTCCATCCCGGTGGCCACCACCAGGGGTCCGGAAACCTTAACAACTTTGCCCATTCGGTTTCAACCTTCTTTCAAGGCAGATTTCATACTCATCGCCTCTCCGCCGGAGAGGACTTTTCCGCCGCAGCTTTTTACAGGATATCCGCGCCAACGGCCCGCTCCACTGCGCTTTTCACATTGGCCATGCCGATCCCCAGGGAGCCTTCCTTCCCGGGGATGAGGATGATGGCGGGTGTAAGCTCATCCTTATAGCGGTTTACGTCGGCCTCCATCTGAGCCGCTGCCTGCTCGGTGAGATAGATCACCGCGTAGTTTTCTCTGGCCAGGGCGTGCAGCACCCGTCTGGCCTCCTCCACGCTTTCCACCGGAAACACATCCAGCCCCAGGGCCTTAAACCCCAGAACGCTGTCCTTGTCTCCCAGTACTGCAATCTTATACATAGGCGTCACGCAGCCTTTCCCGGATAAGATCCGCGCTCAGGCCGGCCATGCGTCCCGAAAGGATGGTGCGGATGGCGGTGATCTCCGCCTCCCGGGCATAGAGATAGCCAATGACCGGATGCTCTCCGAAGGGCACCCGCCGGGCCGTACACAGATAGGTGTTGACCGCGTTGTCACAGGCCCGCTCAAACGCGGTGAAGGAGTGCCCCTGACCGCCCATCAGCCCTGCGCCCAGGACAGCGGCCTCCGCCAGGGCCCCGCCCTGAAAGAGGGCGCTCAGCTCGCTGCTCTTGGTCTGGCACAGGGTGCTCTCCTCCACGCTGCCCCCGGGGACCAGGACCAGGGCGAGAAAGTCGCTTCCCTTCCCCATCCGGGCCGCGCGCACCACCGAGCGCAGGTTGGCCGCGTCGGCCAGCAGGCGCACATAGCCCGTCAGGAAGGGGCTGCCCACCGCCTTGGCCGCGGCGCTCATCTCCTGAAAGTAAGCCTTATCCAGGATGAAGTCGGCCAGCTGAGGATCCCGGGTGGCGGCCAGCGTCTCCTTGGCCTTTTCCGCCGCCGTGCGGAAGGTGCCGCTGTAATCCCGCAGCTCCTCCCGGCGGAAATCCTCCGTCAGCTTCACCGGGGAGTAGCGCCCTCCGCTGGAGAGGTAAAGCCCCGCGTCCACGCCCATGGCCTCCGCCTTGATGAGCGTCTTGATATTATGATAGTCGTATTTCATTTGAAATACGTCGATGAGGCGCTTGTCTGGCGCCGCCGTGCGCAGGTCCTGGTAGACCGCGTCCCGGGCCTTGGCCAGCACCTCGTCCAGCGCCGTCGCAGTGAGCCGGGATAGCTCTCCATAGCCGCACTCGCTCAGGACCTTGGCGGCCTCCTCGTCCGTGCGGGCGTCGATCATCCGCTCCATGCGCTCCCGGGTCAGGAGCCGGTTCTCCATGGCCCGCACCCGGGTGGAAATGCTGAGATAATCCGTGTCTTTCAGCTTTTTGGACAAGACACTTCCTCCTTTCCCGTCTGGGGAGCGGAATCAGGCTCCTTCATGGAAGAGGACCTTGGCCACGGCGGCGTCCATCTCGCGGCGCTGCATGCGGACCAGAGTCTCAAAGGTGCCGTTGACTTCCACATCTCCATCGCTGAGAATGAAGCCGCCGCCGATGGGGCGGGTCTCCACCGCCAGCGTTAGGCGTCCCCGCTCGCCCAGCAGTTCGTTCGCGCGGGTGACCGCCGCCTTCCCATAACGGGGCCGGTCCTTCTGCGAGAAGATGACCTGCTCACTCCCGGACTGGCTGGCACTGGCGATGAGCTTGGCCAGCAGTTCCACATAGTCCTTCTCCGGCAGGCTGAGAAGATCCTCCAGCGCCTTGCGGAAGGCCTCTTCCAGGACCTCCTGCTTGGCTGCCAGGATCAGTTTGCGGGCCTCCAGCTGGGCCACGCTGGCCAGCCGCTCCTCCCGCTCTTCCGCCGCCCTGCGGCCCCGGGAGAGGACTTCCTCCGTCTCCTGAGCGCACCGCCGGTCATACTCCGCGGCGATCTGAGCCGCTTCCGCGGCCGCCCTGGCCTGGATCTCTGCGATCTCCCGGTCCACGTCGGCGTTGATGCGGCTGGTGATTTTATCGATTCCGTCCATGATGTCGTCTACCGCCTTTCCACAGTGGGGCGTCCCAATCAGGCGCTGATGTTGATGATCATCAGCATGGAAGCCAGCAGGGACAGGATGGCATAGAACTCAACCGTGATGCACAGCACCATGCCCTTGGCCCAGTCGTCCGGCTTCTTGGCCAGAATGTTGATGGACCCCGCGGCCACGCGGCCCTGTGCAATGGCGGAGAAGAGTCCGCCCAGCGCCATGGGGAGACAGGCAAAGAGGTACTGCATGCCCTGGGCAATGGTCAGCTCGGGCAGGGTACCGGAGAGCAGTCCCATACGGAAGATGGCAAAGAACCACACCACCAGGCCATACAGGCCCTGGGTGCCGGGGATGACCTGAAGGATCATGACCTTGCCAAACTTGGACGGGTCCTCGCACAGCAGGCCTGTGCCGGCCTCACCGGCGATGCCGGTGCCCTTTGCCGAGCCGATGCCGCTCAGAACGGCCGCCAGGCCGGCGCCCAGCAGGGCCAGGGCCAGGCCGCCGATGCTTCCCAGGAAGGTCAGGCTCTGCTGCAGTTCCACCAATGCATTCATATCAGTCATTGTTAGTTCCTCCTCAAACGATTACTCTTGAATATCCACAAACTTGGTGTTGATCTCCAGTGGTCGGAACGGCCTGCCGCCGTCCTGATAGAATTTCCCAAAGTACTCCAGGCATTGCAGGCGCAGGTCATGGACGTAGCACCCCAGCAGGTTGAGCGCAAAGTTGAGCGTGTTGCCCGCCATGGAGATGATAACGAAGATCAACACATTCCCAGGGATCGCGCCCAGTGTGTTGAACACCTGGGCAATGACCGAACCGGCCAGCATCAGGGCCATCAGCCGGGAATAGGAGAGGATGTCGCCAAAGTATCCGGTCACATGGTTGTAAAGAGAGCCGAAGATCCCGGTGATCTTTCCAGCCCCCTTGTTTGTGACCACTGGACCGGCCACAACCAACAGTCCGCCCAGCGCCAGGAGCAGGGGTGTCACACCCAGGATGGCCAAACCGATCCCCAGAAAGACCACCCACCAGGTAACTTCTTCCCAGAGGGCGTCCATATACTGGCCCTCCTTCAGCTTTTTCACAAAGCTGATGAGCATACCCGCGTTGATCTGTACAAAGCCCAGCACCATGGAACCCACCAGGATCTGCAAGGTGTTGTCCAGCGGTGTGAAAAGGGGCTTCCAGAACCAGACGAACTGGCTCTCTGGATTGATGACCTTGAGCAGCTGTGGGATGAAATCTCCAAAGAATCCGCCCGTCAGGGCCCCCAGGAAGAAGGTGCTGATGCCGCACAGGCCCAACAGGGCGAAGAAATTGTGCATTCCGCCCTTTGGCCGGACTTTTTTGAGCACGAACACCGAGGCCAGCATCATCAGAAGGCCGTATCCCATGTCCGCCATCATGATGCCGTAGAAGAGAATAAAGAACGGCGCCATGAGCGGGTTTGGATCGATCCCGTTATAGGCGGGGAGCGAATACATCTCCGTGACCATATTCAGCGGCCGGGTCAGGGCGTTGTTCTTGAGCTTGACCGGGACGCTGGGATAGTCTTCTTCCGTGGGGTCCTCCGCCTGAAACGCGCATCCGAAGGGTTCCAGCCTCTGCCGCAGGGCGTCCAGCGACTCGGCCGGGGCCCAGCCCTCCAGAAAGAAGGCGGTCTCGGTATCCCGCAGGCGGCTCTTGGCCTCCTCCCGGCGCACCTCCTGGGCCGCCCGGTCCGCGCAGCGTTCCAGCGCTTTCCTGGCCTCCTTTTGCCCCGCGATCCCGGCTTTTGCCGCTTCCAGCTCACGCTCCAGCTCCACCAGGGTCTCATCCAGCCTGCGGTCGTTTTCCCGGGCGGTGCCGGTCCAGCCCTTCAGGCTGGCCTGGGAAAAGCCGTACTCCTTGAGGACCTGCTCGGCCGCCTCCTCTACCGCCTTATGACAGGCAAAGAAGAGATAGCGGGCGTTTTGATCGGCGCTGATCTCGGTGAGCTGCGCCAGGTCTGTGGCTCCCTTCAGCGCGTTCAGAAGTTCCTCCATGACCACCTTGCCGGGCACCGTGCCCAGGTGGATGGCCGTCTCACGGGTCGAGGCCGTCTCCAGCGGAAGGTCCAGCCCGAGCCAGGGAGCAAGGGCCATCTTCTGTCCCCTCACTTTGCTCCTCTCGGCATTCAGTCCGGTGATACGCTGCTCCGCCTCCACAAGGGTGCGGGCTGTCTTCCGAGCGGCCCTGTACGCCTCCTCGTCAAAGAACTCCCGCTCGGAGATGACGGGGCGCGCTTTGAGCAGCCCGCCCTTTGCAGGCGCATATTTTTTGAGGATGTCCAGCGCAGCCAAAGCGGCCGCGCTGGCCTCTCTGGCCTCGTTGAGCGCCCGGTCATCCGGCCGGGACAGGCCCTGCCAGGCCGCTCCCTCCAGATCGGAGGGCTCGGCGATCTCCACACAGCCCGCCCGCTGGAGTACCCGGAGGATCTCTTCTCTGTCTGACCGCATGCCAAAGAGGCGAATCCGCTTCATTTTGACGATGGACATCAGACATTCACAACCCTTCTGACAATGAGTGCCGCAGCATCCGCCAGCCGGCCCTCAGCCTCCTGCCGGAGCGCGTTGCAGGCCCGTGTGGTCTCCTCCAGCACCTGCTCCGTGTGTTTGGAGGCGCGCTCTTCGGCCTCCTGCAAAAATCCCCTCACCTGCGCCTCGGCCTGTATCCGGGCGGAGCTGAAACGCTCCTCCCCGGCACGGCGGGCGTCCGCGACGGTCTTTTTTGCCTGTGCCAGGGCCTCGTTCCTGCGCTGCTGCGCCAGTGTCTCAGCCTCCGTCACCTGCTTGATTCCCTCCAAAGACATCTCTTCACCGCCTTTCTTTTGGTCGTATTCCATAATAAACCATCCAGATTATATTGAAATCATACTCGAACCGTCCATAAAATGCAAGTTCAATTTTCCAACCGAATCGTTGTAGTACCTGTCTCTTTTTGCAACTAAACCATCTAGTACACTTCTTATTTTTGTTAAATTTTTGACTAATGGGTCTTTTTTATGGGTAATCGCACCCTTTGTATCCCCCGCGCTTTTATGCATATAGAAATTCCCAAACCTTTTTTGTGCATTTTGTATACTCATCAGTTTTTCCTTTTTCATCTCTGCGCGGGCATCCACAGTGTTCCCGCTCTTTCCCCCTTCCACGCATATTTCCTTTCAAAAAAGGCGGCGGCATGGATCTCCATGCCGCCGCCTTGCCGATTCAATTCTCAGCTGTGTGCAGATTGGCCCAGGAATCATTTCCTCCGCCCGCCGCCCCCAGGATCGGGACCAGCTTTTCTTCTGCGCCGGCTCCTCCCAGTGCCTCTGCCGCCGCAGCCAGGGATACCTCTCCCAAATCCACCCAGAGGCGGTCGGCATGCTCCGCCAGTGCCGTCGCGCTCTGGCCGCTGACCGCGTCCTGTCCGGATACGAGCACATCTCCCCCGGTACGAATGGAGAGTTTTACGTCCGGATAGGCCGCCAGCGCGGTCTCCACCTGGGTGTAAAAAGCGGTGATGATCTCCTGAAACCTGCTCTGGTCATAGTTTCCGCCCCGCTTGATATACTCCAAATGCCCCTGGGTGGGATAGGCGCTGTTGTCCAGTAGGATCTCGTCAAACCCCAGTTCCGCGAGCTCCACGCACACATCCACCACGTAGGCCCGCGCCTCCTCGCTGGTGGGGCTCATCCAGCGCAGGTCCTCCTGATCCCGCCAGTTATACCCGCTGTTTGTCTTAATCCCCAGTGACGGCACCGCATAGGGCGCCTTATTGTCCCGGAAGCAGGATACCCGGGCTACTGTGTAGACGTTTCCGGCATTCCAATTCTGAATGGCCTGATTGAGCTCCGGGTCTGAGGCGGACGCGCCCGCCTGTTTGGCAACCTCCAGAGCGGAGACATAGCCAAGGGACCCGTCATCGGCCTTCATGTCGAATACCGCGGTATTGCCCCCTGCCTCTGCCAGCAGGGCCGGCGCCGTCCCGTCCTTCAGGGCGCTGCGGGGCAGCAGGGCTGCCTGCATGGGCGGCTCCGGTGTGGGCGTCGGCGTGGGGACGGTCGTCACCACCACTGGTTCGCTCACTTCCGGCTCCGGCAGAGGATCTTCCCCGCCAAAAAACGGGAGGGACAGGTGTGCCCCATCGCTGGAAAAGGCCAGGTGATTCTCCTGCAAAAAGAAGAGTCCCAGCACCAGCAGCAGCACCACCGCCAGCACCGCAATGATGACTTTCAGCACGCCCTGCCCCCGGGAGCGGCCGTGATAGCCTCCGTATCCATACCGGTTTCCTCGCCTTGCCATGTCTGATTCCCACCTGTCAGTTGTTGTTCATCATTTCTGATGCGCTTCGCCCGCGCCATCCGGGCGCGCACGCTTCTCCGCTGCGGAGAGGAGGGCATCCAGCTTATAGAGCGCCTCTGCCACCATCGCACGGTCCTCCGGTGTCATTGTGTCCAGGAGGGAATTAAAATAGCCGCTCACATCGGTAGCCGCTTTCTGATGCAGAAGACAGTACTGCTCGGTCGCAGAGACATAGATCACCCGCCGGTCCTGTTCCGAGCGTTCCCGGCGGGCCAGTCCCAGCCGTTCCAACCGGTCCACGATGCCGGACACGGTGCTGTTGGCGCTGCCTGTCCGCTCGGCCAGAACGCTGATGGGAAGCGGCCCCTCCTCCCCCAGCACATTGAGGACCAGCGCCTGCGGGAAGGTCAGATTCAGCTTTCCGAAATGTGCGCGAAATTGCTGCGACATATGCTGTGTCACACGCAGATATGACATCAAAACACTGGGCCTCTCTTCCATATGATGTTCGCTCCTTCCCCGAATCGGGCTCTTCAAGAGCATACCCTCTGCTCCTGGATTTGTCAATCGCTCCTGTCAGCGCGGCGGCAGCCGGACGCCCCCCGCTCCTCCGTCCTCTTCTCACCCGACCGCCGGGGTCATCAGCCGCTCCAGCACCACTGCCAGCTCCGCCCGGGTGGCTGTGGCCTTAGGGGAGAGCTTTCCCTTGCTGCCTGAGATCAGTCCGGCCCCCACCGCGTGCTCCATGCCATCCACCGCCCATTTGGATACGGTATTGCCGTCGGTATAGGCGCTCAGCTTCCCCTGCGCGGTATCAAGCCCCTGGCTCTGGGCATACTGGTAGAGAAAAACCGCCAGCTGTTCCCGGGTCACCAGATTGCCGGGCTGGAATGCCCCCTTCCCGTTGCCGGAGGCCACTCCGGTTTCAGCCGCCCAGGCCACCGCATCGGTGTACCAAGCATCCGCCGGAACATCGTGAAAACTCTGGCCGCTCTCCGGCGCCGGAGCGCCAGCCAGCCGCCACAGCGCGGTCACGGTCATGGCCCGCGTCACTTTACCGTTTGGCTGAAAGGTCGCGGCGCTGGTGCCGGAGAGGAGCCCGGCTTCCACCACCTCATTGACTGCGGAGGCATACCAGGCGTTCTGCGGCACATCGGTAAAGCCCGCCGCCAGTGCGGGCGTGAGGAGCGTCACGGCGCATACCGCGCAGGCCGCCGCTTTTCGCCGGAGTCGATAGATGGGTTTCTGGAACATGTCAAGGCACTCCTTTTGTTCATAGGTCTGTCCGGTAGAAAACCATCCAAAATCGGCATTCTCCCCGGTATTTTTCGTCAGAGGGTATTATTGTAACAGAATCATCCTACTATACGTTTTTTAAAAATGTGTGAACAAGCCCCTGTCTCTGTAAAATTTCCTGTCTTTTCCGGTAGTTTTGCTTGACTTTCCCCCTTGCTTATGATACATTGACATCACGTGAAAAAGGGAGTAGTTCCGGGCGTCTCAGGCGTCCGGGCGTACCGTCAACACCACGGCGTCTCTTGGATGCCTGGCGGTATGCGCCGATGCGATTGGTAACAAGACTTTTTGGCGGCTGTCGTGTTTTGCAGCCGTCAAAAAGTCTTTTCTTTTGCCCACATACCTCTCGCCGCCCTTCTCCCCCATCCGCTGTCGTTTCCCCAAGCCCCGCCCGGTCATGCGGTGCATTCCGGCGGGACACCCGAGAAAGAACTGAAAAGGAGTGCACCATTATGTCCAAACCCTGGTTCAGCCGCTCACCGGAGGACACCCTGTCCGAGCTGCGCAGCACGCCGGCCGGCCTCTCCGCACAGGAGGTCCAGCAGCGCATGGAGCAGTATGGTCCCAACAAGCTTCAGGAGGGCAAGCGCAAGAGCGTTGCCGTCCTCTTCCTGGAGCAGTTCAAGGACCTGCTGGTCATCATTCTCCTCATTGCCGCCGTCATCTCCGCCCTGACGGAAAATGTGGAGAGCACCATCGTCATCTTTGCCGTGCTGATCCTCAACGCCGTACTTGGTACGGTGCAGTATCTCAAGGCAGAAAAGTCTCTGGAAAGTCTCAAGGCCATGTCCTCTCCCACCGCCAAAGTGCTTCGGGGCGGCGTGCGGGTGGAGGTCCCCTCGGCCGAGGTGGTTCCCGGCGACATTGTGCTTCTGGAGGCCGGCGACCTGGTCGTGGCCGATGGGCGCATCATCGAGAACTTCTCCCTGAAGGTGAATGAGAGCTCCCTCACCGGCGAGAGTGAGGGCGTGGAGAAGGATACCGCCCCCATCGACCGGGAGCAGGTGGCCCTGGGCGACCAGAAAAACATGGTCTTTTCAGGCTCCCTGGTCACTTATGGCCGGGCCACGGTGGCGGTCACCGCCACCGGCATGGACACGGAACTGGGCAAGATCGCCGCGCTCATGAACCAGACCCAGCAGCGCAAGACGCCCCTCCAAAAAAGCCTGGATGATTTCTCCGGCAAGCTGGCCGTGGTCATCATGGCCATCTGCGCGGTGGTGTTTGCCCTGTCCATCTTCCGCTCTCATATGGGCGTGCTGGACTCCCTGATGTTTGCCGTGGCCCTGGCCGTGGCCGCCATTCCCGAGGCCCTCTCCTCCATCGTCACCATCGTGCTGGCCATGGGCACCCAGAAGATGGCCAAGCAGAACGCCATTATGAAGGACCTCAAGGCGGTGGAGAGCCTGGGCGCCGTGTCGGTCATCTGCTCGGACAAGACGGGCACCCTGACCCAGAACCGCATGACGGTGCAGAAGATCTATGCCGACGGTAAGCTCTTGGAGGGCAAGGATCTGGAGCTTGCCAACACCCCCCAGCGTCTGCTCCTCAAGATCGGCCTGCTGGCCAGCGATGCCACCTACGATCCCGCTGACGGCTCCTCCATCGGAGACCCCACCGAGGTTGCCCTGCTCCAGCTGGCCGACGCCTTCGACGTGGAGGAGGAGCTCTACCGGCAGTATCACCCCCGCCTGCGGGAACTGGCCTTTGACTCCGACCGCAAGCTCATGAGCACGCTGCACCAGCTGGACGGCGTGCCCACCCTGCTGACCAAGGGCGCTATCGACGTGCTGCTGGGCCGCTCCACCAGGCTCCTCACCAGCGAGGGCCCGGTGCCCATAACGGAGGAGCGCCGCGCCGAGATCATGGCGGTCAACGAGCAGCTGTCCAACGAGGGCCTGCGGGTGCTGGCTTTTGCCCAGAAGGAGATGGACGGCATCCGCGACCTCACGCTCGAGGATGAGAACGGCTACACCTTTGTGGGCCTGGTCTCCATGATCGATCCCCCCAGACCGGAGTCCATCCAGGCCGTGGCAGACGCCAAGACCGGCGGTATCCGCACCATTATGATCACCGGCGACCACAAGGTCACCGCATCGGCCATCGCCCGCCAGATCGGCATCTTCCAGGAGGGGGATACCGCCCTCTCCGGCGTGGAGCTGGACGCCATGAGCGATGAGGAACTGGACCGCATCCTCCCCCATGTCTCGGTCTACGCACGGGTCTCCCCGGAGCACAAGATCCGCATCGTCTCCGCCTGGCAGCGCCGGGGCTGCATCGTCTCCATGACCGGCGACGGCGTCAACGACGCCCCCGCCCTCAAGAAGGCCGACATCGGCGTAGCCATGGGTATTACGGGCACCGAGGTCTCCAAGGACGCCGCCTCCATGATCCTGGCCGACGACAACTTTGCTACCATTGTGCGGGCCGTGGTCAACGGCCGCAGCGTCTATGCCAACATCAAAAACGCCATCCAGTTTCTGCTCTCCGGCAATATGTCGGCCATCCTGTGTGTCATCTATGCCTCTGTAATGGGCCTGTCCGTCCCCTTTGCGCCGGTCCATCTGCTCTTCATCAACCTGCTGACCGACTCCCTGCCCGCCATCGCCATCGGCATGGAGCCCGCCCGAAAGGGCCTGCTGCGGCAGAAGCCCCGTGACCCCAAGGAGCCCATTCTGGACCGCGGCCTGCTCCAGCGTATCTTTGGACAGGGCCTGCTCATCGCCGTCCCCGTCATGGCCGCGTTCTATCTGGGTCTCTCCTATGGCGGAGCGGCCGCGGCCTCTACCATGGCCTTTGCCACCCTGACCCTGGCCCGTCTGTTCCACGGCTTCAACTGCCGGGGCGAGGAGTCCATCTTCCGTCTGGGCTTCCGCTCCAACCCCTTCTCCCTGGCCGCCTTCGGCGGCGGCGTGCTGCTGCTGCTGGCCGTGCTCTTTATCCCCGGCCTCAACACCCTCTTCCAGGCCGCCGCGCTGGATATGACCCATCTGCTGGAGATCCTGGGTCTGGCCTTCCTTCCCACGCTGATCATTCAGATCTTCAAGCTTCTCCGGGGCCGTTGATCCTTTTTCTGAAACAACATGGGCGGCGGAGCTGTTCCGACAGCTCCACCGCCCATGCTCTTTTCACGCGCCCAGCGCCCAGTTCATCATCAGGAGCAGCCCAAACCCCGGTATTCCAAGGAGTCCCAGCACCAGGGCATTGAAGAGATTGACCCCCAGCGAGAGGCCCAGCATCCCTCCCACCTGGCTCCAGAGAGCCAGAAAGGCCAGTCCCGCTCCGGTACGTCCAAGCAGACGCACGCACCGCCCCACCGTCTTGTGCAAAGTGAGGGCCACGACACACAGGATCAGCCCCAGCGTGACCAGCGGCAGATTCTGTACCATCCATTCCACGGCGTATTCCTCCCATCGGTTCTCTGCCAGACCCCTGGCATTTCTCTCATTGGCAGGCTGAAATGGGCCGCCACGGTCCCTGGCGGAGGGTCCCGTCGGCGGAGGCGCGTTTTTTTGCCTCCGGCGGACGGGCAAGGGGCTGGTTCGCCTCCTCCCCACTCAGCTCCTTGATCCGCCGCAGCAAATACCCGTATCTGGCCTGGAGGGCTTTGATCTCATAGATATAGGACTCGGTGAGATATGGGTCGGACGCGGCATTGAAATCTCCATGGGCCTGGGTCAGAAGGACCCGGGTCCGCTCCAGTGCACGGAGCAGGCTCTGCCGCTCTTCCTGCCGCTGCCCCTGTTTTTTTCTCTCGCTCTTGCGTTGCATAGGCACTCCTTTCCGTGTGCGCTTCTTGCTCCACTGTATGTCCAGTTTATCCAAAAGAGACCGTTCTATACCAGCTTTTCCCGTGTATGCTCCCTGCGTCTCCGGCCATACTACACTCGGACAGGCGGAGAAGGGACAACGCCTTCCAGACGCATCTCCTTTTAAGCCGGTGCCGGGTACGCGTACCCTCTGGCGAAAGGCGAAAGGAGCGGCGGCCTGTCCGGCCGAACGGCTCCATCCGCTTCCGGAACAGCTCCGGAGGGGTGAGGCTGCCGTGGAGGGCCGCCGTGCCGAGTCCATTCGGTGCGGCGGCCCTCGTTGCGTCCGGCCCCGCCCTTTCTTGACACTTCCCCTGAAAATAGGGTAAGATAGAATGTAAAGTGTATTGCATCCAATTCTGACACGGTAAGGAGAACTCCATGGCAAAGACCAGTGTGAACGCATATGGCAATGAATCCATATCCGCCCTCAAGGGTGCCGACCGGGTCCGCAAGCGTCCCGGTGTTATTTTCGGCTCGGACGGATTGGACGGCTGTGAGCATGCCGTCTTTGAGATCCTGTCCAACGCCATCGATGAGGCCCGGGAGGGCCACGGCTCGGTCATCACGGTCACCCGCTACGCCGACCAGTCCATCGAGGTAGAGGACTTTGGCCGGGGCTGTCCGGTGGACTGGAACGAGCGGGAACAGAAATTCAATTGGGAACTGGTGTTCTGTGAGCTGTATGCCGGCGGCAAGTACGGCAGCGGAGACGGGGACAACTACGAGTACTCTCTGGGTCTCAACGGCCTTGGCTCCTGCGCCACCCAGTATGCCAGCGAATACTTTGACGCCGTCATCCACCGGGACGGCTTTGAATACTCCCTCCACTTCGAAAAGGGCGAGAATGTAGGGGGCCTGAAAAAAGAGCCCTACTCCGGCCGGAAGACCGGCTCCCGCTTCCACTGGAAGCCGGACCTGGAGGTCTTTACCGACATCAACATCCCGGTGGAGTACTACCTGGATGTGATGAAGCGGCAGGCGGTTGTCAACGCGGGAGTGACCTTCCGCTTCCGCAATCAGGTGGGTGCCAAATTCGAGACCACCGAATTTAAATATGAAAACGGCATCGTGGACTATGTCAATGAGCTCTCAGGCGCCTCCCCGCTGACTCAGCCCGTCTTCTGGCAGACCGAGCGCAGGGGCCGGGACCGGGCGGACAAGCCGGAATATAAGGTAAAGCTCTCGGTCTCCTTCTGCTTTTCCAACACGGTGCAGGTCATCGAGCACTACCACAACTCCTCCTGGCTGGAGCACGGGGGTTCCCCGGAGAAGGCGGTCAAGTCCGCCTTTGTCTCGGGGGTGGACGCCTATCTCCGCCAGCAGAGCAAGTATCAGAAAAATGAGAGCAAGATCACCTGGGTGGACATTGAGGACTGCCTGGTCCTGGTCTCCAACAACTTCTCCACCCAGACCTCCTACGAGAACCAGACGAAAAAGGCCATCAACAACAAATTCGTGCAGGACGCTATGGCCGAGTTCCTCAAGGCCCAGCTGGAGGTCTATTTCATCGAGAATCCCTTTGACGCGGAGAAGATCGCCGAGCAGGTGCTGGTGAACAAGCGCTCCCGCGAGAGCGCGGAGAAGGCCCGGCTCAACATCAAGAAAAAGCTCTCCGGCAGCGTGGACATCGCCAACCGGGTGCAGAAATTCGTGGACTGCCGTACCAAGGACACCGAACGGCGGGAACTGTACATCGTGGAGGGCGACTCGGCTCTGGGCGCGGTCAAGCTCTCCCGGGACGCTGAGTTTCAGGGGATCATGCCGGTCCGGGGCAAGATCCTCAACTGCCTCAAGGCGGACTATGCCAAGATCTTCAAGAGCGAGATCATCATGGACCTGCTCAAGGTCCTGGGCTGCGGCTGCGAGGTGCAGGACAAGCACGCCAAGGACATGGCCGCCTTTGACCTGATGAATCTCCGCTGGAACAAGGTGGTCATCTGCACCGACGCCGATGTGGACGGCTTTCAGATCCGCACTCTCATCCTCACCATGCTCTACCGCCTGGTGCCCACCCTCATCCAGCGGGGCTATGTCTACATCGCCGAGTCCCCCCTTTACGAGATCGCCTGCAAGGAAAAGACCTGGTTTGCCTACTCCGACGCGGAGAAAAACGAGATTGTAAACGGCGCGCTGGCGGGCAGGAAGTACTCCATTCAGCGCTCCAAGGGTCTGGGCGAGAACGAGCCGGACATGATGTGGCTCACCACCATGAACCCGGAGACCCGCCGCCTCATCAAGGTCATGCCCGAGGACGTGGAGCGTACCGCCGCCGTCTTTGACCTGCTGCTGGGGGACAACCTCCAGGGCCGGAAGGACCACATTGCGGACAACGGGTACAAGTATCTGGAACTGGCGGATATCTCGTAATACCCGCTCTATTCCATTCCGTTTTGTAATATAGAGATAAGATATAACGCAAAGGACAAGGACTGATACCATGCCCAAAAAGAAAGCTCCGGACACCGGGGCCAAAAAAGTCAACAATCCCAACGTCATGGGCCTGCGGCCCGAGGTGCTGGAACAGCCCATCACCGAGACGCTGGAGCTCAATTACATGCCCTACGCCATGAGCGTCATCGTCTCCCGGGCCATCCCGGAGATCGACGGCTTCAAGCCCTCTCACCGGAAGCTCCTCTACACCATGTACCAGATGAAGCTGCTGGGAGGGAGCCGCACCAAGAGCGCCAACGTGGTGGGCCAGACCATGAAGCTCAACCCCCACGGCGATGCGGCCATCTATGACACCATGGTGCGCCTCTCCCGGGGCTATGGCGCCCTCCTCCATCCTCTGGTGGACTCCAAGGGCAACTTCGGCAAAGTCTACTCCCGGGATATGGCCTGGGCGGCCAGCCGGTACACCGAGGTGCGCCTGGACCCCATCTGCGCCGAGCTCTTCCGGGACATCGACCAGGACACCGTGGACTTTGTGGACAACTACGACGGCTCCATGCAGGAGCCCGCGCTGCTGCCCACCACCTTTCCTAACGTACTGGTGAGCGCCAACCAGGGCATCGCCGTCGGCATGGCCTCCAACCTGTGCGGCTTTAACCTGGGGGAGGTGTGTGACGCCGCCATCGCCTGGCTCAAAAAGCCGGGCTGCGATCTGCTCCTCCTGCTCAAAGCCCCCGATTTCCCCACCGGCGGAGAACTGCTCTATGACGAGAGCATCCTGCGCCAGATCTACCGGACCGGCCGGGGCTCCGTTCAGGTGCGGGCCAAGTGGCGCTATCTCAAGTCCGAGCATCTTATCGAGATCTTTGAGATCCCCTACTCCACCACGGTGGAGGCCATCATGGACAAGGTGGCCGAGCTCATCAAGTCGGGCAAGGTCAAGGAAATTGCCGACATGCGGGACGAGACCGACCTGAACGGCCTCAAGATCACCATCGACCTCAAGCGGGGGGCTGACCCGGACAAGCTCATGGCCCGGCTCTTCCGCTCCACCCCCCTGCAGGACGCCTATTCCTGCAACTTCAACATCCTCATCGGCGGGATGCCCCGGGTCATGGGGGTGGGTGAGATCCTGGAGGAGTGGACCGCCTGGCGGATGGAGGGCGTGCGCCGCCGGACCTACTTCGTCATGAAGAAGAAGGAAGAAAAGCTCCACCTGC
>ENA-UERZ01001174-UERZ01001174.1-human-gut-metagenome-genome-assembly--contig:-NODE-1174-length-20716-cov-4.737051_pt1 | contig 20716 bp, 17 predicted proteins | sample MGYA00242997_ERZ507998 | MGnify/ENA primary metagenome ERZ507998 (study PRJEB26167, sample SAMN06115470) | human gut metagenome | host: Homo sapiens | place: China:Henan | collected 2016-06-23... | reverse complement strand
CCGGTTGGAGCCAAGCTGCCCATCATCTTCTGCGCGGGCTTTACCTGTGTGCCCGTATTTACCCCCATCGCGGCCCAGTACGGCCTGGCGGGCGCGTTCGGCGCGCAGATCCTGTGCGCAGTGGTGACCATCCTGCTGGGTTTCTGCGTGGGAAAACTCCATAAGTTCTTCCCCACCGTGGTGACAGGCACCATCATCCTGTCCATCGGCCTGTCCCTCTATCCCATCGCGCTGAAGTACATGGCGGGCAACGCCAGCTCCCCCACTTATGGCCAGCTCAATAACTGGATCGTGGCCTTCATCACCCTGGCCGCTGTGCTGCTCTTCAACCTGCTGGGCAGGGGCGTGGTCAAGATGGCCTCCATCCTGCTGGGCGCTGCGGTGGGCTACCTCGTGGCGGTCTGCATGGGTATGGTGCACTTTGACGGCGTGCTCTCCGCCGGGTGGATCGCCGTTCCCAAGCCCTTCTTCTTCGGCGCGCCGGTCTTTGATGTGTCTATGGTGCTCCCCGTGGTCCTGATCACGGTGGTCAATGTGATGCAGTCCGTGGGCGACATGACCGGCACCACTGTGGGCGGATTCGACCGGGAGCCCACCAGCAGGGAGCTGACCGGCGGCGTGCTGGCCTCCGGGCTTGCCACCCTGCTGGGGGCCGTGTTCGGCGTGCCCGCGGTCTCCTCTTACAGCCAGAACGTGGGCATCGTCTCCATGAATAAGGTGGTCAGCCGCCGGGTCATCACCGTGGCCTCCGTCATCATGCTGGCCCTGGGCGTAGTGCCCAAGTTCAGCGCCCTGGTGTCCACCCTGCCCGCCCCCGTGATCGGCGGCGGCACCTTGATCGTGTTCGGCATGATCACCCTCACCGGCCTCAAGCTGGTGACCAGCGAGCCCCTCACCGCCCGCAACAGCACCATCGTGGGCGTGTCCATCGCCCTGGCTATGGGCCTGTCCACCCTGGAGGGCACCCAGGCTCTGGAAAATTTCCCCACTCTGCTCCAGACTCTTCTGACCAAGCCCGTGGTGGTGGCCGGCGTTATGTCCTTTGTCCTCAACCTCATTGCCCCCAACAAGACCGTGGAGGAAGAGGCCAGGGAGCGCGCCGAGCTGGACGCCAAGTAAGGGCGGCCTAAAAAACGCCTGTAAAAAGCGTGTCGAAGGCTTTCGACACGCTGAGCGGCCGGGACCCAAAAGGTCCCGGCCGCCTGCGTCTGTCCGAGCCTTGCGCCTCGGGGCGAAATTTGATATAATCTCGGGGATGAAACGGAACGGAGGAGCAGCTATGGACACCATGATCATCGGCATCGCCGGGGGGACCGGTTCCGGTAAGACCACCCTGACCCGGCGGCTCAAGGAGCGCTTCGGAGGGCACGTGAGCGTGCTCTATCACGACAATTACTACAAGCAGCACGACGACATGCCCTTTGAGGAGCGCTGCAAGCTCAACTACGACCACCCCGACGCCTTCGATACCGACCGGATGATCCGGGATATCCGGGCGCTGCGCTGGGGGGAGACCATCCACTGTCCCACTTACGACTATACCGCCCACAACCGCTCCGCCGAGACGGTGGAGGTCCGGCCCACCAAGGTCATCCTTATTGAGGGCATCCTCATCTTCGAGAACAAAGAGCTGCGGGACCTGATGGACATCAAGATCTTTGTGGACACCGATGCGGACGTGCGCATCCTCCGGCGCATCCTGCGGGACGTGAAGGAGCGGGGCCGCTCCCTGGACTCGGTGGTGGAGCAGTATCTGACCACGGTCAAGCCCATGCACGAGCAGTTTGTGGAGCCCTCCAAGCGCTGCGCCGACATCATCGTGCTGGAGGGCGGCCACAACATCGTGGCTCTGGACATGATCATTGAGCGCATCCGCAGCCACGTGGAGCAGGACTAAGCAGGGCGGACTCATTTGGGCAGAATTTCATCGGATCTACACCCCTGGGGCGCTGGTACACAGGTACCGGCGCCCCTTTGTACAGCCGAAAAAGCCGCCTTGCCGGGATAGAAGGGAGAAATACGCCGAAATTGGAGACGCACCCTATACAGGGCGGTATGGGTGTGGTATAATACGCACTTGAATTTGAAAAAATCAGAATAGAGAGGGGAATGTCTGATTATGAACCGGATCGGCTTTGACAACGACAAATACCTGGAGATGCAGTCGGCCCACATCAAGGAGCGGATCTCCCAGTTTGACAACAAGCTCTACCTGGAGTTTGGCGGCAAGCTCTTTGACGACTACCACGCCTCCCGGGTGCTGCCCGGCTTCGCGCCCGACAGTAAAATCCGTATGCTCACCCAGCTCAAGGACAGCGTGGAGGTCATCATCGCCATCTGTGCCTCCGACATTGAGAAGAACAAGGTGCGGGGCGATCTGGGCATCACCTACGACGTGGATGTGCTCCGCCTTATCGACGCCTTCCGGGGACAGGGCCTGTTCGTGGGCAGCGTGGTCATCACCCAGTACGCCGGACAGCCCGCCGCCGACGCCTTCAAGCGGCGGATGGAGCACCTGGGGCTGCGGGTGTACCTGCACTATCCCATTGCCGGCTATCCCCACAACATCCCCCTTATCGTCAGCGACGAGGGCTATGGCAAAAACGAGTATGTGGAGACCACCCGTCCCCTCGCGGTGGTCACCGCCCCAGGCCCCGGCAGCGGCAAGATGGCGGTGTGCCTGTCCCAGCTCTACCATGAGTACAAGCGGGGCGTCAAGGCCGGCTACGCCAAGTTCGAGACCTTCCCCATCTGGAACCTGCCCCTCCAGCACCCGGTGAACCTGGCCTATGAGGCCGCCACCGCTGACCTGGGGGATGTGAACGTCATCGACCCCTTCCACCTCCAGGCCTACGGCAAGACCACCGTCAACTACAACCGGGATGTGGAGATATTCCCGGTGCTCTCGGCCATGTTTGAGAAGATCATGGGGGAGTGCCCCTACAAGTCCCCCACCGACATGGGCGTGAACATGGCGGGCAACTGCATCTTTGACGACGAGGCCGTCCAGGACGCCGCCCGGCAGGAGATCATCCGCCGCTACTACAACGGCCTGAGCGACCGCCGCCAGGGCAAGGCCGACGATTCCCTGGTGTACAAGCTGGAGCTGCTCATGCAGCAGGCCAAGGCCAGCGCTGCCCAGCGCCCGGTCATCGCCGCCTCCCTCCAGGTGGCCGAGGAGACCGGAAACCCGGCCTTCGCCATCGAGCTGCCCGACGGCCAGGTGGTCACCGGCAAGACCACCGAGCTCCTGGGCGCCTGCTCCGCCGCCCTGCTCAACGCCCTCAAGGTGCTGGCCGGCATCGAGCACGAGTACCATCTGATCTCCCCCGAGGCCCTCACCCCCATCCAGACCGTGAAGGTCAAGCACCTGGGCTCCAACAACCCCCGCATCCACAGCGACGAGACCCTCATCGCCCTGGCCATCTCGGCCGCCGCCGACCCGGTGGCCGCCAAGGCCCTGGCCCAGCTCTCCAAGCTGCGGGGCTGCGAGGCCCATTCCACCGTGATCCTCGCCCAGGTGGACAACTCCACCTACTCCAAGCTGGGCATGCACCTGACCACCGAGCCACAGTACGAGACCAACAAGCTCTACCACCGGTAAATGCCCCGGATCCAGAAAAAACCCGCCTCCGCCCTCTGATCAAGAGGGCGGAGGCGGGTTTTTGGTTTCTCATTACTCGGTGGGGTAGTTGATGTAGTTAAAGTATTCATCCAGAGACTGGAACTGGTTGTCCGGCATCTCCCAAGTGTCGGTGTCCTCGTTGAGCTTGAGCTGGACCACAACGCTCTGAGCGTCAAAATAGCCGGCCTCAGGGAGCTTTTCCTGGAAGAGATCCACAATGGCCTGACCGTAGGCCGCGTCATAGGCGTCATAGGCGGGGTCACCGGGCATGCCGGTGGACTCCAGCACCTCCGGATGCTCTGCGAAATACTGATCGCTGAACGCGTTCATCGTATCCTCCAGCACGGAGTCCACCCGCTGGTAAATGTCCAGCGGTTCAATGACGACCTCCACGGAGTAGGTGGTGGAGTCCTGCTTCACCGCCTCCTTCACCTCGAATTTGGCCTTGGCGTACATATCCTGATAGAGCTGACGGATCTGGGTGCGCAGGTCGTCGCTCACGGTGTCGATGGCATAGTAGCTGGCAAAGTTATCGACGTCCACGTCCAGATTGCTGTCGTAGATCTCCTGGGATTCCGTCTCATCGCTGTCCACCAGCTTCAGATAGTCCTCATCAAATTGGCCGAGGAAGGTTAGGTTGATCAGTCCACGGACATAGACTGTGGCGTCTGCGGTGCTCACCCCGCCCAGGCTGCACGCGGAAATCCCAAAAGTCATGGCGGCAGCCAGGGTACCGACGCAGAGTTTACTCCAGATGTGCTTCATAAGATAGCCTCCTCAAAATTCAATTGATTTCAAACAGACAAATCTTACCTCAAGGTCACAAAACAACGAGATGGGTCAGATTTTGTAAAGATTTGAAACCGAAGAGAGTATACCATATTATTCACACAATGCCAAGATGGCGTGAGCAAAAATCTTGCAGGCACACAGGAGCTGCTCCACACTGGCCTGCTCGTCGGGGGCGTGCATCTTGGGATCAAAGCCGGGGAAGACGCAGCCGAAGGCCACGCCGCCGGGGATGTCGTGGACATAGGTGCCGCCGCCGATGGCCAGGGGCTTGGACTGGGTGTCCCCGGAGAAGGTCTGATAGCTCTCCATCAGGGTGGTCACCAGCTTGGAGCCGGCGGGGACGCAGTGGACGCTGGTCATGTCCGGGTCGGCGGTGACCGCCATGCCGTGGCGCTCCAGGCTCGCCTCACAGGCCTTCTTGCAGTTGTCCTCGTTGGAGGAGACCGGGCAGCGTGCGTCGAACTTGGCGGAGAAGCCCTCCCCGTCCAGCTCCATGAGGGCCAGGTTCAGGGTGAGGGGGCCGGACTCAGCGTCCTCCCTGGCGATGCCCAGGGCCTTGCCGCGGGTGTCGCCGAAGGGGAAGAGGGCGTGCATGGACCGGAGGGCCCGGGTGCTCTCGCACTCGGCCAGGGGGAGGCGGGAGAGCAGCTCCAGCAGGCCCGAGATGGCGTTGCGCCCGTCGTCGGGGGAGGCGGCGTGGGCGTTCTGACCGGCGCAGTGGATGCGCACGGCGTCCCCCTCGGCGGTGACGGTGAAGGGGGTGTGGGTGGCGGCGGACACCTCGCCGGCCGCCTCCTCCACCTGGGCGGGGGTGAGGCCGGAGACCACGCACTCGGCCTCGGGGGGCACCACATTGGTGCGGAAACCGCCCTTCAGGCCGGTCACCCGGGGCAGGGCGGTCTCCGCGGCCCAGCGCCTGCCGAAAGAGGGGTGGTAGTGGCCCTTCTCGATATGGATGACCGGGAAATCGGCGTCGGGGGTGAACGTGTAGGGGGCGAAGGGGTGCTTGGAGTAGTAGCAGGCGATGTCGCCCGAGCCGCTCTCCTCATCGGTGCCCATGAGCAGGCGCACGTTGGCCGAGAGGGGGAGGCCCATCTCCCGGATGGCCTTCATGGCCATCAGGGCGCAGACCACGGGGCCCTTGTCGTCGGAGACGCCGCGGCCGTAGAGCATGCCGTCCTTTTCCACACAGGTGTAGGGGTCGGTGGACCAGCCCTTGCCCTCGCCCACCACGTCCAGGTGGCCCAGGATGTGCAGGCGGGTCTCTCTGTCGTTCAGGTCGGCGGTGCCCACCTGGTTCTCGTGGTTTTCGGTGTGAAAGCCCCACTCGGCGGCCAGCTTGAGGCCCTCGGCCAGAGCGGCGGCGGGGCCGGGGCCGTAGGGCATGCCGGGCTGGGCCTCGCCCCGGACGCTCTTGACCGCCACCAGGCGGGAGATGGCCGAGATGAGGGTCTCGCGGGCCTTGGGATCGTCAAAATAGGCGTGGATCTGTTCCTCGTACATGGTAAATATCCTCCTTGCAGATGGGTCAGAGCTCACCGGGCTCGTCGGCGTCGCCGCCGCCCTGCTCGGCCAGCTCTCCCAGGTATTTGTACACGGTGTAGCGGGAGACCTGGAGCCGCTTGGACACAAAGGGCACCGACTTGCGGAAGGAGAAGGCGTTCTTCTGATCCAGCAGGGCGATGATCTTCATGCGGTCCTTTTTGGTCAGGGAAGAGACCGGCTTCCCCACGGCGGCGATGCACTCGTCGAAGATGTCGGCCAGACGGCTGTCTCCGCCCTGCCACATGGCGCTCTGGAGATCGGCCTCGGCGTTCATCAGGTCCACCAGGATGCGGTTGGCGTACACCAGGGAGGTGTAGTCAAAGTTGATGCCCAGGGCCAGGTTATAGCCGTCCTTCCCCTCCTGGATGATGTGGAAGGTACTGCTCTTGATCTGCTGGCCCGAGGGGGTGGTGGCGTAGAGGTTGACGAAGTCGGTGGTCAGGGCGGTCATGTCCAGCTCCTTGGCGGTGCCCAGGATGTCCATGGTGGAGCCCACCGTGCGCCCCGACACATGGCCGTTGTAGATGGAGAGGATGGGATGCTTGGGGTCTCCCATATCGTGGACCAGGGTCTCACAGGAAGAGCCGAACATTTCCGCGATGCCTCTTGCGGTCCGGTCGAGAAATTCAAAAGCTTCCGCGCGGGTCATGGCGGAATCACCTCACAAAGCTGAAATCTGGGATAACAATTCATTTTAGCATCTTTCCCATGGGGAGGCAAGGGGGCAGAAGGGGCGGCACCCCAGAAAGGAGATGATTTATGCGGGGAGCTGTGATATAATAAAAAAAATGCGGGTCTTTCGACCCCACCAAGCGCGACTGGAGGAAGGAACCCATGCTTTTCAACTCCCTGGATTTCCTCATCTTTTTCCCCATAGTCACCCTGGCCTACTTCCTGCTGCCCCACCGGGTGCGCTGGGTGTGGCTTCTGGCGGCCAGCTACTATTTCTATATGTGCTGGAACCCCCGGTACGCCCTGCTCATGGCCCTGTCCACCGGCATCACCTTTGTGAGCGGACTGCTCCTCCAGCGGGCGGGGCAGGTGGAGGACGGGGAAAAGCGCCGGCGATTGCGCCGGCTGTGGGTGACCCTGAGCTTTCTCTCCAACCTGGCCATCCTCTTCTTCTTCAAATACTGGGGCTTCTTCTGGGACAATGTGGAGGCACTCTTCGCCCTGGGCGGGATCGGCCTGCACAAGCCGGTCTTTGATGTGATCCTGCCCGTGGGCATCTCCTTCTATACCTTCCAGGCCCTGAGCTACACCATGGACGTGTACCGGGGCGAGGTGGAGGCCGAGAAGAATTTCTTCCGCTACGCCCTCTTTGTCTCCTTCTTCCCCCAGCTGGTGGCCGGACCCATTGAGCGCTCCAAGAACCTGCTCCACCAGGTCCATGAGGAGCACACCTTTGACCCCCTCCGGGCCCGGGACGGGCTCCTCCTCATGCTGTGGGGCCTCTTTGAGAAGATGGTGGTGGCCGACCGGGTCTCCATCGTGGTGGACCAGATCTTTGACCACTACCAGGAGATGCCGGCCTGGGCCATCGTGCTGGGCACCGTGCTCTTCGCCTTCCAGATCTACTGTGACTTCGGGGGGTACTCCAACATTGCCATCGGCGCGGCCAAGGTGATGGGCTTCTCCCTGATGGAGAACTTCCGCCAGCCCTATCTCTCCAAATCCTGCGGGGAGTTCTGGCGGCGGTGGCACATCTCCCTGTCCACCTGGTTCCGGGACTACCTCTACATCCCCCTGGGGGGCAACCGGAAGGGAAAGAGACGCAAGTATTTCAACAACCTGGTCACCTTCCTGGCCTCCGGCCTGTGGCACGGGGCCAGCTGGAACTATGTGGTGTGGGGCGGCCTCAACGGAGTCTACCAGGTAGTGGGGGAGATCCTCCGTCCCGCCCGGGAGCGGCTGTGCGCCGCATTCAAGATCGACCGCTCCGGACGGCTCTGGCAGGTCCTCCGGGTGGGGATCACCTTTGTGCTCATCGACTTTGCCTGGCTCTTTTTCCGGGCGCCCTCCTTCTCCACGGCGGTGGACATGCTCCGCGTCCTTCTGGCGGGCGGTGCCGCGGTGGGCGAGGGCTTCACCCTGGGACTGGAGGGGGCCGAGCTGCGCCTCATGTTCCTCTCCATCCTGGTCCTCATGGCGGTGGACCTGTGCAACAACGCGGGGGTGGAGCTGCGGCGCGGGCTGGTGCGCCTGCCCCTGCCCGTGCGGTGGGTGTGCTACCTGCTGGCGGTGTATGTGATCCTGATCTTCGGCATCTATGGGCCGGGCTTCTCCGCGTCCCAGTTCATCTACTTCCAGTTCTAAGGAGGAGTGCGCCTTGTCATCCACGAAAAAATTCCTGCTCAGCGGCCTGGCCCTCTTCCTGCTGCTGGTGCTGACGGCGGGGCCGATCACCTGGATCTTTGCCCGCAAGTCCCTGGAGGGCCCCTGGGACATGACCAACAAGATCGGCGGGTTCTACAACGAGCCCCGGGGGGAGTTCACTGCCATGTTCTTCGGCTCCTCCCACATCTACGCCTCCCTCTCGCCCCTGGAGCTGTGGCATGAGACCGGGGTGAAGAGCTATGTCTTTGCCACCCAGCTCCAGCCCATGTGGGCCACCTATACCTATCTGAAGGAGGCCCTCAAGTACCAGTCCCCCCAGCTGGTGGTGGTGGAGTGCAACATGATGGGCAACAACACGGAGTACCACGACAACGGGGTGAACTTCTCCTACATGGACGACCTGCGCTTCTCCCTGGACAAGGTGGCCCTGGCCAAGGTATCCGCCCCCAAGGGGGAGCGGGCCCCTCTGCTGTGGAACTTCATGATGTACCACGGCCGCTGGGATGAGCTGGAGGAGGAGGACTACCACACCCGGAAGGAGGACCTCCACGACCCCTACAAGGGCTATGTGCTCCTCCCCGGACAGGCCGTCCGGCCCGAGACCATCCCGCCCGAAGAGGGGGAGAGCGGGAACTTGAGCGAGAAGAATGTCTACTGGCTCAACCGGATCATCGACCTGTGCCAGTCCCGGGGGATCGACCTGTGGCTCATCAAGGCCCCCTCCAACACCGCGCTGGAGGAGACCCAGCGCCTGCGCATGGAGGAGGTGGCGCGCATCGCCGCCGAGCGGGGGGTGCCCTTTGACGACTTCAACAACAGCTACCAGGAGATGGGGCTGACGCTGGACGACTTCTATGACCAGCGCCATCTGAACGGCGGGGGCGCGGTGAAGTTCACCGACTATTTCGCCTACCGGATGAACCGGCGCTATCCGGACCTCTTCGCCGAGTCGGAGGAAGCCGACTGGCAGGCCGACTATGAGGCCTATGCCGCCAAACTGGCCGAACTGGCCTGAGCGTAAGAAAAAGCGCATGTCCCTACCGGGACATGCGCTTTTTGATTGGGTGTTTATTTGGCCAGCCAGACCAGGTTCTTGTCGGTGACGAAGTTGGAGACGCTGTAGAGGACCAGGGCCTCGTCGATGCCGTTCTCCTGGATGTAGTCGGCCACCGAGAGCTTGTAGTAGCGGGGGTCCACCAGATGGATCTCCGAGAAGTGGGCGGTCAGGAAGGGGACCAGGCTGTCGGTGTAGGAATCCCGCACGATGAGGAGCTTGGGGGCGTCGGTGTGGGGGGTGCGCACCACGGCCAGGGGCTGGTTGCCGCCCAGGAACATGGAGTACTTGTCCTTGACGCTCAGGAAGGAGGTGTCGTAGAGGGGACGCTCCTCCTCCACCGGGTTGCCCTTGTTGTCATAGGTGTGGGAGGTGACGGTGATGCCGTCGGCGGGCACATAGGTGTCGATGCCGTCGGGGCGGACCCAGCGCACGCCGGAGGAGGAGAAGATGGTGCCGTAGAAGGAGTCGGACACGGTGGTCTTGGTGTAGCTGGAGAGGGGCACGGCCTCCATCCCCAGGGCGTCCATGAGGGCGGTATAGCCGTAGTAGGCGCCCAGGCTCGTCCAATGGTGGTCGGTGCGGTAGTAGATGTCCTCGCCGCTGTGGGCGGCCAGGGCAGAGTAGGTGTCATAGACCAGGGCGGTCTTCAGCGTGGAGGCGGCCTGGTCGATAACGGCCTTCTGGCTGGCGTTGGGCGCGCCCTCAGGCAGGCGGTCGGACCAGATCTCGGCCGCGCCGGGGATGAGGGAGAAGTAGACCGGCACCCCCGCTTTCTGGGCAAACTGGTCCACATAGCTCAGGTTGCTGGCCACGTTCTGGGCGTCCGGGGTGTCAAAGCGGGTGATGAGGGTGTCCTTCTTGCAGAAATACACGCTGTTGTTCTCCTGCTTGCCCATGGCCTTTTCGGTGCGGGCCTTCAGGTCCACCCAGGCGTCCCGGCCGGGGAACTGGTCGGTGGTGTAGGTCTCAAAGTCGGCCATGAACTTGCCGCTGAGCACGGTCTCCACCGTGGGGGCGGGAAGCTGCTGGAGGTTGCGGTTCTCCAGCTGGGAGAAGGACTGGTCGGGGCTCACCGCGCCCGCTACCAGAAAGACCGCCAGGAAGGCGCAGAACAGAGCCGAGAGGAAGATGCAGTAACGTTTGCTCATACAAAAATACCTCCTTTAGAAACGGAAATAGAGGAAGGGGTTGTAGGTGGCGTCCACCAGGTAGGCGGTGGAGAAGAGGAGGCCGGCCAGCACCAGAATGGGGAGGAGGACCAGCCGGGGCTGCTCCCGGAGGCGGCGCCACAGACCCGCCCCCAGGGGCAGGGAGGCGGCGCACCCCGCCAGCAGGGTCAGGCCGTAGGAGCGCAGGTAATAGCCGAAGGCGGCGTCGGCCAGACCGCCCTGGGCCATGCCGAACATGGCCCCCAGATAGGCCCCCATGTGGGAGAAGTCCTCCACGGCGAAGATGGCCCAGCTCACCAGCACGAAGAAGAGGGCGTAAAGGTGCTGAAGGACGGCCGGCAGGCGCTTGAGATACCGGAGCAGGAAGAATTTCTCTACGATGAGCAATGCGGCAAAATAGAGGCCCCAGAGCAGGAAGTTCCAGCTGGCCCCGTGCCAGATGCCGGTGGCGGCCCACACAATCAGGAGATTGAAGAGGAGCCGGGGCTTGCTCACCCGGTTGCCCCCCAGGGGAATGTAGAGATACTCCCGGAACCAGGTGCCCAGGGATATGTGCCACCGCCGCCAGAACTCGGTGATGGACTTGGAGATATAGGGGTAGTTGAAGTTGGGGATAAACTCAAAGCCCAGCATCCGGCCCAGGCCGATGGCCATGTCGGAGTAGCCCGAGAAGTCAAAGTAGAGCTGGAGGGAGAAGGCCACGATGCCCAGCCAGGCTCCAGCCGTGGTCAGCTCGCTCACGGGCATGGCCTTGTAGGCGTCCCAGAGCATCCCGAGGTTGTTGGCCAGCAGCACCTTCTTGGCCAGACCCACCACAAAGACCTGTACGCCGGAGGCGAACTGCTCCGGGGAGTGGGTGCGGTGCTCCAGCTGGTCGTCCAGATCCTTGTACTTGATGATGGGACCGGCGATGAGCTGGGGGAAGAGGGTGACGAAGGTGCCGAAGGTAATGATATTGCGCTGACACCGGGCGTCCCCCCGGTAGATGTCGATGGTGTAGCTCATGGTCTGGAAGGTGTAGAAGGAGATGCCGATGGGCAGGCGGATGTTCAGCACCGGCATAATGGGCAGGCCCGCGGCCGCGAGGGACTGGGCCAGGAAGTCCCAGTACTTGAAGAAGAAGAGCAGGGCCAGATTAAAGAACACCGAGGAGGCCACCGCCAGCCGGGCGCCCCGGTCGTTGCCCCTGGCCTTGCACCGGGTGACCAGCATGCCGTGGGTGTAGTCGATGGCGATGGAGACGAACATGATGAGGATGTACTTGGGCTCCCCCCAGCCGTAGAAGATCAGGTTGAAGAGGAGGAGTACGGCGTTGCGCCATTTCAGAGGCGTGACATAGTAGGCCAGAAGGACGATGGGCAGATATAAAAAGAGAAAATACAGGCTGGAAAAGACCAAGCATATCACCTTCCAAAGGAAAAATAACAGGCGTCCGGGAAACGGCCGCCGCCGGACGCCTGCTTAGTATACCCGATATTTCTTACTTTGTATAGGTGTTGAAGGCAGAAACCGCCTCGTCGGCGTACTCGCTCACCACAAAGAGAATATAGTTGCCGTTGGTCACCAGCTGATAGTTCTGCACCAGCTCATACTGGTCGGGGAGATACTGGCTCCACTGCTGGTCCAGGGCGTCCTGGCGGGCTTCCAGAGAGGCCTTGACGCTGTCCATCTTGCCGTCTTTCACCTCGGCGATGAAGTACTCCGTGGCTTTCACATTGATGAGGGGCATCTTGCAGACATAGTCCACCAGATCGTCGGAGGAGATGCCGTAGACCGCCTCCAGGGTGGCGGCGTCCACGTCGCTGAGGGAAGGCAGGTCCCCGTTCTTGGCGATCTCATTCCACACGTCGTCCACCGCGGAAGCGGCCGGGGCCGGCGTCGGCGTGGCCGTCGGCTTTGCGGTTGGCTTGGCGCTGGGCTGTGCGCTGGGCTTGGCCGTGGGCTTGGAAGAAGGCGCGGCGCTGGGGGCGGAGGATTCCTCCGGCGCGGCGGAGGGAGTGCCCTCCGGCGCGGGAGTCTCCGAGGGGAGGAGGCTCTCGCTGGGGAGCGGCGCGGGGGTATCCGAGACCACGGGCGTGGAGGGATCGGGAGAGGGCGTGGAAGGGGGCGTAGAGGAGCCGCAGCCGGTCAGAAGGCCGGCGGTGAGGAGACTGGCCAGAGCCAGAGAGGAAAAACGGTGATTCATATGTGTCATAACTCCTTTTAAAAATACAAGATGGAATCGGATCTGCGCCGGAATCCCGGCTGCATCTACTTGGACGAGAAGGCGGGAGAAAAAGTTCCCCCCAAAAAGGACAAAGTTTGAAGGGTGCAAAAAATCCCTCCGGCAAGACGGCGCCGGAGGGATTTTGGAGCTGTGGTGTTGGAAGAGCGGTCAGATCCGGGCCACGCCGGACTGCCGGGCGGCCTCGGCCACGGCCTTGGCCACCGCGTCCTTCACCCGGGGGTCGAAGGCGGCGGGGATGATATACTCGGGGGAGAGCTCGTCCTCCCCGATAAGGGAGGCAAGGGCCTTGGCGGCGGCCACCTTCATGGCGTCGTTGATGTCGCTGGCCCGCACGTCGAAGGCGCCCCGGAAGATGCCGGGGAAGGCCAGGACGTTGTTGATCTGGTTGGGGTAGTCGCTCCGGCCGGTGGCCATGACGGCGGCGCCGGCGGCCTTGGCCTCCTCCGGGAAGATCTCGGGGGTGGGGTTGGCGCAGGCGAAGAGGATGGGGTCCTTGGCCATGGCGCGCACCATCCCGCCGGTGAGCACGCCGGGGGCGGAGACGCCGATGAACACGTCGGCCCCCGCCAGCACATCGGCCAGGGAGCCGCTCCGCTTCTCCAGGTTGGTGACCTGGGCGATCTCCTCCTTGACCCAGTTCATGCCCTTTTCCCGGCCGGCGTAGACCGCGCCGGTGCGGTCGCACAGGATGATGTTCCCGGCCCCGGCGGAGAGGAGGAGCCTGGTGATGGCGATGGCGGCGGCGCCCGCGCCGTTGACCACGATGCGCACCTCCTCCATCTTCTTGCCCACCACCTTGAGGGCGTTGACCAGTCCGGCCAGGGTGATGACGGCGGTGCCGTGCTGGTCGTCATGGAAGATGGGGATGTCGCAGCACTCCTTCAGACGGCGCTCGATCTCAAAGCAGCGGGGGGCGGCGATGTCCTCCAGGTTCACACCGCCGAAGGAGCCGGCCAGCAGGCGCACTGTGTTCACGATGTCGTCCACGCTCTGGCTGCGCACGCACAGGGGGATGGCGTCCACACCGCCGAAGGCCTTGAAGAGCACGCACTTGCCCTCCATGACGGGCATGCCGGCCTCGGGTCCGATGTCCCCCAGGCCCAGCACGGCGGAGCCGTCGGTGACCACGGCCACGGTGTTCCACCGGCCGGTGAGTTCATAGCTCTTGGCGGGGTCCTTCTGGATCTCCAGGCAGGGCTGAGCCACACCGGGGGTGTAGGCCAGGGAGAGGGCCTCCTTGGAGTCGACCGCCATCTTGGGGACGGTCTCCAGCTTGCCCTTCCACTGGGCATGGAGCTTCAGGGATTCCTTTGCGTAATCCATGGTTCATTCCTCTTTTCACAGGTGAGTCAAAGTTGTCCGTCCGGAACGGACGGCGGCGCGCCGCGGCGTGCCGCGCCTTGCAGTATTCCCATTATACTACGGCGGGGGAAGGGGATGCAAGAGGGGCGGTTGCCCTTTACCGGGCGGAGGGGGCATGCTATAATATAAAGGATCGAATCCACAGAGAAAGGGGGCGCGGCCCTTGCGGCGAAACCTGCTGCGGCGGATGGCGCTGTGCGCGCTGGTCCTGGCCACTCTCCTGGTGCTCCCCTGGGGCAGCGCCGCCGGGGAGCCGGATGTCTACCAGCTGGCGGTGAACGAGAGCTTTTTGGACCGGGACGGCCTCACCGCGGCCAATATGCCCGTGGCGGTAGGGGGGATCATCTATGTGCCCTATACCGTCTTTGACAAGAATAAGAACACGACCGGCGTGGACCTGGGGGTTTCCTGCCAGGAGCACAACGACGCCGAATCGTACACTCTGACCCTGTTCGCCCTCAAAGGCACGCTCATCTTCCCCATCAATGCCCAGACCTGTCTGGCCAATCAGGAGTATGTGGAGATGCGGGCGATCGTCCGCAATGGAAAGACTTTTGTGCCCGCCAACGGGGTGTGCCAGTTCTTTGGACTTCAGTACAGCTACCGTCCCACCGAGACGGCGGGGACGCTGATCCGCATCAAGAACGGCTATGCCGCCCTCAGCGACGAGCGGCTGCTCAACTCCTCGGAGTCCTACCGGCAGGACCGGTATGACCGGTATATCCAGAGCCTGAACGCGGCGCCCACCGCCACGCCCGACCCGACCCCGTCCACCGCCCCCATCCCCGACCCGACCCCGGAGGTGCCTGAGGAGACGCCGGGGCTGTGGGTCTATCTGGCGGTGCGCTGCGAGGGGGAGGACACCCAACTGGACGGGATTCTTACGGCCCTGAAGCGAAGGGGGGAGCAGGCCCTCTTCCTCTTCCGGCCGGAGGAGCTGGCCGGCCTGGATGGGCAGGTGCGCCGGGTGGTGGGCGCGGGCCACGCGGTGGGATTGCTGGTGGACGGCAGCGAGGCGGAGGCCGCCCTCGCCGCCCTGGAGGAGGGCAACGCCCTGCTGGCCGAGCTGGCCTGGACCCGAAGCCACATCGTCTGCCTGGAGAATGGGAACAAAGCGGCCCGCCGGGCCGTAGAGGAGGCGGGCTGGCGCCTGTGGAGCGCCAATCTGGACGCCTCGCCCTATGAGGGGGAGCGCGCCGTGAACGTAAGCGGCATCCTCTCCCAGCTGGAGAAGCGGCGGAGCGCCGTGCGCATGGAGCTGACTGGCAGCGCCGCTGCATCCGCCTCGCTGGAGCGGCTGCTGCTCCAGATGGAACAGAACGAATACCGCCTGCGCCCGGTGCTGGAGACCGAGCTGGGCTGAGCGGACAACGGAGGGACAAGCGCGATGAGACGTGTATACATGGACAACGGAGCCACTTCTTACCCCAAAGCCCCCGGCGTGGGAGAGGCCATGGCCGACTATATCCTGAATGTGGGGTGCAACATCGGGCGGGGGGACTATGCCGCCGCCTACGACGCGGCCTCCCTGGCCCTGGAGACCCGGGAGCAGGTCAAGCGCCTGGTCAACGGCCCTGGGGCCCGGAACGTGATCTTCACCCCCGGCTCCACCCACTCCCTGAACTATCTTCTCAAGGGCCTGCTGCGGCCCGGGGACCGGGTGGTGACCTCCCCCATGGAGCACAACGGGGTGCTGCGCCCCCTCACCCAGCTCCAGGCGGAGGGGGTGGAGGTGGACTTCCTCCCCTGCAATGACAAGGGCGAGCTGCTGCTGGAGGAGGTCCCGGCCCATCTGACCCCGGGGACCCGGGCGGTGGTCCTCACCCACGCCTCCAATGTCTGCGGCACCATCCTCCCCATCGGGGCGGTGGGCAAGCTCTGCCGGGAGCGGGGAATCCGCTTTCTGGTGGACGCCTCCCAGACCGCGGGGGCGGTGCCCATCGACATGGAGGAGATGGGTATTGATGGCCTGGCCTTCCCGGGCCACAAGGCCCTGCTGGGCCCCCAGGGCATCGGCCTCATGGTGGTGACCGACGCCCTGGCCGGGGAGCTCACCCCTCTGGTGGCCGGGGGGACGGGGAGCGTCTCCCACGAGCTCACCATGCCCTCCTTTCTGCCCGACCGCTTTGAGGCGGGCACCCTGAACCTGCCGGGGATCTACGGTCTCCACGCCGCCCTCGCCTATCTGGAGGAGCAGGGCGAGGCCCTCTGGAAGCGGGAGCACAAGGTGGCCTGCCATCTCTGGGCCCGCCTCAAGGAGCTGGAGGAGGACGGCCTGCGCGTGGTGGGCACCGACGACCTGACGGCGCGCACCGGGGTGGTGTCGGTGGACTTTACCACCGGGGACAATGGGGAGATGGCCTTCCGCCTGGAACAGGAGTACGGCATTTCCACCCGCTGCGGCCTCCACTGCGCCCCAACCGCCCACCAGACCCTGGGCACCTATCCCCAGGGGACGGTGCGCTTTTCGGTGGGCCCCTTCACCACCTTTGAGGAGGCGGACTATGTGGGCTGCTCGGTGGAGGAGCTGCTCCTCAGCAGCCGGGATTGACCATGGGACACACCGTTTTTCTGGTGGAGGACGAGGCGGGCATCCGGCAGGAGCTCGCCGCCCTCCTGAGCCGGTACGGCTACCGCTGCGTGACCACCGCGGACTTTGAGGACGTGGCCGGGCAGGTGTGCGCCTCGGGGGCCGACCTGTTGCTGCTGGACCTGAACCTGCCCCGGTATGACGGCTACCACGTCTGCCGGGAGGTGCGCCGGCGCTCCCAGATGCCCATCATCGTGGTCACCAGCCGCGCCACCGAGCTGGACGAGCTCATGAGCATGAACCTAGGCGCGGACGATTTCCTCACAAAACCGTACAATACGCAGATCCTGCTGGCCCGGATGGCCCGTCTCCTCCAGCGGGCCTGTCCCGGCGCGTCCCCCGCCGTGAGCCGGGGCGGGCTCACGCTGGACCTGGGCCGGGGGGTGGCCGCCCGGAACGGGGCGGAGGTGGCGCTCACCCGCAACGAGAGCCGCATCCTCCAGACCCTGCTGGCGGCCGAGGGACGCATCGTCTCCCGGAGCGCCCTGATGGAGGCCCTCTGGAAGTCGGACGCCTTTGTGGACGACAACACCCTCACGGTGAACGTGACCCGGCTGCGCCGGCGGCTGGAAGAGCTGGGGCTTGCGGGGGCCCTCGTCACCCGGCGGGGACAGGGGTATCAGCTGTGTCTCTGATGGAATTCTGCCGGGACCGGGCGGGCCAGCTGGCCGGGGGCGTCCTGTCCATGGCCTTTGCCGGGGCGCTGCTGGCGGCTCTGGGGGTGGACGGCCGGGCCGTCGGCTTTCTGGAACTGGTGCTGGGGGTGTGCCTTTTCCTGCCGCTGCTGGCCGGCTGGCTGCGCCGGCGGCGCTTTTACCGGGCGGTGGAGGAGCTTGGAGAAGGACCGGACGGGCTCTTTCTACCCGACGCCCTGCCCGAGCCCGGCTTCTGGGAGGGAGAGTTCCTGTGCCGCAGCCTGGGGGAGCTGGGCCGGACGGGCAACGACCGGCTGAGCCAGGCCCGGCGGGAGAGCCGGGAATACCAGGAGTATGTGGAGACATGGGTCCACGAGGTCAAGACCCCCATCGCCTCGGCCCGTCTGCTGCTGGAGAATCACCCGGGGCCCCTGGCCGACGCGTTGGAGGAGGAGCTTTTTCAGATCGACCGCTATGTGGAGCAGGCCCTCTTCTACGCCCGCAGCGGCACCGCCGAGCGGGATTACCGGGTGCGGGCCATGGCGCTGGAGGAGTCGGTCCGGGCGGCGGTGCGCCAGTATGCCCGGCCCCTCATCCGGGCGGGCTTCCGGCTGGAGCTGGGGGAATGGCGGGCCACCGTATACACCGACCCAAAGTGGGTGGAGTTCATCCTGGGCCAGCTCCTGGCCAACGCGGTGCAGTACCGCTCCGCCCGGCCCGTGCTGCGCTTCGCCTGCCGGTATGAGCGGGACGCGGTGCTCCTCACCGTGGCGGACAACGGCATCGGCATCCCGGCGGAGGACCTCCCCCGGGTCTTTGACAAGGGCTTTACCGGGGCCAACGGGCGGCGGGCCGCCCAGCGCTCTACCGGGCTGGGGCTCTATCTGTGCCGGAAGCTGTGCGCCCGGCTGGGCCTGTCCATTCGCCTGGATTCCCAGCCGGGGCGTGGGACCGAGGCCACCCTGGTCTTTCCCCGGGGACGGTTCCACCGGCTGGAGGACTGGCCGGGGGGCGCCCCGGCGGAGCAGACACCCGTGGAATAAGAAGCGCGGCCCGGAATCTCGGAGGAGAGGTTCCGGGCCGCGTTTGCGTGCAGGTTGAATCAGGCGCTCCTAGACTGGACCGGCTCACCGCTCTGGGCGGCAGGCGTGGGGAGGACCAACGTCATGCGGGTGCCCACCCCCTCCCAGGAGACCACCTCGAACCAGCCGCCGTGGCGCTCCACGATCCACTTGGCAATGGCCAGCCCCAGGCCGGTGCCGCCGGTCTGGCGGGTACGGGACTCGTCGGTGCGGTAGAAGCGGTCAAAGATGTGGGGGAGGGAGGCGGCGTCGATGCCCTGTCCCTCGTCCTGCACGGAGAGGCGGGCCGCGCCCCCCTCCCAGGAGACCGAGAGAGTGATGGCCCCGCCGGCGGGGGTGTACTTGATGGCGTTGTCCACCAGGATGCGCAGGGCCTGCTTGATAAGGCCCACGTCGGCCACCACCGGCGCCGGCCCGCTCCACCGGGACTGGAAGCGGTGGCTGCGGTCGATCATGCCGGTCTCCTTAAAGACCTCGGCGGCCATCTCGGTCAGGTCAAAGGACTCCATCTCGATGTGCATGGAGTCGTTGTCCCCCCGGGCCAGGAAGAGGAGCTGCTCCACCAGCTCCTTCATGGAGTCGGCCTCGCTCTTGATGGCGTCGATGGCCTCCTGCCGGGTGGTGGGGTCGTCCTTGCCCCAGCGGTTGAGGAGGTTGGCATAGCCCTGAATGACCGCGATGGGGGTGCGCAGCTCATGGCTGGCGTCTGAGACGAAGCGCATCTGGGAGCGGTAGGCCTCGTCAATGCGGTCCAGCATGGCGTTGATGGCCCCCGCCAGGATCTGGAGCTCCTTCTGGGTGCCCGGCACCGAGATGCGAGTGTCCAGATGGGTGGCGTTGATCTGGTCCAGCTTGCCGGCCAGGGAGCGCAGCTCCTCCGGGGACATGGCCCCGGGGTGGCCCAGCCGGTTGGCGGCGGCGGCCAGTTCCTGGATGGGCTTGAGGGTGCGGCGGATGGCGCCCGCGTTGCGGAAGAGGTTGCTCAGCAGGGAGAGCAGCTGGAAGAGGAGCAGCAGGTGCAGAGCCACTCCCATCACGGTCACCGGGGCCCGGATGTCCAGCCGGATGGCGTAGGGCTGGCCCTGACTGCTGCGCAGCTCCACGATATAGGCGGCCCGGGTGAGCTGGAAGAACCCCTGTCCGGCGGAAGTCCCCTGGAGGTCCACGGTATGCCGGGCCTCCTCCAGCCCCGGAAGGGGGGAGACTAGGGGATAGGAGATCCCCTGGGGGGCGCGGTCCAGGGCGGTCACGGTGTAGTCGCCTGCCGACATCCACACGGCGGCCTCGGCGGAGGGGACGCCCCGCTCCTCCACCAGGGCGGCAATGTCGGCGCACTGGTGCTCGGCCCAGAAGAGCATGCCGCCCAGACACAGGGCGGCCAGCAGCAGATCCATGACCAGATAGATGCCCAGCAGGCGGAAAAAGAGCTTGGTGTTGAGCCGCAGCACAATGGAAGATTTGATGCGCTGGAGGGGGGCGGCTGTCTCACGGGGGGATCGGGGCATACCATCACCTCTCTCGACGGATCATGTGTGGAACTCCAGCCAGGTCAGCACGGGGGAGAGCTGCTTTTCTGAGGTGAAATCGCCTCCCTGGAGCAAAACCGTGTGCAGGACCCGTTGCTCCGGCTCCTGGGACTTGGCGGTCATGCGGAGCATGGGCCGCATCATGAGGCGGTATACGCCCCGCACCCGGCCGGGGGCGTATCCGCCCCGGAGATAGAAGAGGGGAATGCCGCCCAGCCGGTGGGCGGCGGCCAGCCCATCCACTCCCTCGGGGGGCATGGGGGCAAGGCCCACGGCGCAGACGGCCCGGACCTCCCAGCGCCTGCGGGCCTGGGACAGGCCCTGGATGCGCCCGGCGCACAGCCAGCCCAGATAGAGGACGGCCGACCCGGGGGCGGGGAGCTCCCTGCGCTGGGACAGGTCATAGGCGGGGATGCCCGAGGCCCGGGCCAGCATCCCGGCATAGCGCCGGGTAAAGCCGGTGTGGCTGGTATAGACGATAGCGGTGAGTTTCTTCATCTGGCACCTCCTCCGGTCTCCCGGATCACATAGCCCCCGCCCCGGACGGTGTGGATCAGCTTTTCCCCGAAGGGCTCCTCCAGCTTGGCCCGGAGGAAGCGGATGTACACGTCCACGGCGTTGGTCTCGCCCACATAGTCAAATCCCCATACGTGGTCCAGGAGGGACTCCCGGGTGACGACTTTTTCCTTGTTTTCCAGCAGATAGCGCAAGAGGTCGAACTCCCGCCGGGTGAGCTCCACGGCGGTGCCCTGCATGGTGACGGCGTGGC
>ENA-UERZ01001163-UERZ01001163.1-human-gut-metagenome-genome-assembly--contig:-NODE-1163-length-20899-cov-5.730862_pt1 | contig 20899 bp, 19 predicted proteins | sample MGYA00242997_ERZ507998 | MGnify/ENA primary metagenome ERZ507998 (study PRJEB26167, sample SAMN06115470) | human gut metagenome | host: Homo sapiens | place: China:Henan | collected 2016-06-23... | reverse complement strand
CTCTCCAAAATTATTGCAGGGATCCATACTGCGGATGGCGGAGAATTAAAGGTTGACGGTACGGTACAGCATTTCTCCAGTGTCCGGGATGCGGTCTCCCACGGCGTGTCCATTGTGACACAGGAATTCAGCCTTCTTCCCGACTTCTCCATTGCAGAAAATATTTTTTTGACCGATCAGCGGTATTATAAGCACGGCTTTTTTTCCGATCAAAAGGCCATGGCCCGGGAGGCCCGGGAGCTTCTCAAGCTCTTTGGCATGGAGGAGTCCATTGATCCCTACGAGAAGGTAAACCGGCTCTCCGTGGCTCAGATGCAGGTCATTGAGATCCTGAAAGCGGTCTCCACCAAGGCCAAAGTAATCATTCTGGATGAGCCCACCGCCTCGCTCTCTGTCAAGGAGATCGAGCTTCTCTTCGCCATCGTCCGCAAGCTGAAGGCCGAGGGCGTAGGCTTTATCATCGTCTCCCACAAGATCCATGAGATCTATGAGATCTCCGACCGCATCACGGTCCTCCGGGATGGAAAGCAGATCCTCAACGGCGTGCGCACCGCAGAGCTTGCCCAGCACGACCTGATCCGCGCCATGGTGGGACGGGATGTCACCGACCTGTATGGCGCCGGTGAAAACAGAACCGTCCGGGATTTCTCCCAGGCTCCCGTCGTTTTTGAGGCAAAGCACATCACCGATCAGAACGACTATGTCAGGGACATCTCCTTTCAGGTCCATCAGGGTGAGATCGCCGGTTTTTCCGGTCTGGTCGGCGCGGGCCGGACGGAGCTCATGCGCGCCATCTTTGGCGCGGACCCCCGCAGCGGCGGACGGGTCTACGTGGATGGGCAGGAACTGACCGCCCACAGCATCCAGGCCGCGGTGGCCGGCGGCTTGGGCTTTGTCACCGAGGACCGGAAAAATGAGGGACTGCTCCAAGAGCTGAGCGTGCTGAAAAACATCGGCCTTGCCAAGCTGGCCGCCCGGGGCGCCGCGGTTTTGCATAACCGGGAAGCGGAGGCCGACTGCTGCCGCATGATCGAAGAAATGCGCATCAAAACCGCCAATATTGATCTTCCGGTCAAGAGTCTCAGCGGCGGCAATCAGCAGAAAGTGCTTTTGGCGAAATGGATCCTGCTCAATCCAAAAGTCCTCATCATTGATGAGCCCACCCGCGGCGTGGACATCGGCGCAAAATCCGACATCTATGCCATTCTGAAGGATCTGGCCGCCCAGGGGATGGGGATCATCATCGTCTCTTCGGAGATCCCGGAGATTATGGGTGTGTGCGACACTATCTATGTCATGCGGGAGGGCAAGCTGACCGGGACCATGTCTGCCGCCACGGCAACAGAAGAAAAAATCGGATACTATTCCACGATTGGGGAGGAGATCGTATGCACACAGAGCAACTGAGAAAGGGCGGAAGTCTTGGCAAACGGATCGCAAAAGAGTATAAGACCGAGCTTTCCATGCTGGGCGTCTTTATCGTCTTTTTTGTCGTTCTGAGCTTTGCGTCTCCCTATTTCTTTACCCCCTTCAATATCATGAATGTGGTAAGCCAGGTCTCTTCCACCGCCTTGCTGGCCATCGGTATGACGATTGTCATCATCACGTCCGGAATCGACCTCTCCGTGGGCTCCACGCTCGGCCTTTCGGGCATGATCGGCTGCATGGTGCTGATGAATACTCAGAATGTTTTTCTGGGCGTGGCCGTCATTCTGCTGGTCGGCATGCTGGTCGGCCTGGTCAACGGCGTGCTCATCGGCTATTTGAAACTGCCCGCCTTTATCGTTACTCTGGGCACCATGCAGATCTGCCGCAGCCTGGACTATGTCATCTCGGACGCCAACACCGCCTCTAAGTTCCCGGAAATTTACAGCTTTTTGGGCAAAGGAAAGATCCAGGGCGTCTTTCCAGTCTATATTCTTTTCATCTTTGTGATGTTCGCTGTCTTCATCTTTATCCTCTCCAAGACCAAGTTCGGCCGCTTCCTCTATGCCATCGGCTCCAACGCGGAGTCGGCCCGCCTGACCGGCATCAACGTGAAATTCAACGTCATGATGGCCTATGTCATCTCCGGCCTCATGTGCGGTCTGGCCGCCTGGATCATGACCTCCCGCCTGATGGCCTGCGACGCCACCTATGGCGACGGGATGGAGATGGACGCCATCGCTGCCGCTGTGATCGGCGGCACCAGCATGAGCGGCGGCAAGGGCACCCTGTGGGGGACTATCATCGGCGTGTTTTTGGTGGGCTTCCTCCGCAACGCCCTCAATATTCTCGGCGTGAATCCCTACTGGCAGGGCAGTGCGATCGGCGCTGTGATCGTGGTTGCCGTGCTGGCAGAAAAATTGTCCAAGCTGAAACTCAAAAAGAACCATCATTAAAAGGAGGAACATGAAATGAAAAAGAACAAGGTACTCGGTCTCTTCCTGTGCGCCGCCATGACCGCCGGCATGCTGGCCGGCTGCGGCGGCGGGGCGGGAAATACGCCCGCTCCGGCAGCGTCCGGCTCCGGCAGCGGCGAGGCTGCCGCCAAGGTGGCCTATCTGACCCCCTCTCTGGATGTTCCCTTCTGGAGATATGTCCGCCATGGCGTGGAGGACGAGCTCTCCAAATCCGGTATCGAGTGCGTCACCTATGACTCCAAGGACGATGCCAACACCCAGCTTTCCAACGCCCAGGACGCTCTCACCAAGCAGGTGGACGCCATCGTCATCTCCCCCACCGACAGCGCCTCCTGTGTGTCTGTGCTCTCCCTTGCGGAGGAGGCCGGCGTTCCCGTTGTGATCTGTGACATCGGTACCGATTCCGGCGAGTATGTCTCCTACATCAGCACCGACAACCTGGCCGGCGGAAAGGCCATCGGCGAGTATGTGGCTTCCCTTCTGGAACCCGGCGCCGAAGTTGCCCAGATCGCACTGAATCAGGCCCGCATCAACGGCGTGCTCCGCAAGGACGGCTTTGACGAGGGTATTGCCAGCAACAATCTGGTCGATGTGGACTTCAAGCAGATGGAAAAGGTGAACCGCTCTGAGGGCGAGACCTTTACGCAGGATCTGATCACCGCCCACCCCAATCTGGGCGCCATCTTCTGCCATGCGGAGGACCCCTCTATGGGCGCCGTGTCCGCACTGGAGACGGCCGGCCGCAGCGATGTCCTGGTGGCTGCCTTTGACTGCTCTCCCGAGATCGTGGAAGCCATCCGCAGCGGCCAGATCGTCGGCACCTCCGCCCAGCAGCCCGTTCTGATGGGCCGAAACGCCGCCCAGGCTGTCATGGATCACCTGGCCGGCAAAGAGGTGGAGAAGGAGATCACCCTGGATACCCTCCTGGTGACCAAAGACAACATTGACGAGGTCTATGACACCCTGGTGGAAGTCGCCCTGACCGAAGCATAAGCGAGGCGAGCGGCAATGACTTCTTTTAAAAAGTTCTACGACCTCTCCCAGCCAGTCTTTGACCACTGCCCGGGCTGGCCTACCTACGAGCCTACTCTGGTCCAGTATGAGGCCCGCTATGAGAAAGACCGCTTTAACGCCGAGCAGATCCGGCTGAACAGCCATACGGGCACGCATCTGGACGCTCCCTTCCACTTCTTCCCCGACGGCATTACGGTAGATCAGATTGATGTGTCCACATTTCAGGGCGAGGCCGTGATCGTGGATGTGAGCAAGGCGATCCAGCCCCGCCAGGGAATCGAAATTTTTCACCTGAAGCCCTATTCCTCCGCCATCCACCCCGGTTCCATTGTAATCCTTCACACTGGATGGGGCCCCAAGCGCAGCATGGACGAGATTTATCAGCACGACTGGCCCTATCTGACCGGCGAGTCCGCAAAGTGGCTGCGCGAGAAGGGGATCAAGGGCATCGCCATTGACGCCATGAGTATGGGCGGCTGGTACGAGGGGACCGGAAGACCCTGCCATGAGGAGCTGCTCTCCCATGGGATCTGGATTCTGGAAGAGCTGCTGATTCCCGAGGAGCTGGTGTCCATCGGCTCCTGCTACCTGATGGCTTTCCCCATCAAGCTCCAGGGTTTTTCCGGCGCTCCCGTTCGGGCGGTGGCTGCGGTATAATGTTTCTCCGTTCCTCGTTGCATAAATTTTTGCTGGGTTCTTCCCAGACAAGCCATTCCTTTATCCTCCAATAAAAAGGCGGCGAGATCCGGTTCCATTCTGTATCCGCACTTGTAAAGCGAAAGCAGACACTCTCTTCTTTGTGAGTGTCTGCTTTTTTATAATAGCGTGAAGGGAACGGAGGGGAGGGATATAAAAGGAAGAAACTCAACGTTATCTGGTATGGAGATTGGGCGGGCAAACCGAGTGAAGAACAGCCAGCCTCTGCCTGCGCCTCGCTGTTTTTGTATTTGAGTCCACGATACCATATCCTTGTGGCACTTCTGTATTTCCTCATCTCTTTGAATTTTAACCGCCCCTTTTGTGCAAATTTTTTTATTCATTATTAAGGTAGCGTTCCCTTTTTTTCATAAGCGGAAAAATATTCCGCATGTTCTTTATGATTCTTCCTGCAAAAAAGATTGTTTTTTGGATGTAATATGATATAATTGGTCTTACCACATTCTTTCTCACAGTAGTGTGTGCTGTGTCAACGCCTGTCCGTTCGAATATGCACTCCGGCTTCCACAGCGTTTCACCGCGTATTGTGGGAAAGGAAATTGTCGCGAAAAGAAGGGAGATATTATGAAAAGACCAACTTTGAAGAAAACCGTTAGCCTCGCATTGGCCTGCGCCCTCAGCCTGTCCCTATTGGCCGGCTGCGGCTCCTCCGGTTCCGAAGACAACTCCGGCAAGACCGTGATGACCATCGGCATCAGCTCCGACCTGTCTTCTCTGGACCCCCATCTGCAAAACGATACTGCTTCCGGCTACGCCACCCGCCATATTTACAGCACTCTGGTCCTTCTGGACGAGACCACAAATGAATTTGTGGGCGATCTGGCCGAGAGCTGGCAGGCCGTTGACGATGTGACCTATAACTTCAAGCTGAAAGAGGGCGTCACCTTCCATAACGGCGATACCCTCACCGCCGAAGACGTCAAGTTCTCTCTGGAGCGCCAGAAGGAGTCTGCCAAGGTGGGACATCTGGTCTCCATGATCGAGTCTGTGGAAGTGGTGGACGATCTCAACTTTATCATCCACCTCAATACGCCCAGCAACGCGCTGATCTCCTCTCTGGCCCATATGGGTTCTGCCATTCTGGACAAGACCTACACCGAGGAGCTGGAAACCGGCGGCAAGACCCTGGCCGACGCCCCCATGGGTACCGGCCAGTATACCTTCAAGGAGTGGGTCCCCGGCGCCTCCTTTGAGCTGACCAAGTATGACAATTACTTTGACCCAGAGCGTGCGGCCCAGAACGATGGCCTGATCTTCAAGATCATCCCCGAGGAGACCTCCCGTACCATTGCTCTGGAAAACGGCGAGATCGATGTGATGCTCAATGTGCCCTCCAATGACGCCGACCGCATCCGCGAGAGTGAGTCTCTGGCTCTGGATGAATTCGGCTCTACCCGCAGCGAGTTCATGCTTTTCAACGTCACCAAGGCTCCCTTCGACAACGTGAAGGTCCGCCAGGCCATGAACTATGCCATCAACAAGGACGACGTCCTCACCGCTATGGTCAACGGCGCCGGCAAGGTCACCAACGAGTATTTCAACTCCGCCGCCATCGGTTACGAGGAAGTGGACGGCGTTTACACCTACGATCCCGCCAAGGCCAAGGAGCTGCTGGCTGAGGCCGGCTACGGCGATGGCTTCACCTTCACCTGCTATCTGGCCGGCGATGCCCGCAACCGTGCCGCCACTGTCATTCAGGCCAATCTCCAGGAGATCGGCGTGACCATGAAGATCGAGATGATGGAGTCCGCCACCTTCTATGAGCGCACCGGCAAGGGCGAGCACCAGGCTGCTCTCAGCGGCTGGATCGCCAACGCGGAGCCGGATAATACTTACCGTCCTCTCTTTACCTCTTACAGCATGGGCGATGGCGGCAACCGCTCCTTTTACAGCAACCCCCAGGTAGACGCTCTGGTGGACGACGCCGCGGTCAACAGCGATCCCGCCGCAGTCAGTGCCGACCACAAGCAGATCCTGGAGCTCCTGGTCAACGACGCCATCTGGGTCCCCCTCAACGAGTGGACCGGCATGGTGGCCCGCCAGGCCGACTTGCAGGGCATGGGCCTCTCCGCTATCGGGATGGAGCGCTTCGAGGGCCTGCACTACTGATCTTTCTTCCAAATGCACGCTGCATGGGCAAGGGCTTCGGCCTTTGCCCATGCTTAAAGGAGCCAGACAACTATGTATAAATATGTGTTGAAACGACTGCTGATGCTGATTCCTGTCATCATCGGCGTGTCGTTTCTGGTATTTTTTATTATGTCCCTGTCTCCCGGTGATCCCGCCCGCACCATCCTCGGTGAGACAGCCCCCATCGAGGCGGTAGAGGCCCTGCGGGAGGAGCTGGGCCTGAATGACCCTGTCCTCAAGCGCTATGTGGACTATATGGGCGGACTCCTCCATGGAGATATGGGGACCTCCTACAAATCCAACCGGCCGGTCTTTGACGAGATCATGGGCCGCTTTCCCGCCACACTGAAGCTCTCCCTGTGGGGCATGCTCTTTGCGGTGGCGCTCTCCATCCCCATCGGCATCATATCCGCCACCAAACAATATTCGTTGGTAGACGGGGTGAGTATGGTGGGAGCCCTGCTGGGCGTGGCCACCCCCAACTTCTGGCTGGGCTTGATCCTGATCATCGTCTTCTCCCTTAATCTGAAATGGTTCCCATCGGGCGGCATGGACGGGTGGAAAACCTACATCATGCCCGTGATTACCCTGGGCACCGGATGTATGGCCAGCATTACCCGCACCACCCGCTCCTCCATGCTGGAAGTCATCCGTCAGGATTATATCCGCACTGCCCAGGCCAAGGGCATGAAGCAGCGTGTTGTCATCACCCGCCACGCCCTGCGCAACGCCCTGATCCCCGTTATCACGGTCATCGGCCTTCAGTTCGGTTACCTGCTGGGCGGCGCGGTGCTGACGGAGACCGTATTCTCCTGGCCCGGCGTGGGTACTTATCTGGTCAACAGCATCAAAGCCAAGGATACCCCCTCGGTGATGGGCTGCGTCATCGTGTTCTCCATCGCTTTCAGTATCGTCAACCTGCTGGTGGATCTGCTCTATGCCTTTGTGGATCCCCGGATCAAGTCCAAGTATAAGTAAAGGGAGGTGCAGACAATGAAACATACTCATACGGTGCAGGCAGACACCGCCTCCCTTCCGCCCGCCAAGAAAAAGCGCAGTATGGCGGCCGACGTATGGATGCGTCTGTGCCGAAACAAGATGGCGATGATCGGTCTGGTCATCCTTTTGCTTCTGGTCTTTTGTGCGCTCTTTGCCAATCAGCTGGCCGATTACGAGACCCTGGTCATCAAGCAGGATATGTCCATCCGCCTTCAGGGGCCCAGCGCGCAGCACTGGCTGGGCACCGACGAATACGGGCGCGACATTCTGGCCCGCCTTATCCATGGCTCCCGGATTTCTCTGGTGGTCGGCCTGGTCTCGGTGACCATCTCCCTGGTCATCGGCGGACTGTGCGGCGCACTGGCCGGCTATTACGGCGGCATCATTGATAACATCATCATGCGCGTCATGGATGTTCTCCTGGCTGTCCCCAGCATCCTGCTGGCCATCACCATCGTGGCCGCCTTCGGCACCAGTCTCTTTAACGTTATGGTCGCCATCGGTATGTCCAGTGTGCCCGGCTATGCCCGAATCGTCCGCGCCGCCGTGCTGAGCATCAAGGATCAGGAATTTGTCGAGTCCAGCCGCTCCATCGGTACCGGTACTCTCCGCATCATTCTCCGGGAGATCATTCCCAACTGCATGGCTCCCATTATTGTACAGGCCACGCTGGGCGTCGCCAGCGCCATCCTGTCCACGGCATCTTTGAGCTTCATCGGCCTTGGCGTGCAGCAGCCGGTGCCCGAATGGGGCGCTATGCTCTCCGGCGGGCGCACCTATATGCGCGACGCCATCCACCTGACGGTGTTCCCCGGTCTGGCCATTGTGATCACGGTCCTGGCCCTGAATCTGGTGGGCGACGGTCTGCGGGATGCCCTCGATCCCAGACTGAAGCAGTAAGGGAGGACAATGAGACATGCAAGAAAAAGAGTATAGCGTCCAGATCCGGGATCTGTCGGTCCAGTTTTCCACGACCGACGGAGTGGTCCACGCCATCAACGGCATCGATCTGGACATTGAAAAGGGCAAAACCCTGGGCCTGGTAGGCGAGACCGGCGCCGGTAAGACCACCGCCGCCCTGAGCATCCTCCGCCTGATCCCCGATCCCCCCGGAGAGATCACCGGAGGCACCATTCTTCTGGATGGAAAAAATATTTTCGAGTACTCCCTTCAGCAGATGGAGGAGATCCGCGGCGACTATGTGTCTATGATCTTCCAGGACCCTATGACCTCCCTGAACCCGGTCATGTCCGTGGGAGAACAGATTGCCGAGGTCATCCTGCTCCACCAGAAGATCAATAAAAAAGAAGCCATGGTCCGCGCCCAGGAGATGCTGGAGCTGGTGGGCATCCCCGGTGAGCGTGCCGCAGAATATCCCCATCAGTTTTCCGGCGGCATGAAGCAGCGGGTGGTCATCGCCATGGCCCTGGCCTGCAACCCCAACCTGCTCATTGCCGACGAGCCCACCACCGCCCTGGATGTGACCATCCAGGCCCAAGTGCTGGACCTGATGCAGAAGCTGCGGGAAAAATACGGCACCTCCATGCTGATGATCACCCACGATCTAGGCATTGTGGCCGAGGTCTGCGACGAGGTGAGCATCATGTACGCCGGCTACATCGTGGAGCACGGCACACTGGAGGACATCTTTGATCACACGGCCCATCCCTATACCAAGGGGCTTTTCGACTCCTTGCCCAATATCGAGCGGCGCAATGAAGAACTCAAGCCCATCCCCGGCCTGATGCCCGACCCGACCGACCTCCCCAGCGGCTGCCCCTTCCATCCCCGCTGCGGCCACTGCCAGGAGATCTGCAAGACCCGTATGCCCCGGATCACCCAGCTTTCGGACAGCCATACTGTCCGCTGTCTGGCCTATGAGCCCGATGCGGGAGTCACATTAGGAGGTGCGGACCATGTCTGACGTCATTTTGGAGGTACGCAACCTCAAAAAATATTTTCCCACCAAAAAGGGACAGCTCCACGCGGTGGATGACATCTCCTTCACCCTGGAGCGCGGCAAGACCCTGGGCGTCGTGGGCGAATCCGGCTGCGGCAAATCCACTACCGGGCGGGCCATTCTCCGCCTGCAGGACCCCACCAGCGGCCAGGTCCTCTTTCAGGGAACGGATATCACCAAGTTTTCTACCCGTGAGATGCGCAATCTCCGCAAGGAGATGCAGATGATTTTCCAGGACCCCTTTGCCTCTCTGAACCCCCGCAAGTCGGTCAGCGAGATCATCGGCGATCCTCTGCGCCTGCATAAGCTGTGCAAAAGCAAGCAGGAACTGGAGCGCCGGGTCATCCGCCTGATGGAGACCGTGGGCCTCAGCCAGCGCCTGGTGAACACCTATCCCCATGAGCTGGACGGCGGACGCCGCCAGCGCATCGGCATTGCCCGGGCCTTGGCCATGGACCCCTCCTTTATCGTCTGTGATGAGCCCGTGTCCGCTCTGGACGTTTCCATTCAGGCGCAGATCCTGAACCTGCTGAAAAAGCTCCAGCACGAGCGGGGACTGACCTACATGTTCATCACCCACGATCTGTCGGTGGTCAACTATTTCTCCGACAACATCATGGTCATGTATCTGGGCAAAATGGTGGAGTATGCCCCCAGTGAGGAGCTCTTTGCCTCCCCCACACACCCCTACACCAAGGCCCTGCTCTCGGCCATCCCGGTGCCTGACATCCACCACAAGAAAGAGCGCATTCTCCTTCAGGGCGAGATCAGCTCTCCCATCGACCCCAAGCCCGGCTGCCGCTTCGCGCCCCGCTGCGCCTATGCCCGGCCTGAGTGCTTCGAGGTTGAGCCCAAGGTCTATCAGGTCAGCCCCCGCCACAAGGCAGCCTGTCATCTGTGCGCTGACCAGGGGCTGCCTCTGGCGGAATCTTCTCAGGGAAACTAAACGGAATTCCAGGAGGAACTGTAACATGGAACTTCAAATCGACACACAATATATTCTGGACACCTTCCGCACGCTGGTCAACACCCCCAGCCCTGTGGGTTATTACCGGGAGATCAATCCTGTGGTCGCTCAGATCGCCAAAGAGCTGGGCTATGAGGTGACCTGCGACAACCGGAACACCGTCTACATCACGGTGGATGGGCAAGATAACAGCAAAACCGTTATGATCGGAGGCCACCTGGATACCCTGGGCTTTGTTGTCCGCCGGATCGACGACGACGGCATGATCCGCATCCGCAATCTGGGCGGCGTCAGCCACACCAGTATGGAGAGCGAGACCGTCACCGTTCACACCCGTGACGGACGCAAATATACCGGCCTCTATACCTGCCAGTCCCACTCGGTCCATGTCTTTGATGACGCCCGTACGCTGGAGCGCAATGAGCAGAATATGATGATCCTTCTGGATCAGCCCATCAAAACGCGCCAGGATGTGCTGGATCTAGGCATCCGCCACGGAGACATGGTCTCCTTTGAGCCCCGCTGCACAGTGACGGACAACGGCTATCTCAAGTCCCGCTTCATCGACGATAAGGGCGCTGTGGCCTGTATCTTTGCCATGCTCAAGTATCTGACCGAGCACAATCTGAAACCCAAGTACCGCACCCTGCTGGCCTTCCCGCACTATGAGGAGATCGGCCACGGCGGCTCCTACCTCCCTCCCGAGGTGGAGGAATTTGTGGCCATCGACATTGGTCTGATCGGTCCGGACTATGAGGGCAACGAATTCAATGTGGCCATCTGCTGCAAGGATGCGTTTTCCCCCTATGACTATGACCTGACCAGCCGCATCATTGAGACCGCCGGGCGCATCGGCTGTGACTACGCGGTGGATATCTTCTACCACTACGGCACAGACGCCAGCATTGCGCTCAAATCGGGCAACAATGTCCGGGTTGCGGCTTTCGGCATGCCGGTCTATTGCAGCCATGCCGTGGAGCGCACCCATGTGAAGAGCCTGGAGAATACCACCAAGCTTTTGCTGGGATATGCCCTCGGACTGTAAGCGTGATTGCTACGGGCCGGGTCCCCTCTGCCATGTACAGAGGGGACCCGGCCCGTTTCTATTGTTCCGGCACTATACCGGAACGACATCCATCTTCCTTTTAAATTTCGCTTTGCGGCAGGGTTCATAAACCGCACAAGTGGAAAAGTACCTGGAGCCGGCGCTGACCGGGATCCTGGCCCGTTCAGACAGTCCGCCGTCCACTGGCAGATATCCAAAATACTTCATGATATGCTTGATCATGCGTCCGATGTTCTGCCGTGCCACCGCGTTTTTATTGCTCCCCATGACGCACACCGGAACCTTGGATGTGTCATCAAAGCGCTTCTCCGTGTTCCATCGCAATTTTCAGCTGTGCGTCATAAAAAGACCTCCAGAAGGCCGCAAATGCAGTCTCCCGGAGATCTTTTTAAGCTCTTTTTTCTCGTCTCAATGAATTCTGTCTGTACTCTCCACCGCGGCGCGGCCATAGACCTGTTCCGGACGTCCGCGGCCGGCCGCCCGGTGCATGTCCACCACCTGCAAAATCCCGGTCTGGGTCATGGCCTTGAGAAAATAGTTGGCACTGCGCCGGGTAATTGCCAGCCGCTCCGCCAACTCCTGGGAGGTCAGGCGTCCGTTCGGCATGGCCCCCAGCACTTCCAGCACCCGGTTGATGGCGGCCTGTGAGATCCCCGCGCGGCTGGACACGTAGGAGAACACGGACGGCGACGGCGGCGCGGCCTCCCCTCCGCCCAGGGGACCAATGAGAAGATCCTGTTCATTGACCAGATAGCTGCCCCCCGACACCTCGGATTCCCGGGTCGCCGTAATGGCATTGAGGCGCGCCTGATAGATCCCCTGCCCGATCCCATATCCCACGAACGTCCGAAAGTCCAGGCGTGTATTCAGAAAGGAACTGAGCTCGCACACGGTATACTCCCGGGTGCACTGGGCCACCGTTTTCCGGTCGGTCAGGATATCCACTCCGAAGTGGCTGCGGCGGAAGAGCATATCCTCCGCCTTGCTCCCGAAATAGTCCATCAGGCTCTGCTGGAGCTGAAGCAGCCGCTGCTCATAGAGGGTTTCCACCGTATAGGCCGGATTGGGCATCCACAGATTCACATGGATCTCGGCCGCCTGGTAGTCCTGGAGCTGGCGCATCTCGATCTCTCGCCGGGCCTGGGCGCAGGCACAGCGGATACTGTCGATGCTGGGGAACGGATAGGAGACCGGTACTCCCCGCTGCCGCAGCATCGGAAGCAACCCGCTGTACCGGGTAATGATCCGCTCAAACTGCCCGGTCTCCCACACCGCCAGCAGCTTTTGAAACTGCCGGTACTCCCCCCGCTGGAACTCCTCCGGAGTCTGTTCCCGTCCGGCGTCCATGCTCACCGAGAGGGGAATCCCGTGATCTTCCGTCAGGAAACTCTGGATGCTCAGGTGAAGCTCATCCAGGAAGTCGACATAGATCTTCTGAAAATCCAGCTCCGGCCGCTCCTGCTTCAGCCGCCAGAAGAGCCGGTGGACCTCCGCGTCATTGATGCCCATAGGCACCACCACCCGCCGGTCCCGCGGGAACATGTGCCAGAAGGCGCTGCCGAACCGGTTGCCGCTGGTGATGACTCCGTCCACTTCCCGTGGGATCTGCCGGAAAAATCCGCCGAGCTCCTCAAAGGGATGGTAGGCATAGATGGAAAAAGCCACATCCATGCCCAGCTGAGGCAGAACCCGCTCCAGATGCGGCTTCACATATTCCGTGGTGATAAATGCGATCTTATGGCGCATTCTCTTCCCCTCTTCCGGTCAATCGATCCCCTCCCAGCGGCGGATGCTGTCATCGGAGCGCCCCAGCTGGTCCAGAAGACGCCCGGCGAAGAAGTCGGCCAGCTCCTCCAGAGAGGAGGGGGCGTGGTAGAAGGACGGGCAGGCCGGCATGATGACCGCGCCGCACTGGGAGAGGGTGAGCATATTTTGCAGGTGGATGGTGCTGAAGGGGGTCTCCCGCACCGCCAGGACCAGCTTTCCCCGCTCCTTGAGCACCACGTCGGCGGCCCGCTCCAGCAGGTTGTGGGAGGCTCCATGGGCGATGGCGGAGAGGGTGCCCATGGAACAGGGGGCCACCACCATTCCGTCGGTCCGAAAGGAACCGCTGGCGATCCGTGCGCCGATGGCATGGATATCGTAATACCGCAGCTCCTCTCCGCATTGGAACTGGCTGCGCAGCACGGCCTGGATCTCCTCCGGCGCGGCGCCCTCCGGCCACTGCCAGGGCAGCTCCTCCCGCACGACGATCTGTCCGGCCCGGGTCAGGCAGAGGTGGACCTCACACCCCGCCTTCAGCAGCCGCCGGATCACCGCCTCGGCATAGAGCGAACCGCTGGCCCCTGTGATCCCTACGATATACCTTCCGCCCATACGGACTCTCCCTTCTCCTGCGGCTGTCCCGGTCTGGACCGGCCGCTTATACGTACTGACTCAAATCGACCTTGGGATAGCGCACCCGCTCCAGGCAGCGGCTCTCCTCGTTCAGCGTGGCGTCAATACCCATCTTGGTCTGCACGCCCCGCTCATCGGAGCAGGGGTCCAGCTCATGTCCCTGGGCGTTTGGCACATAGAAGATGTCCCGCTCGGGCACCACCCGGTTGGACACCGCCCACATCACGTCGGCCGGGTTGTAGATATCCACATCTTCATCCACCACGATGACATTTTTGATGTTCACATAGGTCATCATGGCAGCCAATGCCACATTCTTGGGCTCGCCGGGGTTCTTCTTCCGCAGGCGGACCAGGGCCAAAAATCCAGATCCATAGGGCGGAATGTGGACATCCAGCACGCCGCTGCTCACATAGCTTGTGAATTTCTTCAGCAGAGGCTCCCGTGGCAGCACATTGCCCAGATTGATGTGCTCAAAGGACGCCCCATTGATGGTCTGATAGATGGGATCGGCGCAGTGGGTGATGGCGGTGACATGGATGACGGGGCTGTTCCAGGGGGCGCTGTAATGTCCGGTGAACTCGCCCAGGGGGCCTTCCAGCTCCCTGGCATCGGGAAGGATCTCGCCCTCGATGACGAACTGGGACTCCGCGGGCACGTAGATGTCGTTGGTGATACACTTGACCACCTGCATGGGCCGGCCCCGGATGGCTCCGGCGATCTCCATCTCGTCCCCGTCATAGCGCAGTCCGGCGCCCACATAGACCACCGGGTCCGCGCCGATGGAGATGGCGATGGGAAGGGGCTTGCCCTCGGCTTCGGCCTCATTGTAGAAGTCCTTGAGGTGCCGCCATTCGTTGATCATAATGCTGATCTTGTCCCTGCCCTTCACATGCATCCGCTGGAAGGAGAGGTTCTGGCGGGTCCCGTGGAGCTCCTTGGATACGATGACCCCGCCGGTGATGATGGGGCCGCCGTCCTTGGGCGCGTGGACCGGGACCGGCAGTTTGGTGGCGTCCACCTGGTCCCCCGTCTGAATGTAGGTCTGGCAGGGCGCGCTCTCCACGATCTGTGGCTTGATGGGACGGTCCAGGCATTTGGCCAGGAAATCCGTGATCTCTTCCTTTTCACAGCCCAGGGCCACCGCGATGCTGTCCATGGAACCCAGCAGGTTGCCGCACACGCCGAACCGCTTCCCCTTCACATGGGGGAAATAGCCAGCCCGGCCGCTGGGCTCCAGCGTGGCGATCAGAGAGCCGATCTCGTGGTTCCAGTCTACTTCCTTTTCGGTGGTAAAGAGCAGGTCCCGTTCCTTCAGGGCCTGGAGAAATGTTTTGAGATCCCCAATCCGGTTCATACTATCATACTCCTTTTTTCGCTCCATTTCTATGTTTCCTGCCGAATGTGCCGGAGCAGATCCGCCGCCATACACCGCGCCTGTGCAAGGATGGCGTCCTCATCTCCTTTTGTCAGTATACCACATTCTAATACCGTCTGTCCCTGTATGACAACCGTGTCAATGGCTCTGTGGTCTCCGGAATAGACCAGGGCCGCCTCCGGGGTCCCGCAGACCGGACAGGCGATCGGGCTGCGCATGGGGTCATAGAGAAAGAAATCCGCCGCCTTGCCCGCTTCAATGGAGCCGATCCGATCCCCAAGTCCCAGTGCTCTCGCCCCGTCGATGGTCGCCATGCGCAGCATTTCTCCGGCGGTCATGGCATGTGGATCACGGTGTACCACCTTTTGCAGCAGGGCCCCGCTCTTCATGGCCTCTAACATGTTATTGTTATTGTTGGAGCCTGCGCCATCCGTTCCCAGCGCCACGGTGAGTCCCTGCTCTTTCAGCGCCCGAACGGGAGCCGCACCGGATGCAAGATACATATTGGAAACCGGGTTATAGGATACCATGACGCGGTACTGCTGATATTTTTCCAATTCAGCGCTCCCCAGCGCGACGGAGTGGACCGCCAACAGGTCGGGCCCCAGCAGCCCGGCCTCTTCAAACCATTCGATGGCCGGCTTTCCAAACCGCTTCCGGCTTCCCGCCTCATCGGCCCCCGTCTCAAAGAGATGCATCATAATGGGCGTTCCGGTGGCGTCCGCGTAGTGGCGGGTCTCCCGCATCAGGGCATCGCTCAGCCCCCAGCTCGCGGCCGGGGCAAGCCATACCGTGATCATCCCGTCCGGCTGTACATAACGCGCTTTCAGATCTTCCACATCCTCAAAGATATGCCCGGCGTCCTCCACCACTTCGGCCCGGCCGATGTCCCGGTATCCCCGTCCATAGACCATGCGCACGCCCATTTGTTTCGCCACATCCAGCTCCACGCATCCCAGGCCGGGTACCGGCTGATGCTGCATATAATCCGCCACTGTGGTCACTCCGCTGCGGACCGCCTCCAGCAGACCCAGCGCGACGCCGGCCTCCATGTGCTCTTCCCGCAGGGCTGCCCCGACCGGCGCCATGGCTTTGGGAAACCACTCCTCCAGGCTCAGATCGCTGCCCAGTCCCTTGGTCAGCTCCTGGTACAGGTGGGTATGGGTATTGACCAATCCCGGGAAGAGGTACTTTCCACCGCCGTCCAGGATCTCTGCACCCCGCTCCCGGGCCAGCCGTTCCACAGAGGCGCTCTCCCCCACCGCTGTGATCGTCCCGCCTTCGTACAGAATGCCCCCGTCGGGCCAGACGTGATCCTGGTCATCCACCGTTACAATATGGACATGCAGATAGGCTTTTTTCATTTGTTTTCACACCTGCCCCGGTATACCCGCTTCCCCAGCGCGTAAATATAACAGACCTCCGCCAGCTTTCGGCTTAAATCCCGCACGGTCTTCATCCCGATCTCATCCTGGGCGGCCGCTTCTGCGCCCCCATCCCGGGACCATACCTTTGCGCCCGTATAGCCGCCGGATTCATTGGTCACCATATTCATGGCCCGCGTTCCAAACAGATGAAAGATGTCGTCAATGGTCGTCTCCTGGCCCCCGTTCCGGGTCCCGCCCACGGCGATCGCCGCCGCGAACTTGTTGCGCAGCATACCGGGGTAGCAGTGCATGGCCGGACGCATCCGCGAGGCGATGGCGTGCAGCTGCGGAGTGGCGGTCATCACATAGACAGGGGAAGCCACCAACAATCCGTCGGCATGGATGATCTTTTCAAAGACCTCCTGCATGTCGTCTTTGATGCAGCACCAGGTCTTTTCCCGCTTGCAATAGCCGCATCCGTTGCAGGGCGCAATTTTTTTGCCGCGCACCGAGATCAGTTCCGTCTCAATGTCAGGCGAGAATTCCTCCGCCGCCTTCAGCCCCTGTTCCAGTGCATATTGTGTCGCTCCATCCCGCGGGCTGCAGCACAATCCCAGAATTTTTACCATGGTCCATTTCCACCCTTTCCTCTGCTGTCTTGGATACGATTTCACCTTACCATCCGTAGTGGAGTTTCTGCCGGGTATATAGAAATCCCCGGTGATACCCCACGCTGAGTATCTCTGCATGGGGATGTTGTCCGGCCGTAAATCCGGCGTTTACGCCCAGCGCGGTCATGCCGCCCGCCATGACGCCGGAGTAATTGAGCATATATTCGTCCAAAAGTCCATTGCCGATCAGGTGCCAGAGGTATCCCGGCGCCTCAACCGATATGTATTCCAGCCCACAGGCCCGGAGGAAGCGCAGAAGTCCCGCTGTGTCGGGCCGCTGCGCCCCCTCCGCTATGATCTGTACTTCTTCCAGTCCCTCCCTCAGGTTGGTGGGTCCGCTGAGAACGCGGCTGGGCCGGTTTAGCCGGCTTTGCAGCCGCTCCGCCCCCTGGGCGGAAGTCAGGATCACCGGCTGCTCGCTTCTCGTGAAAATGGCGTGCTCCACCGGGACGTCCAGTCCGTCCACCGACGGGATCAATGCCAGAGGCGCTTCTCCCTTCCTTCCCAGTGCAGGCCGCGCCCGGATCAGATCCGGGTCGGCTATCTCGGAACACCACATTTTCCGCATCCGGGTCCGAAGAGTCCCCGCCCCCAGGATCACGCCGTCGGCATAGGCGCGGCAGACCTGCATGATCCAAAAATCAGTCTTTGCCCCCACCGGATCGAAGCGATTTTCTTTTGAGATTAGGGTGCCCTCCGGATCGTCCGGAAAGCCCATTTTCCCATCGAAGGAGAGTACCATGCATCCATACAGATAGGGGCGCTCCGCCGGCGGAGGCGGGAAGCTCAGCTCTCCCAGGACCGTCCGGATCTTTTCCGGTACGGCGCTGTCCTTCCGGGATGCCTTACCGCCGGGATAGTGCATTGGAAAGCGCATTTCCTGTGCTGAAAATTCCATTTACCGCTCTCCCTTGACAAACGGCTTGCCCATCGCCTTGGGACCAACCGTCCGGCCTACCACGCCGGCCAGCACCACCATGGTCAGCAGGTAAGGAAGCATCTGGAAGAACTGCTGGGGAATTTCAATGCCAAGCGCCTGGAGCCGGAGCTGCACCGCTTCCGCGCCGCCAAAGAGCAGGGAGGCTCCCATGATGCCGATGGGATTCCACTTGCCTACGGTCACCGCAGACCAGGCCACATAGCCGCGTCCGGACGTCATGTTTTCCATAAACACGGATACCTGCCCGAGCGAGAGCGCCGCGCCGCCCAGTCCGCCCAAGATGCCGGCCAGCAGAATGGCGATATACCGCATCCGGTTTACGTTGATGCCGAGGCTGTCCGCCGCATGGGGCTGCTCTCCCACCGAGCGCAGGCACAGTCCGAAGGTGGTGCGGTTGAGCAGATACCAGATCAGCGGCACCAGCAAGAAGGCCAGATAGACCAGCATGTTTTGCTGAAAAAACACCCCGATTACCGGAAGAGATGAGAGCACCGGAATTTCCACACTTTGAAACGCCTCCACGGAGGAGGGCTGTCCATTGGGATACAGCACGGTGCATAAGTAGCTCGTCAGCCCGAGAAACAGCACATTGATCCCGGTACCCGCCACCACCTGGTCTACCTTGACGGTAATGCTCATGACCCCGAGCACCACAGCGGCCGTCAAGCCGCCCAGCATTCCAAGGAGTGCGCCGACCCAGGGATTTCCGGACAGATAGGAGCCATATACGCCAAAAAAGCGCCCATGATCATAATGCCTTCCATGGCAAAATTGATGATGCCGCTGCGCGCGGTAAACAGCGCTCCCAGGCTGGCAAGCATAATGGGGCAGGCCATTCGAACCATTGCCTCAAGAAAGCCGCTCACGATATCAAGCATGCTGTTTTGCCCCCTTTTCCTTTGCATTCCGCTGGATGATCCGGATGGTAAAGCGGCTGAGCAGCGCCTGCATCAGAACGAACAGGATGACCAGTCCCTGGATCACATTGACCAGAGACACCGGCACCTGAAGGGTGCGCTGCATGGTATTGGCGCCCGTACGCAGCGCCCCGAAGAAGATTGCCGCAATGGTTACGCCGACCGGATGCAGGCCGCCCAGCAGCGCTACCGCCATGGAGTCAAATCCATAGCTGGAGCTGAAGCCATTCATCAGCCGGTGGTGGATTCCCATGATCTCCACCGATCCCGCCAGTCCGGCAAAGGCGCCGGAGAGAAACATGGCCAGCACCATGTTCCGCGCCACATTGATCCCGTTCGTTTTCGCCGCAATGGGATTGTTGCCCACGGCCCGCATCTGATAGCCCAGCGGCAGTTTCCAGAGAAGCATGTATACCAGAACAACGGATACCGCGGCCAAAATTACGCCCAGATGCATCCGCGTCCCCGGGAGAATGACCGGAAGCCACGCGTTTTCCCCCAGCAGGTCGGACTGCGGATAGTGACCGGCCGCCTCCTGAATGGGCCCATCCACCAGATAGGCTACCAGATAGGTCGCCACATAGTTGAGCATGATCGTATTGATGACCTCCGAGACGCCCAGCTTCGCCTTGAGCAATCCGGCGATGCCGGCCCAGATCCCTCCGCCGATGATTCCCGCGGTCATGGCCATGGGAATGACCACCGGGGCCGGAAGGCCGCCCAGGTTGACGCCGACGATCGTGGCCATCAGGCCGCCCATGATGATCTGCCCTTCCGAGCCCACCGAGGTCAGGCCGGTGCGGTAGCAGATCGTCAGGCCCAGCCCGGACAGCAGCAGGGGGACCGCTTTGATCAGGGTCTCCGCCACGCTGTTTTTCGTGCCGAAAGCGCCTTTGACCATGCATTGAAATGCCGCAAGGGGAGACTTTCCGGAGAGCGCTATGATAATGCCTGTCACAAGAATGACCAGAAGCAGTGCGATGCCAATGCCCAATACTTTTTGAAAGAGGGGGCTCTCGGTCCGTTTTTTGCGCTCCACACGCACCTGCGTTCCACCAAAATTCATACAGATCATGCCGTTTCACCTGCCTTGCTGTTTGTCCGCCTGGTTCCGCCCATCATCAGGCCGATTTCGGTGTAGTCGATTTCTCCGGGTATAAACTCCCCCATGATCTCCCCTTCGTTGATGACCAGTACGCGGTCCGACACCGCCAAAACCTCATCCAGATCGGCCGAGATCAGCAGCACGCCGGCTCCCTTCTCTTTCTGTTCCAGCAGCTTCTGATGCACAAAGTCACTTGCGCCAATATCCAGGCCGCGGGTCGGCTGCACCGCCACCACCAGCCTCGGGTCCTGTGCGAACTCCCGCGCTATGATGATCTTCTGCTGATTGCCGCCGGAGAAGGACCGCGCCGGCGCATCCGGCTCCCGTGGTCTCACATCATATTCCTCCACCAGTTTCTTCCCATTTTCTTTGACCTTCCGGCTGTTGAACAGGTGGTTTTGGGTAAAAGGCAGACGGTCGTAACAGTTGATGATCATGTTTTCGCTGGCGCTGAAATTCATGACCAGTCCCTGTGTCATCCGCTCCTCCGGGATATGGGCAAATCCCCGCTCGATGCGCTTTCGGGTCGGCATCTTTGTGATCTCTTCGCCCCGGTAATAGACGCTTCCCGATTGGACCGGCAGCAGGCCCATAATGACCTCCGAGAGCTCCAGCTGTCCGTTTCCGTCCACCCCGGCGACGCCCAGCACCTCGCCCTCCCGAATATGCATGGAGACGTGCTTCAGGGACGAGGCCAGATGGGCGCCCCTGGCGCAGACATCGTTCAGTTCCAGAATATTCTGCGCCGCTGTTACCGGAGTTTTCTCATACTCCAGGGAGACCCGTTTCCCAACCATCATGGCGGCCAGATCGGCCTCTTCCACATCCTTTGTCATGACGGTGGAAACCGCCTCTCCGCTGCGAAGGAC
>ENA-UERZ01001153-UERZ01001153.1-human-gut-metagenome-genome-assembly--contig:-NODE-1153-length-21109-cov-6.134557_pt1 | contig 21109 bp, 20 predicted proteins | sample MGYA00242997_ERZ507998 | MGnify/ENA primary metagenome ERZ507998 (study PRJEB26167, sample SAMN06115470) | human gut metagenome | host: Homo sapiens | place: China:Henan | collected 2016-06-23... | reverse complement strand
CGTACATTTGACGTGGGGGACCTGCTGAGTAATACGGTGGGGACCGGAGTTGGATGGATGATATGGTATGTTGTTCAGAAGTGTATTCCCGGCGGACTGGCGCATTTTCGTGTTGACTAGGGATTGCCTGCCATGAGAGCAGAGCGTTCCGGAGACGCCTCAAGAGCTGAGGCCGTTTGAAAAAGGGGAAATGACACGCTGGGTATCTAAAACAAGTTTTTGTATCCTGTCAAATTCTAAGAATTTGTAAATTACTAAAACGACCGATGAGAAAGGAGCACATGATATGAAACACACAAAAAAGATCCTCGCGGTCCTCAGTGCGGCGGCCATCGCGGCCTCTATGTCTGCTCCGGCGTTTGTAGCGGACACTCCAAAGGATGCTGTGGAGGAAATCCCTCCCGTCATTGAAACGCTCCAGATCGGGGATAACGTCTATCTGCTCAATGTTGAGCTGCTGCGGGATGGTATCAGTTGTATTATGATGGAGACCGAGACGAGAGCGGGGGAAGAGATCAGTACCCGCGGCGACCCGTATCAGACCTCTGAGAAAACGTTTAATTACCGGTATTCTTACAAAAATGGCAATCAGATCGGCACAGCGAATGTGACAGTATATGGCGTATTCTCCCAAGTCGGTGGTACCTCTGAGATGACCGATGTATCGGTGTCGTTTTCCGGAAGCCAGCAGAACAGCTTTGATTCCACGGTGAATCTCCATAAGAATACGGCTATGGTGCGCATTTACTATGAAAATGTACTGTTGGCCACATATCACTATAAGATCGCCACCAATGGTACAATCGGTTATGCCTAACAGGGATTTTCTTTGGCGGTAAAACCGGAGGCATCATCGGCGACCGATCCGTATGATAGAAAGTCACAGACCCCCGCCCCGGAACACTCCGGGACGGGGGTCGTTTTCAGACTCTGTTTAGACGGTCTGGGCCTTGATGAGGTTTGTAGAGCCGCTCTTGCCGATGGGCACGCCGGCGGTGATGACCACGGTGTCGCCCTTCCGCACGGCGTCCTCCTTCACGGCCACTTCCACGGCCATGGAGAAGAGGCGGTCGGTGGAGTCCACGTCGCCGGTCAGGTAGGAGTGCACGCCCCAGGAGATGGCCAGCTGGCGGCGGGTGCGCTCATTGGGGCACATGGCCAGGATGGGGCAGGCCGGACGGTAGCGGGAGATCACCCGGGCAGTATGGCCGGACTGGGTGGGAGTCAGGATCGCAGTGGCGTCCAGGTCCATGGCGGTCAGGCAGCAGGAGTGGGTGATGGCGTCGTTGATGCCCTGAATGCCAGTGAGCACATGGCGCTGACGGAAGCGGTTCCAGTAGTTGATGGAACCCTCGGCGGCGGTGACGGTGTCGATCATGGTCTGAAGGGCCTCCACGGGGTATTTGCCGGAGGCGGTCTCGCCGGAGAGCATCACGCAGGAGGTGCCGTCAAACACGGCGTTGGCCACGTCCGAGACTTCGGCCCGGGTGGGACGGGGGTTGCGGATCATGGAGTCCAGCATCTGTGTGGCGGTGATAACGGGCTTGCCCTGGCGGATGGTGGCCTTTATCATCTTTTTCTGGAGGATGGGCACCTCATGGGCGGGGATCTCCACACCCAGGTCGCCGCGGGCCACCATGATGCCGTCGGAGGCCGTGATGATCTCCTCCAGATTGTCCACACCCTCCCGGTTCTCGATCTTGGAGATGATGCGCACGTGCGCTCCGCCGTACTCCTTCAGGCAGGCGCGGATGTCCTCCACATCGCTGGCCTTCCGCACAAAGGAGGCGGCCACAAAGTCAAAGTCATTCTCTGCGGCGAACTTCAGGTCGGACTTGTCCTTCTCGGTGAGAGAGGGGAGCAGGATACTCACATTGGGGATGTTGATGCTCTTGTTGTTGGACAGCGGGCCGCCGTTTTCCACGGTGCAGACGATGTCGTGGCCCTCCACCTTCTCTACCAGCAGCTCGATGAGGCCGTCGTCCACCAGAATGCGGCAGCCGGGGCCCACTTCGTTGTGCAGGTTGGTGTAGGTGACGGAGACACGCTCGGCATTGCCCACGATCTCGTCGGTGGTAAGGATAAAGGTCTGGCCGCGCTCCAGCTGCACGGGATACTGCTCAAAGCTCTTGATGCGGATCTCGGGGCCCTTGGTGTCCAGAATGGTGGCCACGGGGACGCACATCTCGTCCCGGACGCGCTTGAGCATATTCAGCTGGGCCAGGTGGCTCTCGTGGGTGCCGTGGGAGAAGTTGAACCGGGCGGCGTTCATGCCGGTCTCGATCAGCTTGCGGATCATCTCCGCGTTGGAAACGGCGGGGCCGAGGGTGCAGATCACTTTGGTCTTTCTCAAAGCAGTTACCTCCAAACCATGTAAATGGCAGTTCGATTCCAAAAAAACACTCGATCCATGTTTACTTATTTTGATTATACCTTAAAATACGCGCGCGTGAGAAGCGTCAAACATCACAAGAAAGAGAAGGTGGACACAGGATACTCCCCACGGCGCGTCAAAAGAGAGGGAAAATGTTCCTTAAGTTTCTCCTTGCTGAAATGTGAAGAGATCTTGGTTGCCGATAGAGCTCACGCAGTAGAGGGTCAGGACCAGATTTGGGTCGATTTCACGCAGGGTATCCAGAAGATCACCGTCGAAATAGCGCAGATCAATGGTGGTCAGCTCCGAACAGGAGAGGGCCAGGAAGGGGGCCAGGGCGCAGGAGAAGGACTCCCGCAGCAAAACGATCTTCTTTCCGTCCGGGTTGAGGTGGTTGGTCATAGTGGCGATGCCGTAATCCCCGCCGGAGTAGAGGGTGTAGGGATTGCCGCCAAACCAGTCCCGCTCCGCCACCCGCTCGGGAAACAGGAGTGACTGGGAGAAGGGGCCGGTCCTCGCCTGGGCAAAGGAGGGAGAGGCATAGGTAAAGTTTGTCTCAAAGCGCGGGATATATTCCGTAATGTCGTCGGTACCCGCGTAGAGCGTGCCGGTGCGTTTTCCCTGGCTGCCTAAAAAGTAATCCTCATAGACTTTCATCTCATAATTGGCGGGGTCGGTGTACCTGCTCGGGGTATGGATGCCGTAGTCCTGGGCGAGAATGCCGGTCAGCTCCTGCCAGGCCAGGAAGGCGCCCTCGGGCTTCCAGTGGTGATCGGTGCGGAAGAAGAGAGAGGCATAGTCCTCCTGCTGTGCAAAGAGCGGGCGCAGGTCCCAGGTATCCGTGCCGTGGGCCTGGAGGCCGGAGAGCAGGCGGTCGGCGTTGTCGTTGGCGTAGTCGTGGAGGCCGGGGGGCATGAGCGCCTCCTCCCGTCCGTCCTGGATCTTCTGAGGGGCGGCCACATAGAGCAGGGGGATGTCCCACCGGGCCAGGGCGTCGCGGAGGTCATTGACCGCCTGGATCTGGGAAGAGACGTCCAGCGGCTGTGCATCCGGATAGGAGAAATTCAGCGTCCCGTTGGAGAGCCGGACCACCCGGGCGGCCTGGTTCACGTCCTCCAGCATCCGCCGTCCGGACAGGCGCTGAAAGCCGCCGTAGAGCTGGATAAAGCTGTGGCTTTGATCCAGATCCTCGTTGAGGGCGGATTCGGCCTGCTCCACAAATTCCAGCACATAGCCCGGGTCCCGGCGAAGTTTGCCCAGCTCCTTGCGCAGTGCACTCTGACCGGAGAGGAAGAGAAAGGAAATGTAGCACAGTCCCATGGCCAGCAGGAGGAAGAAGAGGACGGCGGTGATGGTCTCTTTCCGGTGTTTCATAGCGCGTCCTCCTTAGAAGTTGGAATAGATAAAGGGGTTATAGGTTCCCTTGACAATGAAGCTGGCCGAGATCACCAGCAGCAGAAGCAGGGCCGAGGAGCAGCACAGGTCCCGCGCCAGCGCGGCGCCGCCGGTCCAGCGGGCAGTCCGTTTGCCCAGCCAGGGGAGGACCGGGGCGCAGCCCAGGACGGCCGCCAGAAGAATGGGGAGATTGTCCGTGAGGAAGAGGGAGGCGTAGCCGTCCCACACGCCGGCCGCCGGGGTAAACATGGCGCGCAGATAGGGAAGGGCCACGCTCAGCTGCTCCGCCCGGAAAAAGACCCAGCCCAGATTGACCAGGAAGAAGGTGAAGAGCCACCGGGACCAGTCGGGCCAGCCCCGGCCCAGGCCGCAGAACTTCTCCAGAAGCAGGAGCGTGAAATAGTACAGGCCCCACAGCAGGAAGGTCCATGCGGCCCCGTGCCAGATTCCCGTGAGGAGCCACACCACAAAGAGATTGCGGATGTGCTTCCACCGCTGGTCCACCCGGCTTCCGCCCAGAGGAAAGTAGACATAATCCCGGAACCAGGTGGACAGAGAGATGTGCCACCGCCGCCAGAACTCGGTGACCGAGCGGGAGATATAGGGGTAGTTGAAGTTCTCGAGGAAATGGAAGCCGAACATCCACCCCATGCCGATGGCCATATCGGAGTAGCCGGAGAAATCGTAGTAGATCTGGAGGGTGTAGCAGAGGGAGCCCAGCCAGGCCATTCCGGTGGAGAGCGCGTGCGGGGAGAGACCGTAGGCGAAATCGGCCGCCACCGCCAGCTGGTTTGCCAGGATGACCTTTTTGCCCAGGCCCACCAGGAAGCGGCACACCCCGGCGGAGCAGTCCGCCCAGGTCTCCCGGCGGCCGTCGATCTCCTCCGCTACCGTCTCATACTTGACGATGGGACCGGCGATGAGCTGGGGGAAGAAGGAGATGTACAGGGCGACCTTCAGCGGATTGCGCTGGACCTGCCCCCGGTCCCGGTCCACATCCAGCACATAGCTCATGGCCTGGAAGGTGAAAAAGGAGATGCCGAGGGGAAGCTCGATCACGGGGATGGTGAGGGAGAGGCCCAGCCGCCCCAGTTCACGGAGCACAAAGGTCAGGTATTTAAAGACAAACATCAGCCCCAGGTTGGAGACGACCGAGAGGACTACCGGCACGCGGGTGGACTTTCCCCGGCTCTTTTGGGCGTGAACCCACAGGCCGAAAGCATAGTTGATCAGGATGGAGGCCATCATCACCAGGACGAACCAGGGCTCGCCCCAGGCGTAGAAGAGAAGGGAGCCCGCCAGCAGCAGCAGATTCTGGGCCGGACGGCTCCACCGGCCCAGCAGGCGGCAGGGACCATAGTAGCCCAGCAGCATCAGGGGCAGGAAGAGGAAAAGAAAGATGGAACTGGAAAACAGCACGCTTCAGGACTCCTTTTCAGCAAAAATCTCAGGTGATGAACCGCCCCACGACCGGGATCTTGGACAGGAGCCAGGCCAACACAGCAGCGCAGAGGAACACCAGCAGGGACAGCGCGGGCACAGCGGCCGCCGGAGCAAAGGAGAGGGTGGAGATGCCGAAGTGGCGCAGCAGCATGATAAACAGGTCGTGGCACAGATAGATGCCGAAGGTGATGGCGGAGAGCCCCGCCATCTGCTGGCGGCGGGAGCGCTCGTCACTCATGCCCAGGAGATAGCGGAAGAGCACAAAGACCGCCGCGGACATGGCGCACACTGTGGGAGAGAAGTAGCTGTACAGGGTAAAATCCGAGGTCCCGCTCCGGAGGGAGAGCCACTCCGTGCCCCACACAGTGGCCGCGCCGCCCAGCAGGCCCAGCAGATAGAGCAGCAGCTCCGGGATACGGCCAAGGGTGTAGGTTTTCAGATAGTAGCCCAGCACATAGTAGCCCGTGTAGCCCAGCACCAGCTCCAGCTGCAGCTTGTCCGTCCAGGTGGAGAGAGTCGCGCTGGGGCGGATGCGCAGCAGGGTGGGCAGAAGCATGGCAAAGACAAAGACCAGCAGGAAAAAGAAGTGGAAATCCGAGCGGGATGCCCCCCGCACAAAGGCGCGCAGGAAGGGGGTGGCCAGGTAGAGCCCCACGATCATGGGGAGGAACCAGAGGTGATAGTGCAGCCTGCCCCACACCAGATCGCGCAGGACCTGTATAAGCGCGGAGAGGGTGAGGGGCGTCCCGCTCAGAAACCGGGCAAACAGGCCATATACCACGCTCCACACCACCAGGGCTGCCACGATCCGCAGGATCTGCCGGAAAAAGAGGGAGCGGTAGGAGAGGGACTTCTTGGGGTCCAGCAGAAACATCCCGGAGAGCATGACAAAGACCGGGACACACCAGCGGGTCAGGCCGTCGTAGACGTTGAAGACCCGCCAGGCACCGGAGGCCACCGGCACCTCGGAGATCCACCCGCCGGAGAGGTGGAGGATCACCACCGCCAGGGTGGCGGCCACACGCAGCAGGTCGGCGTAGACCAGCCGACCGCCCTCGCCCCGTGCCATGGCTCAGCGCCGCTGGGGGACGATCTCGATCCAGTACCCATCCGGGTCCTCGATGAAATATACCCCCATATCGCGGTTTTCAAAGCAGATGCAGCCCATATCCCGGTGACGCTGGTACAGGCCGTCAAAATCATCGGTGGTAAAGGCCAGATGGAACTCGCACTCCCCCAGGTCGTAGGGCTCCGTCCGGCCCTTGACCTCGGTCAGCTCCAGGGTAAAGGAGGAGGAGCCGTCCCCCAGGAAGAGCAGGCGGAAGGAGCCGTCAGGGCCTTCCTTGGTGCGGACGGGACGGAGGTCCAGCGCTTTCTCATAGAAATCCAGAGAGCGGCCGAGACTGAGTACGTTGAAGTTGAAGTGATTAAATTGCAGCATGGGAGACACCTCTTTGCGAAAATTGAAACTGCCCGCTCCCGATGGGAGAAAACGGGCAGTTTATCATATCATACAGGACGCGTCCGCGCAAGAGAAGGGAGATTATGCCCGGTCCCGGCTGCGCATGAATTCGGCCACCCGGCGTCCCGTGGGGGTGGCGGCGAGGCCCCCCTCGCCGGTCTCCCGCAGGGAGGAGGGGAGGCTGGCGCCCACGGCGCCCATGGCGTCGATGACCTCGTCGCAGGGGATCTGGCTGACCAGGCCGGAGAGGGCCATCTCCGCGCAGGAGAGGGCGTTGACCGCGCCCATCACATTGCGCTTGACGCAGGGGACCTCCACCAGACCGGCCACGGGATCACAGGCCAGCCCCAGCGTATTGGCCAGCGCCATGGCGCAGGCGTGGGCCATCTGCTCGGAAGAGCCGCCCATCAGGTAGACGATGGCGGCGGCGGCCATACCGGAGGCGGAGCCCACCTCGGCCTGACAGCCGCCCTCCGCGCCGGAGATGGAGGCCCGGCTGGCGATGACCTGCCCAAAGCCGGCGGCCACATAAAGCGCCTCGATAAACCGCTCGTCGGGCAGGTCATAGCGCCGCTTCATAGGCAGAAGGACGGCTGGAAGAACGCCGCAGGAGCCGGCTGTGGGGGCGGCCACGATGCGCCGCATACAGGCGTTGCACTCCCCCATCTTGAGGGCGGTGGCAATGACGCCGCGGAGGAAGGGACTGCAAAGCCCCGGCCCCTCTCCGTCCAGCCGGGCGCCCTCGCCGCCGACCAGTCCGCTGGCGGAGCGGCGCTCGGGGTCATAGTCCTGTTCGGCGGCCTGCATGGCCTTCCAAAGGGAGGCCATCTTTGCCTTGGAGGACCAGGCTTTTACGCTGCGGTCGGCCATATCGTCCTCCAGAATGACCTGCCAGAGGGGCTTTTCCTCCTTCATGGCGGTCAGAAGCATGGAATCCACGGAAGTAAACATACTTTTATTCTCCTCCTCCGCCCACGTCCAGATAGGTCACGCTTTTGATGCCGGGATAGGCACGGATGCGCTCCACAGTGGCGGGTGTGATGGGTTCATCGCTCTCGATGGTGATAATGGCGTCGCTCCCCCGGGCGTTGCGGTAGAGCTGCATGGAGGCGATATTGACGTTGTAGGCCGAGAGGGTGTTGCTCACGGCGGCCACCTCGCCCACACGGTCCTCATTGCGGATGATGAGGGTGTTTTTTTCGCCGGAAAAGACGGTGCGGATGCCGTCCACAGAGGAGACCTGAATGCGCCCGCCCCCCAGAGAGGCCGCCACCACCGCGATGCGGTGCAGATCCTGGTCCATGGCACGGATCTGTACGGAATTGGGGTGGGCGTCTTTGAGCACCCCGTGCCGGAAATGGAAGGAAAGCCCCGCCTCTTCCGCCAGCTCAAAGCTCTGGGGAATGCGGGGATCGTCAGGCTCCAGTCCCAGCAGGCCGGCGATCAGGGCGCGGTCGGTCCCGTGGCCGCTGCCGGTGGCGGCAAAGGAGCCGTGCAGGGTCAGCTCCGCGCCGATGGGCGCGCTGCCCAGCAGCTTGCGGGCAATCAGGCCGATCCGCACCGCGCCCGCTGTGTGAGAACTGGAGGGCCCCACCATGATGGGTCCCATGATGTCGAAGATCGTCATACCGTCAAAGTGCCTCCTTATTTTCGGACGGGAGTGTGCCGCCCGACTTTATGCGGGCTGGGTCAGTCCGCTTTTTTATTGATAAATTCCGGCCGGAACTTACTATACACGATTTTTTGCTCCTTATACAGGCCGTAATAGCCGGAGAGGGTGTAGGAGATCGCAATGCAAACGGCAAAGAGCCCCATGCTCTGGCCGGTAAACATGGCGCTGCTCCCCTCTCCAAACAGCTCCAGGGCCATCAGCAGGGAGGTGATCGGGCAGTTGGTCACGCCGCAGAACACACAGACCATACCCAGCCCCGCGCCGAAGGAGGGGGAGAGGCCCAACAGCGGAGCAACCGTGCAGCCAAAGGTGGCGCCGGTAAAGAAGACAGGCACGATCTCCCCGCCCTTGAAGCCGGCCCCCAGGGTCAGGGCGGTGAAGAGCATTTTCAGTACAAAGGCCTCGGGGCGGGCATGCCCCTCCACGGCGGCATGGATGATGCTCTCTCCCGCGCCGTTATAGTCAAAGGTGAAGGGATTCCACAGCCAGACCAGCAGGGTGAGGGCGATGACCAGGAAGCCGCCCGCCGCCGCCCGCAGAAAGGAATTCGGGAAAAAACGCTGGTAAAGGCGGGGAACGGCATGCATAATGCGGCAGAAGAGGATGGAGAGCAGAGCAAAGAGCACGCCAAGGCCGATTACCTGGAGGAGCGTGACCGGGCCCAGGTCGGGGATGCCGGTCAGCGGGAAGGCGGTGGCCGGAACATGGAAGAGCTTGGCCACCCACAGACCCATGATGGAGGAGACCGCGCAGGGGACAATGGCCGCGTAATAGAGCACGCCCACGCTGACCACCTCCATGGCGAACATGGCCGCGGTGATGGGGGTGCCGAACAGGGCGGAGAAGGCCGCAGCCATCCCACACATGGTAATGATGCGGCTGTCCTTGTCATCCAGCCTCATCCACTGCCCCACCTTGGAGGAGATGGAGCCGCCGATTTGGAGAATGGCGCCCTCCCGGCCGGAGGAGCCGCCCACCAGGTGGGTGAGAATGGTGGAGAGAAAGACCAGCGGCGCGGTACGCAGGCGCAGCGGGACATTTTCCCGCACCGCCACCAGCACAAAGTTGGTGCCCCGGTCTTTTTCCAGGCCGCACAGGCGGTAGAGGGCCACGATGCACACGCCCCCCAGCGGGAGCAAGCCGATCAGCCAGGGCTGGGCGGTGCGGGTGAGGGTCGCCCAGAAAAAGGCGTGGTAAAAAGCGGCGCTCACGCCGCCCACGATCAGGCCGATCAGGCCGGAAAAGATCAGCCATTTCAGTACGCTGGCCGGTTCCGTCGCCAGAGCGGAGAGGCGGCGCTTCCAATCTTCCATAAGAGGGCTCCTTTCCTGCGCGGGTGCAGGGAGGCTTGAAACTTGCCGGAATGTGATGTTATACCGCACAGTCTGTCCGTTGCCCTCATTATAACATAGGAGTGGGAGGAAGAAAAAGTTTTTTGCGGTTTTTCGTGGAAATATTCCTCTATTGTGCTATAATGATACCGATTGAATAGACTGCAATAGATGCTGCCCATGCGGGGAACGGTATATGATTCGATAAAGAGCCGTCCTTCCCGGAGCGGGAGGGCCGCCGTCTGTGGGGGCGCGGAATCCGGGAGCATGGGGGAGCCGCTGCGCCGGCCTGATTTGAGAGAAAGAGGAGGAATCATCCTTGCAGCCGCCTATATGGATCAGTTTGTTGCTGGGAACTCTTTTGGCGGAGATACCCTTATCGGCCTGCTCCGCCGCGCTGGATGAAGTCAGCTCAGAGACCCTTCGCCGTCAGGCGGAGGAGGGAGAGCCGCGGGCGGTCCGGGTGCTGCGGTGCCTGACCCATCCCACCGTTTTTCTGCGGGGTGTGGCACTGTGGCGGATGCTGTGCATGGGAACGGCAGGGGCGGCGGCCTGGAATCTGAGCGGGCTCTTCTGCACGGGAGAGACCATGTGGGCGGCACAGGGGAAACGGGCCGCCTTCCTGCTGGCGGTGCTGCTGGGATTCTATGTGCTGACCTGGCTGGCGCCGAGACGGATCGCGCTGCACGATCCGCTGGGGATACTGCGGACCCTGTGCCCCTGTCTGCTGCCCTTTGTGACGGTGGTCCGCCCCATCACCGGAGGGCTGGCCTGGGTGGTGCGGCAGATCCTGCGCCGCGTTGGGATCGACCCGGCGGCGGAGGGAGGCGCCATCTCGGAGGAGAACATCCGCCTTCTGATGGATATTGGAGAGGAGCGCGGGGCCATCGATTCCACCGAAAAGGAAATGATCGAAAACGTCTTTGATTTCAACGACCTCACCGCGGAGGATGTGATGATCCACCGCACCGAGATCGTGAGCCTCTGGGTGGAGGACAGCGATGAGGAGATCCTGCGCACCATCGAGGAGAGCGGACTCTCCCGCTTCCCGGTCTACGATGAGGATCTGGACGATGTGATCGGCATTCTGTACAGCCGGGACTATTTCCTCAACAGCCGGAAGGAGCGCCCCCTTCCGCTGCGGGAACTGCTGCGCAAGGCCTATTTTGTGCCCGGCTCTGTGGCGGCAGGCGATCTGTTCCGGGATATGCAGGGCAAGAAGATCCACATGGCCATGGTGGTGGATGAGTACGGCGGAACCTCCGGTCTGATCACCATGGAGGATCTCCTGGAGGAGATCGTGGGCAAGATCTACGACGAATTCGACCCCCAGGACGAGCAGGAGATCATCCGCCTGGAGGAAAATCTGTGGCGGGTGGCCGGCTCGGCCGAGCTGGATGATTTGGCAGAGGCTCTGGGTGTGGAATTCCCGCCGGACGAGGAGTCCGAGACCCTGGGCGGCCTGGTCTTTGCCCAGCTCTCGGTGATCCCGGAGGACGGCAGCTGTCCCGTGGTGGATGCCGTGGGGCTGCGCATTCAGGTGGAGCGGCTCTCGGAGCGCCGGGTGGAGTGGGCCTTGGTCTCCAAACTGCCCGCGCAGGATACCGGGGAAGAGGAAAAATAGGATTTCAGAACGAGCGGGCCCCGGATGTTTTCCACATCCGGGGCCCTTTTGGTGCAGAAGTATTAGTTTTTCAGGCTCTGCATGGGGGCGGGGATACGGCCGCCGCGCGCCACAAAGGCGTGGCTGGAGAAGGGGTGCACCGGCATGACCGGAGCGGAGCCCAGCAGACCGCCAAACTCCACCATGTCGCCCACCTTCCTGCCGGGGGCGGGGATGATGCGCACGGCGGTGGTCTTGGAGTTGACCATGCCGATGGCGGCCTCGTCGGCGATGATGGCGGAAATGGTGTCCGCGCTGGTATCTCCGGGCACGGCGATCATGTCCAGGCCCACCGAGCAGACGCAGGTCATGGCTTCCAGCTTGTCGAGGGTGAGCGCGCCGTTCTGGGCGGCGGCGATCATGCCCTCATCCTCCGACACGGGGATAAAGGCGCCGGACAGGCCGCCCACATGGGAAGAGGCCATGACGCCGCCCTTCTTTACCGCGTCGTTGAGGAGGGCCAGGGCGGCGGTGGTGCCGTGGGTGCCGCAGGCCTCCAGGCCCATCTCCTCCAGAATGCGGGCCACGCTGTCGCCGATGGCGGGGGTGGGCGCCAGGGAGAGGTCTACGATGCCGAAGGGCACGCCCAGACGGCGGCTAGCCTCCTGGGCCACCAGCTGGCCCATGCGGGTGATGCGGAAGGCGGTCTTTTTGATGGTCTCGGCCACCTCGTCAAAGGGCATTCCCTTGACCGACTGGAGGGCGTGATGGACTACGCCGGGACCGGAGACGCCCACGTTGATCACGCAGTCGCCCTCGCCCACGCCGTGGAACGCGCCGGCCATAAAGGGGTTATCCTCGACTGCGTTGCAGAAGACCACCAGCTTGGCGCAGCCGAAACCGGCCTGGCCGGCGGTGAGCTCGGCGCACTCCTTGATGATGCGGCCCATGACGCCCACGGCGTCCATGTTGATGCCCGCCTTGGTGGAACCCACGTTGACCGAGGAGCAGATATACTGCGTGCGGGCCAGGGCCTCGGGGATGGAGGCGATGAGTTTCCGGTCGGCGGGGGTGGCGCCCTTCTGCACCAGGGCGGAGAAGCCGCCGATGAAGTTGACGCCGGTAGCCTTGGCCGCATCGTCCATGGCAACGGCGAAGGGGACGTAGTCCTTGGCCTCGGAGGCCCCGGCCACCAGGGCCATGGGCGTGACCGAGATGCGCTTGTTCACAATGGGAATGCCATACTCCCGCTCAATATCCTCGCCGGTGGAGACGAGACGGTCGGCATAGCGGGTGATCTTATCATAGATCTTCCGGCAGGCGGCTTTGGGATCGGAATCGGCGCAGTCCAGAAGGGAGATCCCCATGGTGATGGTGCGTACGTCCAGGTGCTGCTGGTCGATCATGTGGATGGTGTCCAGGATTTCGTTGGTATTGATCATGTGCCCGGCTCCCTTCTTAAATGCGGTGCATGGCGTTGAAGATATCCTCGCGCTGGATGTGGATGGACAAGTTATGCTCCTTGCCCTGGCCCTCCATCAGAGCGACCAGTTCCGCGAAGGGGAGGCCGATCTGGGCGCAGTCCACCAGCATGACCATGGTGAAATACTCCCGCATGATGGTCTGGCTGATGTCCAGAACGCTGACTTTGTGCTCCGCCAGAAGAGCGGTGACAAAAGACAGGATACCGACGTTATCTTTTCCCAAAACAGTGACAATTGCGCGCATAATTGTTTCCTCCTCAATATCTCACGCGGACTGTGCGTTACTCGATGTTGGATCGCAAGCCTCTGCAAATTCCGCGCTGCCCACGGCCGCCCAGGGTGGGCAAAAGGGCTGTGGTGGAAAAGTGTTCGCCTGTGGCGGCCATTCCCACATGGAAAGGCTTGCGGCAGGATTATTATAGCATAGCATAATTTTGCTTGTAAACTGCATTAGCTGCAAAAAATGTGAAAAACAAGCAAAAATTTGTGCGCACGGAGGAAAACCGTGCGCACCGATCAAGTGTCCTTCTATAAATTACACTTCGGAAATGACCAGAGGGCCGAGCTCCCTGCGGAAGTCGGCGCACTGGGTGTCGCTGCCGTAAAACTCCACGGTGGCGGGCTGATCCCGGTCAATGGAAAACAGACCCATAATGGACTTGGCGTTGACCACATAGCGGCCGGAGCAGACGTCGATCTCACACCCGTGCTGATTGGCCAGATTGCAGAAACGCTTTACGTCGTCCAGTGAAGGCAGATTGATCTGAAAACGACTCACTTGTCTCATCTCCCCATTAAAATTGCGGCGGCGCGGATTTGGACGCCCGCGCCTTTTTTCTTTACGCTGGGGCATCCATGCCGTATAATAAAGCATACGGGAATCCCCGTGTGTGCTGTCGATCCGATATTAGCATATTATACGTACTTTACACCCAAATGACAAGATAAAATATGAAACAATAGAGCGAAGGAGATACCATGAAGATCGCCATTTATACCCTGGGCTGCAAGGTCAACCAGTATGAGACCCAGGCGATGGAGGCCGAGCTCTCCGGCAGAGGACATACCCTGGTGCCCTTTGAGGGACATGCGGACGCCTATATCATCAATACCTGCACCGTCACAGCGGTGAGCGACAAAAAGTCCCGGCAGATCATCCGCCGGGCCCGAAAGGAAAATCCGGACGCCGTGATCGGGGTCTGCGGCTGCTACGCCCAGACCGATCCCGAGGCGGTCCGTGCACTGGAGGTAGACCTGATCTCGGGTACAGCCGGACGCATGGTCTTTCTGGACGATCTGGAGGAGCTGCTGGAGGACCGCCGGGCCGCCCGGATGGCGGGAGAAGAACCCCGGATGACGGTGGACAATGCCCTGCGCCGGCGCGCCTTTGAGGTCCTGCCCGCCGGAGGGCTGGAGGGGCGCACCCGCGCGATGCTGAAAGTAGAGGATGGCTGCGTCAATTTCTGCACCTACTGTATTATTCCCTATGCCCGGGGGCCTATCCGCTCCCTCTCCATCCCGGAGGCGGAGGAACAGTGCCGCCGTCTGGGGAGGGAGGGATACCGGGAGGTGGTGCTCACCGGCATTGAGATCTCCTCCTGGGGAGCCGAGTGGAAGGATGGTCCCACATTCATTGATCTGGTGGAGGCGGTCTGCCGTGCGCTGCCCGGGGGGACGCGGGTGCGTCTGGGCAGTCTGGAGCCTCGCACCATCACAGAGGAATTCTGCCGCCGGGCCGCCGCTCTGCCCAATCTGTGCCCCCATTTCCACCTGTCCATGCAGAGCGGCTGCGACAGCGTGCTCCGGCGGATGAACCGGAAATATGATACCGTACGGTATTATGAGAGCGTACAATTACTCCGGGAATACTTCGACCGCCCCGGCATCACCACCGACCTCATTGTAGGCTTCCCCGGGGAGAGCGAGGAGGAGTTTGCGCAGACCCTGGCCTTTGTGGAGCAGTGCGCCTTCTCCGCCATGCACATCTTCCCCTACTCCCGCCGCGCCGGGACGCCGGCGGCCGCCATGCCAGACCAGGTACCCAATGCGGTCAAGGAGGAGCGGGCCCACCGGGCCGGGGAGCTGGCCCGCCGTTTGGAGGGGGCCTATCTGGAGCAGTGGGTGGGGGAGACCCTCCCTGTGCTCTTTGAGGAGGAGCGGGACGGCCTCTGGCGGGGCCACGCCCCCAACTATGTGGAGGTCCTTGCCCCCGGAGAGGGACTCCATAATGTAGAAAAAGAAGTTAAAATTACGAATTGGAGTGAAAATCATCTGATTGGAGTGGTGTAAAATGAAACGGCGCACCCTGTCTCTCAGCCTGTCCCTTCTGCTGCTGGCCGGATGTACTCCTGCCCCGGAGCCATCCCCGACCCCTGTGCCCACAGTCAGCCAAAGTCCGGAGCCGGTCTCCTTCGACGCGTTTTTAACCGGGGTGAATGAGGCCCGGCGCTCCGCCCTGGAGGGCGGGGAGCCCATGGACATCTCGGCCTGGACATCGGACTTCCGGGAGCAGAACGATACCTTTACCGAGGCCGAGATGGAGCGGCTGCTCACCCCCCACAATCTGGAGAAGGCCCTCACGATGGAGACAGCCCGGGAGGACATCGAGACCTTTTTCACCCTCCTGCGCACCACGTACGGCGCGTATGACTATTTCGGCGGGGATGAGGTGTTTGGCCCGCTGGAGGAACAGGCCATCGCGGCGCTGGAGAGCAGGAAAAAAGAGGGAGACATCCTTTATTCCAAGGAGATCCGGGACATCCTCTATGATACGGTGCGCCCGGTCATCCGGGACGGGCACTTTATGATAGGCAGAAAGCACCTCATCGAAGGAGTCCGGCAGGAGCCCTACTATGTCCCGGACCAGTACATTGCCGACCCGGAGGCGGAGGGACTGGACCCGGCCTATGTGAAGCCCACGATTGGTCCGGACGGCGCCATCACCTACGGCTTTTTTGCTCTGAGCCATGACGGGAGCGATCTGCCCGAGACGCTGGGTGGGTATACCCTGGACTGGCAGCCCTGCGGCATTGCCGAGCTGGAGGAACCGGAGCCCTTTGTGTTTGCTGAGCGGGCGTATGAGGGCCTGCCCATGCTGGTGTCTCGGAAGATGAGCCCTTATGAAACGCTGCCGGAGAGCGAAGCGGAGCTGGAGCGGTTTGCGTCCTGCGGCGGGGAGTATGCCGACGCGCCGGTGCTGCTCTTCGATGTGCGGCGGAATCCCGGCGGAAGCGACCGGTGGATCATGGAATGGTTTGAGGGGTGGACCGGCCAGCCGTGCCGTCCCAGACGGGCTTCGGGACACCGGTACAGCCAGCTCTCCTGTAAGGTGTTCTCCCATTATCCGGAAGAACAGATGGGGACTTGGCGCGTTGTTCAGCGGGATGAGGGGACCTGGGTGCCCCGGGAGGGGATCACCTTCCTGCTCACAGATAAGGGAACGGCCTCTGCCGGCGAGGCGGTGGTGGAATTTCTGCGCTGTGTGGAGAATGTGCTGGTGGTAGGGGCCCCTTCGTCAGGATGCTCGTTGGTATCAAGCAACTGGCATTTCTATCTCCCCAATACCGGGATCGAGGTGTATTTCGGCACCGGGCTGGGCTTCTGTGAAGCGATGGAGAACCGGGACGGCGTGGGATTCCTGCCCGACCTGTGGGTGAACCCCACAGAGGCCCCGGCGGCGGTGGCCCGCCTGTGCGCCTATTACGGATTGAACCCACAGTAAAAAATATCCCGCGGAGCAGGTAAACTCCGCGGGATTATTTTATCCATTCAATACCGTTCCGGCCAGCCCAGCGCCCGGCAGCACACATTGATCCAGTCCACCAGCCGCTCCCGGGGGAGCAGATAGTTGATGAGCAGGGACATGGATACCCCCGCGCCGGTGTCCACCATGCGGTTGAGGGCGTAGCTCACATAGGTGTCCACCGGGGTGTTGAAGAGTACGATGCACAGCACCACGCCGCCGGGCTGCACCGCCCCCACCCAGAAGACCTGGGCGAGAATGATGAGGACCACTACGCCCAGAAAGAGAAGGGGGACCAGCAGGAGACGGCTGCTCCCGTCCGGGACAAAGATGAGGTAGATCCGAAAGAGTCCCATCCCCAGAAAGCCGCCGAGGATGGTGCCGAAGAGGCGGTTCCCGCCGTGCAGCTTGGAATGGTCCATGTTGGCGCCCATACCGAAGATGGCGCCGATGCAGGCAAAGGTGGGGTTCCGGTCGATGAAATAATAGATCAGGGCACACAGCGAGGCGGAGAGGGCGGTCTTGAGATTGCGCAGACCCACGTGGGGAAGCGGGACGGGGGGCTTGTTCATGACAGACACTCCTGTGGAGAACGCGGCGGTTCTCGTATTTTGTTGACGAATCAAGGATACCATAGAACGGAATGAGATTCCAGATTACAGAAGAAAACTATGCAGTTTTCCGGTCTGATTTCTGAAAGAAATTTACAAACCAAATAAAAATGGCAGATAGTGACGGAGTGTTGCAGACTGTGCTATAATAGCGGGAAGTGAGAACGAGGAGGAACACCATGAGCCGAGCCGACGAACTGTTTATCCAAAATTGCAAAGAGATTCTGGCCCACGGAGTCTGGGACACCGACCAGAATGTCCGGCCTCGCTGGGAGGACGGGACGCCAGCCCATACCATCAAAGCGTTCGGGATCGTCAACCGCTATGACCTGCGGGAGGAATTTCCCATCCAGACCATCCGAAAGATGGCCTTCCGCAATGCGCTGGACGAGCTGCTCTGGATCTGGCAAAAAAAAACCAACCGGATCCAGGAGCTGAACAGCCACATCTGGGACGCCTGGGCGGATGAAAACGGCTCGATCGGGAAGGCCTACGGCTATCAGCTGGGGGTGAAGCACCGCTATCCCGAGGGGGAGTTCGACCAGGTGGACCGGGTGCTCTACGACCTGAAGCACAATCCGGCCTCCCGGAGGATTCTGACCAGCCTCTACAACCACGCGGACCTGCATGAGATGCGCCTGTATCCCTGTGCCTGGTCCGTGACCTTCAATGTGAGCGGGCGCACCCTCAATGCCATTCTGAACCAGCGCAGCCAGGACATGCTCACCGCCAACGGCTGGAATGTGATGCAGTATGCCGCGCTGGTCCACATACTGGCCCAGGTGTCCGGCCTGGAGGCGGGGGAACTCATCCATGTGATCGCGGACGCCCACATCTATGACCGGCACGTGCCCCTTGTGGAGGCGCTGGTGGAGCGAAAACCCTATGACGCCCCCACACTGTGGATCGACCCGGCGGTGGAGGATTTTTATGCCTTTACGCCCGAGAGCCTGCGGCTGGAGGGGTACCGGGCTCATCCGCTGGCCGGGAAGATCCCGGTGGCGGTATAACCAATCGAAAAGAAGAAAGCGGGGAGAGCGATGTACGCCATTGCAGCAGTGGACGAAAACTGGGGGATCGGCCGGGACGGGGACCAGCTGGTCTACCTCTCGGAGGACCTCAAGCGCTTCAAGGCCCTGACGCTGGGCCACGCGGTGATCCTGGGCCGCAAGACCCTGGCCACCTTTCCGGGCGGGAGGCCCCTGCCCGGGCGGCGGAACCTGATCCTCTCCCGGAACGAGGGATTTTGCTGTGAGGGAGCGGAGGTTTTTTCCAGCCTGGACGCCCTGTGCGCCACCGCGCCGGAGGATGCCTTTGTCATCGGCGGGGGTAGCGTGTACCGCGCCCTGCTGGAGAAATGCAGCGCCGTCTATGTGACGAAGATCCAGGCGGCCTTTCCCGCGGATACCTTTTTCCCAGATCTGGACCGCCTGCCCGAGTGGTATGCGGCGGAGGAGGGCGAAGCGCTGGAACAGGACGGCATCCGCTACCGCTATGTGACCTATCGGAGGCGATGAGCATGTATCTGGATGATATCCGCGCCTACCACCCGGAAAATGCCCAGGAGGAGGCTGACCAGCGTATGATGCTGGAGTATGCCGGGCTCTTTCCCGGGCGGCTTCTGACCCGGGAAAATGAGGTGGCGCATATTACGAGTTCCGGCTTTGTGGTCAACGCCGACGGTTCCAAAGTCCTGATGGCCCACCACAATATTTTCCGGGTCTGGGCCTGGACCGGCGGCCATGCCAACGGGGAGGAGGATCTGCTCTCCGTGGCCCTGCGGGAGGCCCGGGAGGAGACCGGCGTGACCCATGTGCTCCCCCTCTCCTCCGACATCATGTCCCTGGATATCCTGCCGGTGTGGGGGCATATGAAGCGCGGCCGGTATGTGCCCGCCCACCAGCACCTCAATGTGACCTATCTGCTGGTGGCGGACGATGGGGACGCCCTCACGGTCCGGGAGGGCGAAAATACCCGGGTGGGCTGGCTTCCGGCAAAAGACCTGCTCTCCTATACCAATGAGTGGCAGATGGACGGGGTGTATACCAAGCTCCTCCGGCGGGCGCAGGCCCTTCTGGCGCGGTAAGGTGCAGGGAAAATGGATTGTCTTTTTCCACAAAATAGACTAGGAATAGACCGGGCAGTAGTGTATAATATGGACAGCTCCCATGTCTGCAAAGGAGGCAATCTGATATGATTCAACTTGATGTGTCCAACGCCGTCGGCTTTCTTCCGGAGGACTGGCTGACATCCCGCACTGAGCGGCTGGAGCAGGCCCGCGCCTGGCTGGAGGACGGCAGCGGCGCCGGCGGCTCGTTTACCGGATGGGTCCACCTGCCCCGGGATTACGATAAAGCGGAGTTTGCCCGCATCCGCCGCGCGGCGGAAAAGATCCGGTCCGACTCTCAGGCCCTGGTGGTGGTGGGGATCGGCGGTTCTTACTTAGGAGCCCGCGCGGTGATCGAGCTGCTCAAATCGCCCAATTACAACCTGAAGAAAAAGGACACGCCAGATATCTTCTTTGCGGGAAACGGACTGTCCGCCGACGCGCTGCTGGAGATCATCGACCTGGTCAAGGACCGGGATTTTTCCGTCAATGTGATCTCCAAGTCGGGCACTACCACCGAACCCGCCGTGGCCTTCCGGATCTTTAAGAATCTGCTGGAGGAGAAATACGGGAGGGAAGAGGCCCGCCGGCGCATCTATGCGACCACGGATGCTCATAAGGGGGCGCTCAAGGGGCTGGCCGATGCGGAGGGATATGAGACCTTTGTGGTGCCCGATGCAGTGGGAGGACGCTACTCGGTCCTCACCGCCGTGGGCCTTCTGCCCATCGCGGCGGCCGGGATCGGTCCGGACAAGCTGATGGAGGGCGCGGCCCGGGCGATGGAGGCCCTCTCCGCACCGGGGATGGACAACCCGGCCTGGCAGTATGCGGCGGCCCGCCATGCCCTGTACACCCTGGGCAAGCGTGCCGAGATCCTGGTGGGATACGAACCCGCCTTCCGCTTTTTCGCCGAGTGGTGGAAGCAGCTCTACGGCGAGAGCGAGGGGAAGGACGGCAAGGGACTCCTCCCCGCCAGTGTGGAGTTTACGGCCGACCTCCACTCCATGGGACAGTATATCCAGCAGGGAGAGCGGCTGATGTTTGAGAGCGTGGTCCGCTTTGCCGAGTCGCTGGGGAACGTTGTGATCCCCCATGACCCGGACAATGTGGACGGCCTGAACTTCCTGGCGGGCAAGCCGCTGTCCTTTGTGGCGGAGCAGGCCATGCGGGGGACCCTCCTGGCCCACGCAGACGGAGGCGTGCCCAATCTGGTCATCCGGGCCGCCCGCCGGGACGAGCGTACGGTGGGGGAACTGATCTATTTCTTTGAGTATGCCTGCGGCCTGTCCGGCTATCTGCTGGGGGTCAATCCCTTCGACCAGCCGGGCGTGGAGGCCTATAAGAAGAATATGTACGCCCTCCTGGGCAAACCGGGCTATGAGGCCCACAAGGCGGAGCTGGAGGCACGGCTCGGCCATTAAGGGCGTCCTTAGACCGGAAAGAGACCGCTGTGGTAATAAGTACTCAAAGCAGGCGGGACCTCTCGTTGAATTTTAAGCAAAGTTCTGTAAATCGGTTGCAATCTAAGCTTTGATATGGTAACATGATACAAAGACCGGGGGAGTCCCGGTGGACAAATAAGGAGTGATAATTATGGTGAGAGTGATCATGGGTGTCAAGGGCACCGGTAAGACCAAGCAGATGATCGACCTCATTAATTCTGCCGTTCACAGCGAGCACGGCAATGTGGTATGCATTGAGCGCGGCGGTAAACTGACATATGACATCCATTCCAAGATTCGTCTGGTGGAGTCCAGCAATTATGACATGGGCACCTTCGAGTTCATGAAGGGCTTCATCAGCGGTCTGTATGCCGGCAACTATGATATTACCCACGTGTTCATCGACAGCCTGTGCAGAATCATCCCCTCCGAGCCCGACTCCC
>ENA-UERZ01001144-UERZ01001144.1-human-gut-metagenome-genome-assembly--contig:-NODE-1144-length-21316-cov-5.949103_pt1 | contig 21316 bp, 30 predicted proteins | sample MGYA00242997_ERZ507998 | MGnify/ENA primary metagenome ERZ507998 (study PRJEB26167, sample SAMN06115470) | human gut metagenome | host: Homo sapiens | place: China:Henan | collected 2016-06-23... | reverse complement strand
CTGGTGAAAATAAAATAGTCCCCAGATGGGGTACCGCAGTGGAGAGACGGGAGGCCGTCTTGTCCCTGCGCGGAGAACGCAGCCGTAACACTGGTAGAGATACCATGTGGACGGCTGATTTTATTTTTTAGGAGGGTTTTTGGATGATTACCAAGTACTACATGCCGGTGGATATCCACTTTGAGATCGGGTGCCTGAAAGAACTGGGCGGCTTTCTGAGCCCCTCGGACCGGGTGCTGCTGATCACGGACCCGGGCCTCCGGGCGGTTGGCCTGGTGGAGCGGGTAGAAGGGGTCATCTCCCCTACGGGAGCGGACCACCTGGTGTACGACGCGGTCTCCCCCAACCCGGACGCCCCGCTGGTAGAGCGGGCTATGGAGACGGTGCGGGACTACCGGCCCACAAAAGTGGTAGCTCTGGGAGGCGGTTCCTCCATCGATACAGCCAAGGTCCTGGCCGCGCTGGCCACCAACGGGGGCCCCCTGGTGGAGTATCAGTGGAATGGAAAGCCCTTTGCCCAGCCTCCTTTGCCCCTGATCGCCATCCCCACCACGGCTGGTACCGGCAGCGAAGTGACCATGTGCGCCGTTATTGTGGACCGCAACTGCAAGAAGGGGATCAACAGCCCAGCCCTTTTTCCGGCCGTGGCCCTGGTGGATGCCGAGATGATGGCCAGCCTGCCCCTCTATCTGACCGCCACCACCGGTATGGACGCCCTCTCCCACGCGGTGGAGGCCTATGTGGGCAAGGGGGCCAATCCCATCACCGACGCCATGGCCCGGGAGGCCATCCAACGGATCGGCGGGGCGCTCTGGCGGGTGTGCGCCGACGGAAAGGATCTGGAGGCCAGAAGGGACATGGCTATGGGCAGCGTGCTGGCCGGTGTGGCCATGGATCAGGCGGGCCTGGGCCTGGTCCACTCCCTGTCCAGCCCCCTGTGCACCTTTTTCCACATGGCCCACGGCGAGGCCAACGCCGTGCTGCTGAAATACTGCATGGACTTCAATCTGATGGCGCGGCCCGAGCGTTTTGCCCACATTGCCGCCCTTTTGGGGGAGAATACCGCCGGACTGAGCACTTTCCAGGCGGCACAGGCCTCGGTACGCGCGGTGGAGCGGCTCTTTGATGCGACCGGCGTGCGGGTGCCCTTTGCCTCCTTCGGCATGAAGGAGAGCGACGCCGAACTGGTGGCACAGAACCTCCCCGGCTTCCTGCTGGCCAACAACCCCCGCGCCATCAGCCAGAAGCAGTGCGAGAAGCTCTATCTGGAGATCCTGGCCGATCAGACCCGCTGAGAGATGAGAGGAGGACATTCGATGCAAGTGCGTACCTATCGGAACCTGGTGGACGGCGTTTGGCAGGAGGCTGCCGGTGGAAAGACCATGGAGATCTTCTGTCCCTGTGATGGAGAATTGGTCTCCCGGGTGCCGGACTCGGAGCGGGAGGATGTGGACCGGGCGGTAGCAGCGGCCCGGCGGGCCTTTGAGGAGGAGAACTGGGCCTTTAATCCCCGGCTCCGTTCCCAGTGCCTGAGCGCGTGGGGCGCGGCTATGCGCGCCAATCTGGAGGAGCTGGCCGCACGGCTGGCACTGGAGACAGGAAAGCCCATCAACGAGGCTCGCTTTGAGCTTAACAGCTCCATTGGCTATGTGGAATACTATGCTGCCGCGGCCCGGACCCTCTACGGAACGAGCACCGCGGTGGAGCCGGGGCTGCTCTCGGTGCTGGCCCGGGAGCCGGTGGGCGTGGTGGCGGTCATTACCCCCTGGAACTACCCGGTAACGCTGCTCATGCGGGACATGGCCCCGGCGCTGGCGGCCGGCTGCACCTGCGTGCTGAAGCCGGCGGCTCAGACCACCGGATGCACCCTGGCGGTCCTGGAGCTGCTGGATCAGATCCCGGCCTTCCCAAAGGGCGTGGTCAACGCCGTGTCCGGCCGGGGCGGAACGGCCGGTCAGGCCCTGGCCGAGCATCCGGGAGTGGACATGATCTCCCTCACCGGAGGACTGGAGACCGGGCAGGCCATTATGCGCACGGCCGCCGACACCATGAAGAAGGTCTCCCTGGAATTGGGCGGCAAGTCCCCCAACATTATTTTTGCCGACGCCGATTTGGATAAGGCCCTTCCCTTTGCCCTCAAGGCTATCTTCACCAACGCCGGGCAGCTGTGCACAGTGGGCTCCCGCCTCGTGCTGGAGGAGCCGCTGGCGGATACCTTCCTGCCCCGCCTGAAGGAGGAGGCGGAGAAGCTCCGCCCGGGTTACTGCATGGAGGAGGAGACCACCCTGGGACCGGTGATCTCCCAGACCCAGATGGATGCCATTTTGGGGTATATCGAGGAGGGGAAGTCCTGCTCCCAGCTCATCACCGGCGGATACCGGCTGACAGAGGGGGGGCTGGACAAGGGGTCCTACCTGGCACCCACCATTTTCCTCAATCCGCCGATGGATGCCAGCATAGTCCAGAAGGAGATCTTTGGGCCGGTGCTGGTAGTGCAGACGTTCAAGACCAAGGAAGAAGCGCTGGCCATTGCAAACGGAACAGACTACGGGCTGGCCTCTGCCGTGTGGAGCCGGGACATCGACAAGGCCATGTGGGTGGCGCGCCGCCTGCGGGCTGGTTCGGCCTGGGTCAACTGCTACAATAAGCTCTTGCCCGAGTGCGAGACAGGCGGGTACAAACAGAGCGGCATGGACCGGGCGGGCGGCGCTGAGGGCATGCTGAAGTATACAGAAGTCAAACACCTGTGCGTGGATTTTGGGATCTGAGCTGTGTCCTGTGGCGGCAATGCCGGAACAGGGAGAGCGGTATGCCTGTGAAGAGCGGGCATACCGCTCTTTTTTTCTTTTTTTCCGGATAGGTGTACGCAAACGTGCAACATTGGCCCCTGGGGCTCCAAGGGTGAGAAGGAGGAGAGAACACGGAGATGGAACGAGGACGGAAGGAGAAAAAGGAAGTCCTGGAGCAGATGCGCCGGATCGTGCGCAGCCGGCCCAATGACGCCGTCAAGCTGGCCTTCCTGGACAAAGAACAGATAGAGGAGATCGACAGGATGGATCTCTTCCTGCTCTCGGAGCTGAAACGGAGCGGGAACGGCGGCGTGGAGGTCAAACTCAGCGATCCGCTTCAGACCATGGAACGGCTCCTGGCGGTCCTGCGGGAAGGAGAGACCAGCCCCGCGGAGTCCTTCTACCAGGCTTTGGAGAGCGGAGCGGGAGGGAATGATGCGGTTTGAGACCTTTTCCCCGAAACAGCGGACGGTGTTGACCTGGTGGTGTCCCTCCTCTCCCTGGGTGGAACGGGAGGCTATCCTCTGTGACGGCGCGGTGCGCAGCGGAAAGACCCTGTGCTGCGGGCTTTCCTTTTTCTGCTGGGCCATGGGCAACTTCCACCACAGACAGTTTGCGCTGTGCGGCAAAACCGTGGGCGCTCTGCGCCGCAATCTGGTGGGGGAACTGCTGCCCATACTGCGGGAATTGGGCTTCCACTGTGAGGAGCGGGTGAGCCGCAATGAGATCACCGTGCGCTTTGGAGGAAGGGAGAACCGTTTCTCCCTCTTCGGGGGAAAGGACGAGGGGAGCGCCGCCCTCATCCAGGGCATCACCCTGGCGGGGGTGCTGCTGGATGAGGTGACCCTCATGCCCCGCTCCTTTGTGGAGCAGGCCTGCGCCCGCTGTTCCGTGACCGGGAGCCGGCTGTGGTTCAACTGCAACCCGGAGGGGCCGGAACACTGGTTTTACCGGGAGTGGATCCGCAGGGCCGAGGAGCGCAGGGCCCTCCACCTTCACTTCACCATGGCGGATAACCCGTCCCTCTCCCCCGAGATCCGGGCGCGCTATGAGCGGCTGTACAGCGGCGCCTTTTACCGCCGTTTTGTCCTGGGGGAGTGGGCGGCCGCCGAGGGAAGGGTATACGACTTTTTTGACGAGAGCTATATCCGCGCTCCGCCGGAGGGGGAGATGGAGGAATGGCGCATCTCCTGTGACTACGGCACGGTCAATCCCGCCTCCTTTGGCCTGTGGGGCCGGAAGGACGGGGTGTGGTACCGGGTGGAGGAGTACTACTATGACTCCCGCCGGAAGGGACGGCAGAAAACTGACGGGGAGTACGCCAGGGATCTGGAGCGGCTGGCCGGAGGAAGGGAGATCGCCTGCGTTGTGGTGGACCCCTCGGCGGCCAGTTTTCTGGAGACTCTGCGCCGGGCGGGCTGGCGGGTGGTCAAGGCGGAGAACGACGTGCTGTGGGGCATCCGGGTCACCGCCGAACTGCTGCGCAGCGGACGGCTGGTGATCACACCCGCATGCCGGGACAGCATCCGGGAGTTTTCTCTCTACTGCTGGGACCGGCGGGGGACGGAGGACAGGGTGCGCAAGGAATTTGACCATGCCATGGACGACATCCGTTATTTCGCGGCCCTGGTCAAACGCCGGGAACAGGAGGGATGCCTGAGCGGCGGCTTTGTGGAGCGGAGGGTATTTTAATTGACAGGAGGAATCAGCATGGGCTGGCTGGACAGGCGCCGGAGACCGGCGCAGGCTGCGCCGCAGATACAGCTGCGGCAGCCGGAAAAACATCCCTTTGGGGCGTGGGACGGGTACGTGCCGCTGCACGGCGGAGAGACCGCACTGTACCGCAGCATCCGGGAGGCGGTCCCCATCGTGGACGCCGCCATTTTGAAGCTCATCCGCCTGGTGGGAGGTGCGGAGGTGGAGGCGGCAGACCCGGCGGCCCGGGCGGGCCTGCGGCGCTTTCTCAACCAGGTCCCAACCGGACGGGGACAGCGGGGACTGGAGTCCTTTCTGGACTGCTATCTGGACTCCCTCCTCACCTGCGGCCGGGCGGTGGGAGAGGTGGTGCTGGACCGGAAGCACCGGGAGGTGGCCGCCCTGCTGTGCGCCAATGTGGCCGACATCGAGATTCGGGAGGGGGAGAGTCCCATGGACTTTGCCCTGTGTGTCCGGCAGGGCGGGGGAGAGCCGGTGGAGCTGCCCCGGCAGGATCTGCTCCTCTTCACCCCCTTTCAGCCGGAGACGGACAGTCCCTACGGGGTGTCTCTGCTGCGCTCCATGCCCTTCCTCACGGGCATTCTGCTCAAGATCTACCAGGCCATCGGCATGAACTGGGAGCGGATGGGCAATGTCCGCTTCGCGGTGGTCTACAAGCCGGGGAGCGACGGCATGGAGCGGGCCTACGCCCAGGAGCGGGGCGCGCAGATTGCCCGGGAGTGGTCGGCTGCCATGCAGGAGGGCAAGCAGGGCAGCATCCGGGACTTCGTGGCTGTGGGCGATGTGGACATCAAAGTGATCGGCGCGGACAACCAGGTCCTGGACAGCGAGGTGCCCGTGCGGCAGATCCTGGAGGAGCTGGTGGCCCGCACCGGCATCCCGCCCTTTCTGCTGGGGCTGAGCTGGTCCTCCACCGAGCGGATGAGCACCCAGCAGGCCGATATGATGACCAGTGAGATCACCGCCATCCGCCGCTCCCTCACCCCGGTGGTGGAGCGGATCTGCGAGATCTGGCTGCGGGTCCACGGGTATGAGACTGGCGTGGAGGTCACATGGGACAACATCAACCTCCAGGATCTGGTGGAAGAGGCCCGGGCGGAGCTCTACCGGCAGCAGAGCGAGAAGCTCCGTCTGGAGATGGAACAGGCCGGTGCGCAAGACCGGCAGAGAAAGGAAGGAGAACCATGAAGCTATCCAAAAGGGCGCAGGTAAAGGAAGGGGTGGACCTCTCAGAAGAGGATCTGGCCCTCATCCATGCCCAGAGCCGCAGTCCGCTGACGGCAGAGGAGATCTACCCCTTCGCGGTGCGCCTGTGCGACAACCGGGTGGACCGGGACGGGGAGCGCTTCCCCCGGCAGACACTGGAGGAGCTGGCCCCCCTCTTCGTGGGCAAGTGCGGCATCTTTGACCACCGGTGGAGCGCCCGGGAACAGGTGGCCCGCATCTACCGCACCGAGGTGGTGGACGAGGAGGGCACGGCCGAGGGCGGCGAGGGCCACTGCTACCTGAAGGGCTATGCCTACATGATGTGCACCGAGAGCAACAAGGATCTCATTGCCGAGATCGAGGGGGGCATCAAGCGGGAGGTGTCGGTGGGGTGCAGCGTGGCGCGCCGGGTGTGCTCCATCTGCGGCGCCGATCTGGAGGACCGGAGCCGCTGCACCCACGTGAAGGGAGAGGAGTACCACGGACAGCGCTGCTGGGCCGAGCTCCTCCAGGCCACCGACGCCTACGAGTGGTCCTTTGTGGCGGTGCCCGCCCAGGAGCGGGCGGGGGTCATCAAAGGCCTCTCTCCCACCCTGAAGGATCTGGTACAGTCCCATCCGGAGTGCCGCTCCGAGCTGGAACGCCTGGAGCAGGAGGCCGCCCGGGGACGGCGCTATCTCTCCGCCCTGCGGGAGGAGGTGGCCCGCCTGGGTGGAATGGCCGAGCCGGGCCTGCGGCAGAAAACCCTCCGCTCCATTGTGGACAGGCTGGAGGAGGAAGAGCTGACCGCCCTCAAGCGCCTCTATGAGGCCAGAGTGGAAGAGACATATCCCGAGGGAAGCCAGCTGAGCTACGCCTCCTCCCGTTCCGGGAGGGAGGGCGGAGACGAGGTCTTCCGAATTTAAGCAGACATGCCCCCATCCGGGGGCAGAGAAAGGAGAAAACGAGATGAAACAGGTATCCTTTGAGGGCATCGGCCAGGTGCTGGCCACCTTTCAGGCCGGCGAGGGCGTTGTGGAGGGGCACACCGTCCGGGTCAGCGGAAACGGAATGGTGGAGCCCTGCACCGATGGCAGCACCGTGGACGGCGTGGCCGTGGCAGTGAAAAACGGCTGCGCCGCGGTTCAGGTACGGGGCTTTGCCACCGTCAAAGCCACTGGCGTGACTGCCGGGCGGGTCAAGCTCTCGGCTGATGCAAGCGGCGGCATGAAGGCAGATGAAGAGGGGGGCGCCCCCTATCTGGTCGCTGAGGCCGACACCACAGCGGGCACCATCGCGGTGCTCCTCTAAGCAGAAAGAAAGGATGGGATGAATCATGGGTCGTCAGTATGACAATCTGAGACTGGAAAAGGGTATGTATCGGGAGGCGGGGCGCTCCTTTGCCCAGGTGCTGGAGCAGGAGGACCCCTCCGAACAGTACAAGGGCACCGCGCTGGAGGGCCTGGACGCCTACCAGCGGCAGCTCAAGCGCTTCGACATCAAGGTAAAGGGACCGGCCAGCGATGCAGTGGAAAAATTCTTCGCCACCTCTCAGTCGGCGGTGCTCCTCCCCGAGTACATCGCCCGCTCGGTGCGGCAGGGCATGGAGGAGAGCAATCTCCTGCCCGGCATCACCGCGGCGGTCACCCGCTTTGAGGGGATGGACTACCGTTCCATCGCCTCGGTCCCCCAGGAGAAGGACAAGGAGCTGCGCCACGTGGCCGAGGGCGCCGAGATCCCCCAGACCGAGGTGCGCACCCAGGAGAATCTGGTGCGCCTGCACAAGCGGGGCAGAATGCTGGTGGCCTCCTACGAGGCGGTGCGCTATCAGAAGCTGGACCTGTTTTCCGTGACCCTGCGCCAGATCGGCGCACATATCAACCGGATGCATCTGGAGGACGCCATCGACGTGCTCCTCCACGGGGACGGAAACGACAACCCCGCCCAGTCCTTCGCGGTAGGCACTTCTCCCATCGGCGGCTCCAAGGGCGCCCTGACCTACAACGATCTGGTGGATTTCTGGGCCCAGTTCGACCCCTATGAGATGAATACACTGCTGGTCTCCAGCGATGTGATGCTCAAAATGCTCAAGCTGGAGGAGTTCCAGAACCCCCTGACCGGCCTCAACTTCCAGGGCACCGGCAAGCTGGTCAGCCCCCTTGGGGCCAATCTGCTGCGCACCTCCGCCCTGGAGAGCGGCCATATCATCGGTCTGGATAAAAATTACGCCCTGGAGATGGTGCAGGGCAGCGATGTGATGGTGGAGTACGACAAGCTCATCGACCGCCAGCTGGAGCGGGCCGCCATCACCAGCATCAGCGGATTTGCCAAGCTCTTTGCGGGCGCGGCCAAGGTGCTGACCGTATAAGAGACCGGAGAAGGGGGAGAGACGGGATGGAAGAGGAGATCTTTCAGCTGGCCCGGCAGCTGGGCGAGGTGAGCGAGGGAGAGGAAGAGACCCTGCGCGCCCTGTGTGCCGGGGCGGAAGAGGAACTGCGGCCGCGGCTGCGGCCAGGGTACACTCCGGAGACCTGCGGAAAGTGCTTTCCGCTGGCGGCGGCATGGCTGGCACTGGCGGGACTGGAGGGCCTGCGGGGCGGTGGAACCGACTTTTCCGCCGGAGACGTGCGCATTTCCACCCAAGGCGGCGAGGGGAGCGGGTGGTACTATGCCCAGGCCCAGCGCACCCTGAGCCCCTATCTGGAGGACGACGGGTTCTGCTTCCGGGGGGTGAGAGGATGAGAAGAAATCTTCTGCCTGGCCTCCTGCGGCGGTATGGCCGTCCGGTCGCGCTGGAGGACGGGCGCACCGGAATGGCCTTTGTGCAGCCCATTCTGGAGCGGAGCGAGCGCTCCGATCAGGTCCTCCCCACCCCGCTGGGGCGCAGGCGGGCCGACCGCTTCCTCTACCTGGGGGCGGCCGAGCTCCCCCTGCGCTGGGGGGATCGGCTGCGGTGCGGAGAGGAATGCTACCGGGTCTGCTCCGCCCAGGCTGTCTATGTGGGCGGAGCGGTCTCCCACTGGTGGGGGATGCTCCGCCCGGAGGAGGGGTGAAGCAATGACGGCATTGGATACCATCCGGGAGGCCATGACCCGCTATTTGAATGAAAACGGCGTAGCCGCCGTCACCGCTTGGCCCGAGGAAAACCGGGCGCGCCCCCAAGGGGCGGTGGCGGCGGTCTCCCTCCGGGGATGTGAGGGGGAAAACGCCGGGTTTCAGAATTACCTGGGGGAGCGCTATAACCAGGAGAGGGGCCGGTGGGAGGAGCTCTACGGCAGGCGGGTCACCTTGACTTTTGGGCTGGACCTCTACGCCGGTACCGGCGGGACGGAGGGCGAGAGACAGGTGCGCGCCGCCTTTGACCGTATGGCTGAGGCCCTCCACCAGGGAGGGCCGGATGGATTGAAGATCAAGAGTCTCTCCTGCGGAGAGACCGACTACGACAGGACGGTGGAGCGCTACCGCTGCCCGGCGGAGGCGGTGTGCGAGGCCTTTCTCTATGCCGTGGCGGACGAGGGCGGGACCTTCCTGGAATTTGAGGTGAAAGGAGCGGCACAGTTTTGAACCAGATCACAAATCATGAGCGCCCGGGAGTCTACTCCGCCTATGAGGCCTCCACGCTGGTCAGCGCCAGCCGGAGAGGGGGCGCGGTGGGTATCGCCGCCCAGAGCGGCAGTGAGCACAAGAACACCCTCTACCGGCTCAGCCGGTATGAGGAGGCGGTGAGTACCTTTGGAGAGGGGGATACCCTGACGGGACTCGTTCGCCTGCTCTTTCAGAACGGCGCGTCGGCAGTCTATGCCGTGGCGGTGGGGGAGGAGGGCTATGACACCGCTTTCTCCCTGCTGGAACAGGCCGAGGGACTGACGGCGGTGGTGTGCGACAGTACGGATTTGAGTGTGCAGCAGGCCCTGCGCCAGAGCGTATTGGACGCCTCGGCCGCCCGGCGGGAGCGCATTGCCGTCGTCAGCGGCGGAGCGGAGAGCGTCAGCGAGCTGACCGAGCGGGCCAAAGCCCTCAACTGCGAACGGGTCGTGCTGGCGGCCCCCGCGCTCTCCGAGGGAAAGGGCGCGGAGCTGGCCGCCGCTGTGGCGGGGGCCATTGCGGGGGAGACCGATCCCGCCGTGCCCCTGGGCGGCGCGGAGTTGACCGGAGTGGGCGGCCTGAGCGCCGCATACGGGGACAGTGAGATCGACCTGCTGGTGCGGGGCGGCGTCACCCCGGTGGAAGAGGTGGGGGGCGTTTGCTCCGTAGTGCGCGGGGTCACCACCCGCACCACCACCGGAGAGGCCCCCGACAGCACTTGGCGGGAGCTGACCACCATCCGCATCGTGGACGATGTGATCCCCGCCGTACGCAACGCCCTGCGCACCAAGTTCCGGCGGGCCAAAAACACGGAGCAGAGCCGGGGGGCCATCCGCTCCCAGGTGGTGCTGGAACTGGAGAACAAGCGCAGCCGGGAGATCATCACCGACTACGGCGAGGTATTGGCCCGGGCGGATGAGGAGAACCCCAGCGTGTGTGTGGTGGAATTCTCCTTTACTGTGGCTCACGGCCTCAACCAGATCTGGCTGAGCGCCCATATTACCGTGTAAGAAAGGAGGAGGAGCAATGAAGGCAGCAGGATTTCCCACCAGCAGCGACATCTACCTGGAGGTGGACGGCAAAAAAGTGGCGGTGGTACAGAGCTATGCCGCCAAGAGCAGCAAGGCCAGCCAGAGTGTGGAGGCCTTCGGCGAGGACCAGCCGGTGGCGGCCATCCCGGGCCAGCGCACCCATGTGATCGAGCTGACCCGGCTCTATGCCACCGACGAGGCCATCCGGGACGGCATCGATTTCCACACCCTGGAGGATTTCAGCCTGGTCATCTGTAAGCCGGACCGGAAGATCCTCTATTCGGGATGTCAGTGGAGCAGCATCCAGGAGAGCGGCGCGCTGGGCGCTATGGTGGTGGAGAAAATCACCGTGGTAGCGGCCAAGCGCATGGAGACTGCCGTATGAGCGGCCTGTGGAAGCTCCTGGGCGCCGGAGCCAGGCGGCTGGAGGCGGAGGGGGGCTATACCCTGCGCCTCCTCTCCGCCCGGGAGACCCTGGAGGCGGAGAGGGAGAGCGGGGAGCTGGCAAAAAATGGCCGGGAGAAAGCCCTGTGCGCCAACGCATGTCTCCTGGCCCGGGCCCTGGAGAAAGACGGCGTCCCCGTCTTTTCGGACGGAGGAGCGGTGTTGGAGGGGCTGAGCGCCCGGAAGATCGGAGACCTGGCCCGCCGGTGGTCGGAATTTGACCGGGCGGAAAATCCCTCCGTCCGGGAGGAAGAGAGGGCCGCTGCCCTAAAAAAAGCCTGGAGCACGCGCCGGAAGAACGGCTGCGCTGGCGTGTGCTCAAGACCTTCGGCGTGCTGCCCTGTGAGGAGCGGGCCGCAGCCATGCTGGAGCGGGATTACCTCTGGTGCGCCCTCCACCTGATGCTGGACGACGAGGAGGAGCTCGCCCGGCTCTGCCCCACCTGCCGCACTCAGGCCCAGGAGGGCCGCTGCCCCGCCTGCGGAGAGCCAACAGGACTCTGGGAGGAGAGCCATAATGCGGCCTTCGATCCCGAGCGCTTTGCGGCCCTGAGCCGGGGGGTGAGGCCATGACCAACTATCTGGACATTCTGCTGGAGGAACAGATCTGGGAGGACGAGGAGGAGCGTACATCCCTGCAACTTCCACCGGAGTGGGGCGCGGTGTGGAAAAAAAGAAGGGCGGGGCCGGCCAAAGAGCAGGAAAAAAGAGCAGCTGAGACGGAAACGCCCAACGTGTGGACTGAGAAAGCGGAGCCGACTGTCCGGGGAGGGCTCCCTGGGGATGGGGAGAGGAGAAGCGCCCATGCCGCAGCGGAAAAAGGGCTTCAGAAGCGCACTGCCACGTGGGGAGAAGAACTCCTGAAAGGAGAGGCTCAGCCGGACGAGAGTCTGTGGGAGTCCATCCGGCGGGGAAGGATATCCGCGCTCTCCCCGTGGCCGCAGTCCCGGTACGGCACGGCGGGGGGCGCCGTGGAGCGCGGGCTCTATCCCAGGATGAAGATGGGACAGGCGGCGGTGGCCTATGCCCGTCAGAGGGGAAACCCGGGCGGGACGCGGTTGAGCCAAATTGAGCCGGAGGAGGGAACTGCCGCCCTTCCGGTGGGAGCGCTGGACCGGCTGGTGGAGCGGGACGCCCGGCGCTATGACGGGACCCATCCACTCTACTGAACGGAGAGAAGGAGGAAGGATCATGCTGAGCGCCATGCGCTACAAAGAATTTACCTGGCCCCACAATCCCAGGACTTATACCATTGAATACCAGCGGAGCATGGCGGTGAACAAAGTGCCCTTCGGGCGCTATCACCTCCAGGATCTGGGGCCCACCCGGCGGGTGATGCGGGGAGAAGGGGAGTTCGTGGGAGAGGACGCCTATGCCCAGTTCCAAAAATTGGCCTCCGTCTTTTACCGGGAGGGGCCGGGAATGCTGGTCCACCCGGTATGGCAGTGCGCGAAGGCTTATTTTGTGGAGCTCTCCCTCCGGCAGGAGCCCCGCAGAGACTATGTGAGCTATACCTTTACCTTCTGGGAGACCTTTGAGGAGGATGACAAGGGCATCACCACGGCCGGGACGGGAAGCGACCCTTTGAGCAGCCAGGGAAGTACCGGAACGGGGGAGACCTGGCACACGGTGCAGCGGAGCGAGAGCCTTTGGAGCATTGCCCGGGCCTATGACATATCCCTTACCGACCTCATCGCGCGCAATCCCCAGATCAAAAACCCCAATTATATCCGGGTGGGAGAGAAGGTGCGGGTTTCCTGATGGAGTGTTGGATCGAGACCTGGGATGGCCGGCAGGAAAAGCTGCCACAGGCGCTGGAGTGGACCTTCTCCTATGGCGTTGGGACCCCCTGCGACAGCTTTACCCTCCGGTGTGCCTGGGGGGAGAGCCGAAGCGCGCTCTGGGGAGAGGGCGTCGCCTTTTGGGCCGAAGAGGGGGGAGCGCGCCTCTTTACCGGGCGGCTGGACGAGGTGGAGACCAGCTGGGACGCCAGGGGCGGCCTCCTTACCCTCTGCGGACGGGGCATGGCCGCCCTGCTGCTGGATAATGAGACGGTAGGAGCCCAGTACCAGGCCGCCGCCTGGGAGGACATCCGGCGGGGCTATGTGGAGCCCTATGGCATCCGCTGCGCAGGCGGAGAGGGGCTGCACGCGGTGGCCGGATTTACGGTAGAAAACGGCGCCAGCGCCTGGGCGGCGGTGGAGGCCTTTGCCCATCGCTGCAACGGGGTGGAGCCCTGGTTTGACCGGCAGGGGGTCCTCCGTCTGGACGGCTGGAAGAGCGGCGCCGGGCGTATCCTGAGCGGGAAAATACCGCTGATCTCCGCAGTGTGGCGGGAGAAGCGGTATGGGGTGCTCTCTGAGGTGCTGGTACGGGACCGGATGGGAACGGTGGCCCAGACGGTGGGAAACGAGTCCTTCCTGGCCCGGGGCGGACGGCGCAGACAGGTCCTCACCCTGCCCGGGAAGCGGGGCTATGAGGCCATGCGGTACAGCGCGGCCTATCAGATTGCGGAGTCTGCCCAGGAACAGGAGGTCCTCACCCTGCGCCTGGCTGGGACTGGGGCCGCCTGGGTGGGAGACCGCCTGACCCTGGATGTACTCCGCCCCAGGCTGAGCGGATGCTGGCGGGTGCGCGCCTGCGAGACCGGTGTGGGCCGGGAGGGCGGTTTTACCGAACTGAAGCTGATACGAGAGGAGTGATACGATGTGGCTGTCCCAGAAGAGACCGGAACGGTGGGAGAGTCCCGCCCAGGTGGGTGTGGTCACCCTGGAGGGAGATCCGGCCGCCGTCTACCAGAGCGGTGAGCGGCGGGATCTGCCTGTCTTTGCACCGGGCGGCTACTGCTGGCGGCCCGCCCTGGGCGCGGAGGTTTTGGTCCTCAAAACCGGAGCGCAGGGAGAGGGGGCCTGTGTAGCGGGGACCAGAACGCAGGCCGATGTAAAACCGGGAGAGGTGCGCATCCAGGCGGAAGGCGGGGCCTCCATCACCCTGGGCCGGGACGGCACCATCCGGCTGGAGGGCACGGTGCTGGTCAACGGCGCCCCCTTTCCCAACACGGGAGGTGGAGAGACATGGAACTGATGCTGCGGGACGGGGACTATGTCGCCGACGGACGGGGCGGTGTAAAGCGGACCGAGGGGGGCGAGGAGGTCCTCCAGCGGGTCCTGTTCCAGCTCGGTGCCCGGAGGGGGGCCTTCCCTCTGCTGCCTCAGGTGGGGAGCGAGCTGTGGCGGCTCCCTCGGGCCAAAGGACAGCAGCGAGAGGCTCTGGCGGCGCAGTATGTTTCCCAGGCCCTGGCCGGAGAGCAGGACCTGGAGGTGACCGAGTGCGTACTGGAAGAGCGGGAGGGCGCACCCTGGCTCACGGTGCGCCTGACCTGGCGGGGGACGCCTCTGGAGGCGGAACTTGCGCTATGAGAGGGGAGAGGATATGAAAGAGATGGAGGAACTCTACCGTGAAATGCTTGCGGAGTTCCAGAGATTGACCGGGACGGCAATGACTGGGGAGAGCGATCTGGCGGTGCGCCTGTATGCGGTGGCGGCGCAGGTCCACGCCCTGTATGTACAGGGCGACTGGGTGACCCGGCAGTGCTTTCCCCAGACGGCCGCAGGCGAATGGCTGGATCAGCATGCCCGGCTGCGGGGGCTGGAGCGGCGGGAGGCCGCTGCCGCCGAGGGGATCATCCGCTTTTTCCTGGCGGCCGCTGCCGAGACCGGCGTGCTGATTCCGGCCGGGACGGTGTGCATGACAGCGGGACTGGTCCGCTTTGAGACCCTGGAGGAAGCCGTGATCCCGGCAGGCGCTCTCCAGGTGGACGTGCCCGCCCGCGCGGTGGAGATGGGGAACGGCGGCAATGTGGGAGCGGAGACCGTGACCATGATGGTCCTCCCTCCGGTGGGAGTGAGCCGGTGCGGCAACCCTCAGGCCTTTACCGGGGGAAGCGCGGCCGAGACCGATGAGGAACTGCGCGCCCGGGTGCTGGAGACCTTCCGCAGAATGCCAAATGGGGCCAACGCGGCCTTTTACGAGCAGGGGGCCATGTCCTTTGAGGAGGTGGCCGCCGCCGCCGTCCTCCCCCGCAGCCGGGGGGTAGGGACGGTGGATGTGGTGATCTCCACCCGGCAGGGGCTGCCCGGAGAGGACCTGCTGGAAACTGTGCGGGCCTATTTCCAGCTCCGGCGGGAGATCGCCGTGGATGTGCAGGTGAAGGCCCCGACGCCCAGAGAGGTGGCTGTGTCGGTACAGGTGGCTCCCGCCCAGGGCTACTCCATAGAGGAGGCCAAGGCGGGGGCCAAAGCGGCGGTGGAGAGCTGGTTTGACGGGACGCGGCTGGGCCGCAGCGTCCTGCGCGCCGAGCTGAGCGGACGGGTCTTTGCCGTTCCCGCCGTGGGCAACTGTACCGTGACGGCCCCCCAGGCCGACGTAGTCCTCCAGCCCCAGGAACTGCCCCGGCTGAGCGGCTTGACCGTGGAGGAGATGCAATGAGCTGTGCCCGCTATTTGAAGGAGATGTTGGCGCCCCTGCGGGTCTACCGGCTGGAGGGGACCCTCAACGGGGCCGAGCTGGAGAGCATCGGCATGGCGCTGGACGGTCCGGCCCGCGCGCTGGAGGAATTGGAACGGGAGATGCTCCTCACCACGGCGGAGAGCTGGGGGCTGGACCGGGTGGAGTCCCTCCTGCGCCGCCGCCCGGTGGCGCAGACCCCTCAGAGCCGGCGGGAGGCCCTGGCCGCTCTGCTGCGGATCGGCGGAGACAGCTTTACCCTGGCGGCCATCAACGACAATCTCCGGGGATGCGGCGTCAACGCGGTGGTCAGCGAGACGGACACCCCCGGGAATGTGGAGGTCCGCTTCCCCAATGTGCCGGGCATTCCGGATGGATTTAAGGAAATTCGGGAAATTTTGGAGGACATCCTGCCCTGTCACCTGCTTATCCGGTATGTGTATTGGTATATCACCTGGGCGATTCTGGAGGAGCGGTTCTCCTACTGGGGGGAAATCGAGGAGAGAGGTCTGAGCTGGGATGAACTGGAAAAACTGGTGAAGGAGGATATCTGAATGCGCGCAGAACAAGAGGGGCGGCATGTGATCCGCTATGAAAAGGAAAAGAGCGACAGGGTATGGGAGGCCATGGAGCGCCTGGCCCGCATCCGGGCCGCGGAACTGGACGACGGCACTGCCAGCACGGTGGCGGATCTGTTTGCCGAGTGGAGCGTGGGGACCTACTACGCCCGGGGCACGCGGATTGCCGATGGGAAGGGAAATCTCTACCGGGTGGAGCAGGATCACACATCCCAGGCCGACTGGCTCATTTCCGGCACGCCCAGCCTCTACACGCCCCTGGGGGTGACCGAGGAGGACCCGGCGGCCATTCCCCTGTGGCGGCAGCCCCTGGGAGCCCACGACGCCTACCCCAAGGGGGCGAGGGTGGAGTATGAGGGCGTGGTCTATGTCTCCCTGGTGGACGGCAATGCGTGGCCCCCCGATACCCCGGGGATGTGGCGGGCGGACTCCACGCAGCGTTGATTGCGTCCCTGCGCGGCATGGGGTATACTGAGAGGGACGAGGAGGTGAACAGCACATGGACTGTGAAAAGATCGGAGCCCTGATCCGGGCGGCCCGGCGGGAACGGGGCATGACCCAGAGAGAACTGGGGGAGGCACTCCACATCAGCGACCGGACAGTGAGCAAGTGGGAGTGCGCCCAGGGGTGCCCCGACGTGTCCCTGCTGCCAGCCCTCTCGGCCCGGCTGGGAGTGGATCTGGAGCGGATGCTCTCGGGCGATTTGGAGCCCAGCCGGGAGAAGGGAGACAGTATGAAGAGAATCCGTTTTTTTGTCTGCCCCCACTGCGGCAATGTGGTAACGGCCACCGGGGAGGCCTCGGTCTCCTGCTGCGGCCGGAGGCTGGAGGCACTCACACCCCGGAAGGCGGAAGGAACCCACCAGCTCCGGGCGGAGGCGGTGGAGGATGAGTGGTTCCTCACGGCAGAGCACCCCATGGAGAAGGGGCATTTTCTCTCCTTTGTGGCCTTTGTGACGGGGGAGCGGTGCCTGCTCATCCGCACCTATCCGGAGTGGGAGATGCAGGTGCGCATCCCGCGCAGAGGTCGTGGAAAGCTGCTCCACTACTGCACGGAGCACGGACTGTTCTACCAGCTGCTATAACGAAAGCCCTGTTCCCGGACGTGGATGCGTCCGGGAACAGGGCTTTTATCATAAAAGCGATCAATCCTCGTTGGAGTAGGTGCAGAGAAGGGAGCCGGCCGCGTCATAGGCCCGGCAGGCATAGGTGAGAAAACCGCTGCCCGGTGTGGAGACGTCGGTCTGGAGGAGCCAGATCCCGCTGTCCGGGGCGGTCTCGGTGAGGGAGAGGGTGGCGAGATGGTCCCCGTTTCCATCGCTGCCCCGCCAGCCCACGGTGGCTTCCACCCGATCCACCGCCGGGTCGGTGGTAAAGGCCAGGGCGCAGATCTCGGAATACCAGGTCCAATCCGGCATGCCGTCCTTCCAACCAAGAGATTCGTTATACATGGAGTGTTCCAATATGGTCAGAGAGAGCGGCTCGGAGAGGGGAAAGTTGGTGTCCAGCCACGGAGTGGAGGTATCCCGCCAAAGCCCCAGGAAGCGCTTCAGTTTGAAAAGCCGGTATCCGTCCTCATACTGCCGGAGGACCCAGGTGAAGGAGCTGGGGGGATCGTCCGCCGGGAAGGCGTGTTCCATCCGGACCTCGCCCCGGGCGGCCGTGGTCCCCTGGGGAAGGATGGCCTGCTGCTCCAGACGGACCAGGGCCAGCTCCCGGGTGGGCATGGCAAAACCGGTGCAGACCCACAGGAAGAGCAGGGAGAAAGCCAGGAATAAAAGGCTGGCCAGAAGGGGCCAGTAGGCCCGGAGCCAGAGAAGCCGTCGTCTCATTCCGCACGCACCTCCTTATCCCAGGTCACGGTGAAAGTAACTTGCTCGCCGTTCCAGGCCCGGAGGGACAGGGGGGCGGCAGGGGATGCGTCCTCCTCCAGGGAGAAGATCAGCTCGCCGCCGGTGGCCAGCAGGCGGGACCAGTGGGGCGAAAAGAGGACATTCAGCCGATAAGAGGAGGGCGAGAGCTCGGTGGCGTTGGCATACTCCAGCCCGTCGCCGGGATGCTCCAGCCAGAACTGGGGGTGGGAGATGGTGACCGGGATATGGACTTCCCGTCGGGCGTCCTCGCAGTCCGGCAGGACCAGGGAGGCGCTGCCATTTACACGGATGGTGTAGACTCCCAGCTTTCCGCCTCCCGCCGCCCTGCCGGAGGCCAGGAGGGATTCGCTCTGCTCCGAGGGGATGGAGAGGGCCATGAAGCGGGTGGACAGAGGGGAACCGTGGGTGAGCAGGTAGGAGGAGAAGAGGAGAAACAGGAGGGCCAGGGCGGTGAAGAGGATGGGGAGACGGCGGGGACAATAGGGATAGAGCCGGTCCAGCGCGGCCCCCAGGGCGTAGGGGTCCCCCATGGCCTGCACGGCCCGTTCCTGGGCCACGTCGGGTGGGACGCCCCGGTCCTCCAGAGCGGCGGCATGGTCCTCCAGATGGGCGGTGAGCTCCGCCGTCACGGCGGCGCGGCCGTACTTGGAGCGGATGAGAAGGCACACCTGCTCACAGTAGCGGGAAAAGGGATTCCGCATAGGAACACCTCCGTTATGCCGGGGAGAGGGAACCCTCCCCCTCGGCCACGATGGCATCCACCAGATGGCGGAAGGTGCGCCACTCCTTCCGCTTCTCCCCCAGAAGGGTGAGGCCGGTCCGGGTGATGTGGTAATACCGGCGCTTGCGGCCCGAGGGGGCCTCCTTCTCGTAGGCGGTGACGGCTCCCGCCCGTTCCAGGCCGTGGAGGATGGGGTAGAGGGTGCCCTCCCGCAGAGTAAAGGTGTGGCCGCTCTTCGCCTCCAGGGCGGCGATCATCTCATAGCCGTACTTGTCCCCTGCCGAGAGGAGGGAGAGGACCAGCAGTGTGGTGCTGCCCGCGAGCAGGTTTTTGTCGGGTCTCATCTGGGGCCTCCGGATACCTTTTTTATCTAGGTATAGTTTACCTGGACAGCCGAGACGCGTCAAGGCGGAGAAAAAATTTTAGAATTGTATTTTTGGGCCAAAAATGGTATGGTAAAAGAGAACTATGTGACCGGAAATGGAGAGTCAACGGTGCTGGAGAAGATCGAAGCGGTTTTAAACGAAAAGGTGCGCCCCAAGCTGGCCGAGCACGGCGGGGACCTGAAGGTGCTCAAGTATGAGGGGGGCGTGGTCCACATTCAGCTCCTGGGCCAGTGCTCCAACTGCCCCTCGGCCTACCTGACCACCGAGAGCGTTATCCAGGCCCAGCTCATGGAAGCCCTGCCCGAGATCGAGCAGGTGGTAGTGGATCAGACGGTCAGCGACGAGCTGTGGGAGCAGGCAAAGTCCATCCTCCGGGGCGACCCAAAGTGGAAAAGATAAGATAATCGAACAGGAAATGAGAAAGCTCCAGCGGATCTCCGCCGGAGCTTTTATATTTTCCTTGGAAGGAAAATTTTTTAGTTCAGGGAAATGAAACAGGGCCGGAAACGCGTCTAATGGGTGAAAGGGGGGACGGCAGTGAAGGAATCGGAATACGTCCAGCGGGCTGAGGTGCTCAAGGTGCGGCTCTACCGGACGGCCCGGCTCTATCTGGGCGGGGAGCATGCCGCCCTGGATGCGGTGGACGAGGCTGTCTACAAGGGGCTGCTGGCCTGCGGGAAGCTGCGGGAACCGGCCTACTTCGACACCTGGCTCACCCGCATCCTCATCAATGTGTGCAACAGCGAGCTGCGCCGCCGTAAGCGGGAACAGACCATAGAGGAATTGCCCGAGACAGCCGCCGAGGCCTTTGACGCCCTTCCGCTGCGGGAAGCGGTGGAGCGGCTTCCGCGGGAACTGCGGGCGGTCATCGCACTGTGCTACTTTGCGGGATATACGCTGGCGGAGACAGCCCGGGCGCTGGATCTTCCGGTCGGGACGGTATCCACCCGGCAGCGGCGGGCCCTGGAGCTGCTGCGGCTGGAACTGAGCGAACAGGAGGTGTGAGCATGGATCGGAGACAGGAATATGAGGCCCTCCTCCGGGAGCTGGAGGAGATCCCGCCCGCGCTGGAGTACACGGTGCAGCGCTCACTCGCCCGCCGGCACCGCCGGCGCTGGGGGAGGAGACTGGGGATCCCGGCGGCCAGTCTGGCAGGTGTGTTCACCGCCTTTGTGGTGCTGGTGAATACCTCTATGCCCTTTGCCATGGCGTGCAGCGGTGTGCCGGGGCTGCGGGAGCTGATGGCGGCTGTGGCCCTCTCGCCCAGCCTGAAGGCGGCAGTGGAGCACGACTACGCCCAGTATATCGGCCAGAGCCAGACCGACAATGGCATTACCCTGCGTCTGGAATACCTGATCCTGGACCAGGGACAGATCAGCTTTTTCATGGAGGCGGAAGGGCCCTATGAGAGCTACCTGGTGAAGGCCAAATGTTTGGATGGAGCGGGGAAGGAACTCCAGGGGGGACTGGGGATCTCCAGCGTCAGTTTTGCGGGAGATACCCTGGCCAATGCGGTGAGCCTGGTGGCCGACGACTCCTTCCAGTTCCCGGAGGAGATGCGGATGGAGTGTCGGGTGGAAGGGCAGCGCCAGACCGACGGAATCGCTCCGGAGGCAGCGCCCGGGACGGGGAGTGCGGATGGGGAAGAGCCGGAGGCCACCTTCGTCTTTACCTTCCCGATGGACACCCAAAGCCTGAACGACTGCCGTTCCCTCCCTGTGGGGGACTGGGTGGAGGTGGACGGACAGCGCCTGCGCTTTGGCCTGGACAGTTATCCCACCCACGGCCGCCTGACGGTGGAGGAGCACCCGGACAACACCGCCCGTCTGGCCGGGATGGACTTCTATCTGGAGGATGAGACCGGGCGGCAGTACGAGGACAATCCTGCCGGTTCGGTGGGAGCCATCGGCAGCCGCCGCATGTGCGACACCACCTATTTTTCCGATCCCGCTCATCTGACGCTCTACATCACCCGGCTGGAATGGCTGGACCAGGGCCGGGAGCGTGTGACGGTGGATCTGGAGACCGGAACGGTGGAGGGCATGCTGCCCGAAGGGGTGAGTGTATACGCCCGCCGGGTCGGCGCAAAGGAGGCCGAGGTGGCCTTCCTGGCCCCCAATCCACCGGAGAGCAGCGAGACAAACATCGTCTTGTACCAGGTGGCCCAAGAGGTGCGCTGGAAGGACGTCAGCGGCGCAGAGCAGACCGCCTGGAGCCACAGCAGCAGGAGCGGAGGGGAGATCTGGCCCGGGACACCCTGCCCGGAGGGCTATTTTGCGGAGATCTGGAATCTGGAGGACTGCCCGGACACTGTGGAGATCGACCTGCACTTCTCCCGGCGCAATACGCTGGAGGAGCCCATCGCGGTCACGCTGCAATAGCACATCAGAACGACAAAAGGGGCATGGCCTTTCGGCCATGCCCCACAGCTTGTCAAAGAACGCCAGTTCTCAAAACACGAGGACTGGCGTTTTATCATTAAACGGAGCAAAAATCATGATAT